>Ga0190367_1000642_pt1 | contig 23990 bp, 24 predicted proteins | sample 4872181011_MG_FD_171838 | JGI IMG/M metagenome (GOLD analysis project Ga0190367, IMG submission 171838) | Hydrothermal vent microbial mat bacterial communities from Southern Trench, Guaymas Basin, Mexico - 4872-18-10-11_MG | ecosystem: Environmental > Aquatic > Marine > Hydrothermal vents >...
AAGGAAGTTAATGATGTAATCAAAGAAAGCCCCCGAGCTAAGGCACTAAGGTCATACGGCACTGCAGGCCTCGTCGAGGTTGCTGAGCCTCTCGGCGACCTTCCAATTAAGTACTGGAGTAAGGGCGCCTGGCCAGAAGGAGCTAAGAAAATATCGGGTCAAACGATGGCCAGAACCATATTAAAGAAACCTAAGGCATGTTTTGCATGCCCGATTGCGTGTGGTAGGGAGATAGAGGTTACTGAGGAGCCATATAGAACTAAGGGTAAGGGTCCTGAGTATGAAAGCATAGCTGCACTAGGTTCGCTGTGCTTAGTTGACTCACTTAACGCTATAGCTAAAGCTAATGAGCTATGCAATAGATATGGCCTTGATACTATTTCGACTGGTAGTGTTATTGCTTTTGCTATTGAAGCTTTTGAGAAAGGGCTCATAACAATAGAAGATACTGGTGGTCTTAAATTAAGGTGGGGTGATCCTGACATAGTACTTAGATTAATAGACATGATAGCAAAGAAAGAAGGTTTCGGAGCAATACTAGCAGAAGGAGTTAAACGAGCAGCAGAAAAAATAGGAAAAGGAGCAGAGGAATTAGCTGTTCATGTCAGAGGCTTGGAGGTAGCAATGCATGATCCTAGGGCTTTCGCTTCACTTGCACTACAATACGCAACCATGCCCCGTGGAGCATGCCATGCTGCATTCGCCTACGTAGTTGAGAGGGGCATGAAAATACCCGAGTTAGGGCTTGATACTCAGCTAGACAGATTCTCATCAGATAATAAGGCGAATTTAGTGAAGATCATGCAGGATTACGTACTGGTGTTCGACTCTCTAGTCCTATGTAAGTTCCTGGTACTAGTAGGTGTTCCACCATCACTTGTAGCTCGGGGGCTATCAGCGATCACGGGATGGGTCATAGACCTAAAAGGGCTCCTAACTATCGGTGAAAGAATTTTTAACATAAAGAGAGCGTTTAATGTGAGATGTGAAACGGGATTCAGGAAGTACGATACTTTACCAAAGAAATTACTTACGCCACTACCTGAGGGTGGAGCCAAGAATCACGTTCCTAACCTAGAGGTCATGCTTAATGAGTACTACAAGTTGAGAGGCTGGACAACTGACGGTGTACCTACACGTGAGAAGCTTATCGAATTAAACCTACATGATGTAGCTAAGGATCTATGGGGTAAACAACCACATGATGGTTAAGGTAGTTTTTAGAGGCTACTTGAGAGATATAGTTAAAAGAGATGAAGATATACTAAGTTTCTATGGGTGTAATGAAGTTGATGTTAGAACAGTGTTAAGTAAGCTGATAACGCTCTTTAGCTCGCTTCGAGAAGAAGTCATGGTTAGTCAAGGAAACTGGAATAGTGAATTCATTATCATGCTACAAAAGGACTCTGATTACATACAAGTAACATTAAGCGATAAAGTCGTAGACGGTGACACACTAGTTGTAATTCCCCCAGTTGTGGGAGGGTAGCATAGCTACTCATATAGCAATCTAGTTGCACGAGTTAATGCGTGATTTACAAACAATTTTATTTACACAATGATATTTTGCTGGCAAAGTTTATCTAGGGTTGGGTTAATTCTAAGATAAGGGAAGTTTATGGGTTACGTAGACACAGTCGAATTTAACTTCGCTAGCCCAAAAATAATCTTTGGCCTTGACAGTACCAGAAAGTTAAAAGAAATTTTAGAAGACTTAAAGTGCAGGAAATACCTCCTAGTAACTGACCCTAATATAGAAAAGGCCGGCATAGTTTCTAAGATAATCAGCTATTTGGCTGGTTTTGAGGGGGAAATTTATCACATAGAGCCACATGAACCCTATATTGAGGATGCTGAGAAAGTAGCCGGATTTGTAAGAGAACACGAATACGATGTTGTAATAGGTGTAGGTGGTGGTGCTGTCCTAGACTTAGCTAAGGTGGCTTCACTCGCTCCAAGCAATCCTGGTAAGGTGTCAGATTATATAGGTTTGAATAAAGTCAAGTATAAGGGATTACACTTAGTCCTTATACCTACGACTGCGGGTACTGGAAGTGAGGTCTCACCATACATCGTGTTATCAACAGTTGAAGGAATAAAGGTGGCCATCGGGAGTCCTAAGATTATGGCTGATTACGCCATAGTAGATCCTATGCTTACTATAACTATGCCTACCAAAATAACTGTCTCCAGCGGTCTAGATGCCTTAAGTCACGCGTTTGAGGCTTTAATGTCTAAGAGGTCGAATACCATGACAGATACCATAGCATTAGAGTCGATAAGTTTAATCGTTAAATACTTACCAATTGCCGCATTCCGTGGGGATTGCGTGAAGGCCAGATATTACATGTCCTTGGCTTCAATGTTGGCTGGTCTGGCATTCTCTAATGCTAGTTTAGTGGCAGGACATGCTATAGCATATACGTACGCTCACAAGTATAAACTCCCACACGGTATCTCGTGCGGACTAGCACTACCATATATCATGGATTACAACCTGCCCCTATGTCTAGACAAGTTTGTTCAGGTAGCACACGCAATAGGTGTGCCAGTAAGTGGCAAGACAGATTATGAAGTTGCTGTTGATGTCGTAAAGAGAATTAAGGGATTGTTACGCTTGCTAAAGGCACCATCAACGTTAAGAGATATCAGAGTACAGAAGGACGAGTTACCAGTATTTGCTAAGTCATTGATTACGGATTATGCCAGACTACTACCTAATAATCCAAGGAAGATAGAATATGAGGATGCCTTGGAAATATTTAATAGGATGTGGGAAGGTAAAGTCGGAGAGCATCTCTAGGCGTTATATACAAACATTTACATCATTTACGGAAATATTCTTTTAAACAACCTTGTTACTATTAATCCTATTTACCTATGAGCCCTACTCACCAACAATGTCTTTAATCACATGTCTCCACTTATGCATGATTTTCTTCTTGAGTTCTGGGCTTATTACATTAACCCGTGGAAACTTATCCCTCATGCCGAAAGGCTTCTTAGTAGCATCAATCACTAACGTGGATGTTGTGTAATCCATGAACTCCTTACGCTCCTTAGGTATCGAGGGGTCTAGTGGCATTGATGGAATACCTCTGATTATGTCTATGTCCCTGTATGGGTCAACGCGGGTACATATAGCCCATAAGACATCCTCAGGATTAGTTATATCTACGTCCTCATCCACCACTACTACGACTTTAACGAATCTAGCAGAGGCTTGGGAGCCCAACGCAGCTAAAGCAGCTTGCTTAGCGTGTCCAGGATAAGCTTGCTTAATCGATATAACCAAAACTGAGGGGCCTGTCTGACATAGTTGGTAGAGAGCGTAGACACCCTTGACCTCAGGTACCTCCTTCTCAATTGCAATCCAAGTTAGTGCACTAGTAAATAAGTGTGCACCTAAGGAGAACCTAATAACAGAGCCTTTCAATGGCGGGTTACCTTGTATTATTGGGTTGTTTCTATACCATATTTTAGTCACATGAACTACTAAGCCCGGTCCTCTGTGTGTGTAGTAACCTGTGCATTCACCGAATGGACCCTCATCGAGAGTTTTCTCCTCAGGAGGTGGTACAAGACCGAAGATGACGACTTCAGCTGTAGCTGGAACAGGTAGCTCGGTATCCTCATCAACTATTACATTTATGGGTTCCTCCTTCAACCCTCCAGCAAAATGATACTCAGACATCCCCCATGGGAGTGGAGCACCCGCAGCAGCAAACACCATGGGTTCTTGTCCAAGTGCAATTGCTACTGGTGCAGGTCTTCCCTTAGACCAATACTTCTGCATTATCATCCTACCATGATGACCCGGAATAATCATCATAAGCAATGTTTTCTCATCATACACCTGCACTCTGTATACACCGAGGTTCACCCACTCTTCTTCAGGGTCATAAGTAATCACTACATCTCCTGTCCCTATGTACCTACCTCCATCACCTTCGTGCCAGAAAGGGGCTGGAAATTTTAGAACATTTACATCATCACCTACTAAAACATTCTCTTTAACGGGACCGTCATTAACCTCCTTTGGAGGAATCCCTCTTAAATTTTTAATTCTTTCTTTGAGTACCCTTACTTGCTCAAGAACTGACGCATCGTGTGGCAGGTTGAGGGCTATTGCTTGAAGCTCCGACGAAGCATATAAACATGTAGCTACCCTATATCCCTTAGGATAACCTTTAATTGAATCGAAGAGCAATGCCTTAGGTCTACGTGACATTGCAACTAATTCTGTTATAGCGCCTATCTCCAGGAACCAATCAGCACCTTCTATTATTCTTAGAAGGTTTTTGCTGTCCAAGTAGTTCAAGTAATCTCTGAGATCAGAGAATTTAGGCATATGGATCCCTATTGATTAGGTTGAGACGGGGTATATATAGATAAGTTATCAAGAAACTCGTTAAACCCAGGTTTCTTCACATACTCAATCTTACACGTATCCTTATTACACCTCTTGAAGTACCCTTCTAAGCCCCCGTCCTCAGTCTCTTTAACTACGTAGTAGCCTTGTCTCTCTAAAGCCTGTCTGATTTCATCACTAAGAGAATTAGGATCTACCTCCTGCTTATAGTCTAGATCTGCAAATATGAATAAACCTCCTTTAACATTATGTGCCTTACTACCTTTCTTTGGTACGCCGTTTTTATTCAGTTCTTCCTGTGAGAAGTTGGATCTAGGCAGTATGCCTAGGTTAACATTCGCGCTGTATAGTTTTAGCCTATTCCAGCCCTCCTTTAGCCACTCCACAACCCCCCTATCTATTCCTGGTCCCCACCTGAACCAATAGCTCTTGGCTCTCCCATCGGGTCGTATGACACGTATCTCGCACCAGGTATCCTTGCCAGGAGTATAAAGTCCCCATACGTGCGCCAGAAAACATCTTACTTGCTCTAATGAATTATAGACATCCTCTTTATGCTTCCACTCAATCCTTGAGCCCACACTTCCCTTACCCCAAACCATGTAATTACCTATCCAAGCACCTCAATGTTAACTCTAACCTTCTTACCTTGGCTCTTCAACTCTCTCCATAACTCTTCATAGTCTTGTGGGAGGTAGATGATCCATCTATTTCCATGTCTTATTATCTCTCTCTTCGAGGAATGATGATCACACGTGGAATTATCTTTATATCCTTAGTCATGCGCCCCGCTCAATCTTTAAGACACCTTTTTTATATAGGTAGCAACATGAGAGCTACGTTTCACTATGCAGCAGTGATATTCACAGATGCCTATATTCAGTGAAGCAATGTTTCAGTTTCTCATTAGTTGCTGAAACTCGGGTTTATAAATCTTGGGTCTCCAGAGCTGGAGGTCCCGGATTCAAATCCCGGCGGACCCACCACACCTATAGGCTATTGCTATTATTGTAATACTTAAAGTAACCGTAATGGCTGTCTACTTGCCTTTTAGCCTGCTGCTTTTAAGAACTCTCGAAGGACACCACTAAGAGAGCTATGTTTGTTCGTGATGTTGCTAAAAGAGTAGCGCTGTCTGTTGTTAGAAATTATGAAGAGGTAATTATTTAATAAGTGCTCCTATCTTAATTATCTTTTAATAGTTTTGATTCTCGCCTACTGCTCTGAGTATTTCTTCTTCAAGGCTTTCGGATATACGGAATCCCGTCTCTTTAAGTTTATCGAGCTCCTTTCTTAGGTTCTCTATTAGCCCCAGCTTCTTAGCCCGTAGTAGTATGCCTAGAGTACCAGTCACTCTAAGTCCAAGCCTCTTTGCTTGGAGGCGGGCTTCTCGGTCATCGAGGAGGACTAAATCAGCATTAACCTCCAATGCTAATACTATAGCTTCTGCTTCCCCTCCGTCTAGCATGAACTGAAGAGCTCTCTTTAGGTGCTTGTCCCTGATCTCCACGACCCTAATCCAGGATGCCTCTCCTACCTCCCTTGAGCCTGGCCGTCCTTGGCCCTCAACTACAACCTCTCGGTATACTGCGTAGGGGATTAGGATTTCCCCGAAGAACTCTCTTAGAAGATTAAGGTGCCCTATTTGTGATAGATGTATTAAAGGGCTTGAGTTTGACACTACAACTTTACGCTTTCGCGAATGCAATGTCATCTTCTAGCTCCTCTCGTGTATAATGTCTCTCGACACCTCTCTTAGCTAGCTCTTCTAGGAACTCCCATTTAGATAGGCCAGCGAGGCGGCGAGCCTGGCCAAAGCTAAGCACACCCCTGGCATAGAGTGCTACTGCAAGCTCCACCCTGGCTACTCTCTCAAACTCCGCCTCCGGGATACGGGCGGCCTCAACAATATCCCTCGGGACGCGTATCAAGATAAACTCGTTCCTAGGCAATCACTAAACACCAGGTTACTAAGTAGTTATGATGGGTTATAAACCTCGGGGACAACGCTATCTACTCCGCTCACATCATTAGATTGGAGCTAATTAATGAAGATAGGTTGTTGACTACAGGCGCTAAGAGAAGAATAGTTACTAGAAATGATTATGCTTCTCGTAGGTCATTAGGAAGGATGATAAGGAGGCTTAAGTTACTAAAAGCTCTCGGAAATTCGTGGCAGTGATTAATTCTCTCATATGCTTTACTACATGCTTATGGGAGAAGAACCTAGTACGAGACAATGAGAAGAGTATGAAAGAGACATAGTATTAGTTCAAGTATTACAGTATTATCTCCTCCCCAAAGTATTCAAGTGTCGGTGTACCTATATCATACCTTCATGCTCTACCCAAAAAGGCTATGAGAAAAGACTCTACTAAGGCTCCATGCCCGCATAGCACAATGCTGTAGATCCAGGGACAGCAGGGTGATGTTTCAGAAGGCACACATGATAATAGACGCTGTTGACTAGCTCTGCAGGAATGGTTCAGAGGATCAATACATATTGAAACTCGGGTTTATAAATCTTGGGTCTCCAGAGCTGGAGGTCCCGGATTCAAATCCCGGCGGGCCTGCTAATGAACCTATTATCCTACCTAGGGACATATTATGATGTTCATATACTGTAGATCTTCTTATCTTCCATGTAAAGATAATAGTTGCCTAACTTCTTGTGAATTAATATAACACCAACTCATCTATGGTATAATCTGTATTTATCCCTCTGAGATACGTACATCTCATTATATGCTTGACCTTAGCCTCCTTTAATCTATTATTGCTTAGTGATTTTATATCATGTATATAGCGAAATCATTTATAACTGCAAGTATCCTTTAACCTCTCTATGAATAACCTTAAATTATGGTAGACTATAGAAAAGACAGAATAGGTGGTTTGATGGTCAAGAGATTTGAATGGTATAATGTGTTTATTAAAAAGGATTATGTTCCTAATCCTGATAAAGATATAATAGTGTTATTCAAGGTCATTCCAGCTGAAGGGTTCAATATAGAGGAAGCTGCTGGCGCCATTGCCTCGGAGAGTAGTGTAGGTACTTGGACGACATTAACAATTCTTCCTGAAAGAATATGGAAGCTCATGGGGAAGGTATATGAAATCATGAATCTTGGTGATGGTTCTTATCTAGTAAAGATAGCTTATCCCGTAGAATTATTTGAAGAAGGTAATATTCCAGGATTTTTGGCATCTATTGCTGGTAATATATTTGGTATGAAGCGTGTTAAGGGATTAAGAATTGAAGACATATATTTTCCACCATCATTTATTAAGTACTTTAAGGGTCCTGTTAAGGGTATTAAAGGTGTAAGGGAGATCTACAAGGTCTTTGATAGACCTATAGTAGGTACTGTTCCAAAACCTAAGGTAGGCTATTCACCTGACGAATTAGAAAAGGTGGTATTTGAGTATCTTGTGGGGGGTATGGATTATGCTAAAGATGATGAGAATTTAACAAGCCAATCATTTTGTAGATTTGAAGCGAGAGCTAAAGCGATAATGAAAGCTATAGATAAAGCAGAAAGAGAGACAGGTGAAAGAAAGGTTTGGCTAGCAAATATAACAGCTGATGTAAAAGAAATGAAACGTAGATTAAAGCTGGTAGCTGATTATGGTAATCCATTTATAATGGTTGATGTAGTTATTGTAGGATGGTCTGCATTAACATATATTAGGGATTTAGCTGAAGAACACGGTCTAGGAATTCACGCACATAGAGCATTTCATGCTGCATTTACACGTAATCCTCAGCATGGAGTATCGATGTTTACGTTAGCAAAATTATATAGATTAGTAGGGGTCGACCAGCTTCATGTAGGAACACCTGGTGTAGGCAAGCTAGAGGCTAAGACAAGGGATGTAGTAAATTATACTAAAATTCTACGTAAACAACACTTTAAACCTGAACCTAATGATATATTTCATGTTGAACAGGAATGGTTTCACATAAAGCCTGTATTCCCTGTTTCCTCAGGAGGATTACACCCGGGAACTTTACCTGAAGTAATTAAGGCTCTTGGAATAGATATTGTGATACAAGTAGGTGGTGGAGTGCTTGGGCATCCTGATGGACCAAGAGCAGGTGCTGCAGCAGTAAGGCAGGCAATTGAAGCTTACCTTAAAGGTATACCATTAAATGAATATGCTAAAACACATAGAGAATTAAGGAGAGCTTTAGAAAAGTGGGGAATAACTAGGCCCATGTAACGATATGTAAAATCCCTGTAGCCTTTACATAATGTACATTATTTCCCCAAAGAATAATAGGTAGGATGCACTGGTGAAGAGATTACTCGTTATACGTTCATAGAGTTACATAACTGTTGTGAGAACTACCATCAGGTAATACCGTAATAAGTAATTGTCGGCTCATTTTATTTGAGAAATTTAGTATTCTTTTCAATCATGAATATTTAAAAATAAATAGTAGGAGAAGATGATGAAATAGCTTACTTTAGATATTAAAGTAATACTTAAATATCGCTAGGAAGCCTGAATGGATTAGGGGTTAACTTATGCCTGAAAGAGCAATGTTAATTGGCGTAATCTTACTAATTATAGGCCTTATCATAGGCGTTGGAATAGGCTATGGTGTATGGGGAACAGTTCCAGCTAAGACTGTAACAACAACTACAACGGTGACAGCTGCTGCAGAAACAGTAACGACTACCGTAACTACAACACTTCCAGCAACAACAGTAACCACAACAACTACAACTACTGTGACAACTACAGTTCCAGCTGTTACACCTAAGAAGGCAGTAATTTCAGTACTAGCTGCAGGAGATCCCGCTTCAGTAACTAGAAAGGATAATGTTATTAAGGCATGTAAGAGATTGAGCTTATTATTCAAAATATTAGACATACCAATAACTATTGAAGTTGATGAAGAGAAATCGGAATACTTTAGAGGTAAGTGGCCTGAATATGAAAAGAAGATATGGGCAGCTTATGAGGCAAAGGAATTATGGGACATCATTGCTGTAGGTCATGAATGGATACCAACATTAGCAGAAAAAGGAATAATAATCCCATTAGATGATTATGTCAAGAAGTACTGGGACTTTGCATTCTCAGATATACCTGAAACATTATGGGAAGCTGTTAAATATAAAGGTCATATATGGGCTATACCACAAGATACCGAGGCAAGACCTGTTTACATCTGGATACCAGCATTAAAAGCCCTAGGATGGACTGAAGAAGAAATAAAGGCATTACCAGAGAAGGTAAAGAAAGGTGAATTCACCTTAGATGACATGTTAGAATTAGCTAAGAAAGCCGTCGATATGGGAGTAGTAAAGTACGGAATACTACATAGACCATCTCCTGGAGCTGAGCTTTGGCAGATAATTCTAGCTTACGGAGGTAGGTTATGGGATCCAGAAAAAGGTAAGATGGTTTTAGTTAAGTCAGCTACATTGAAGGCCTTACAGTGGTTCAGAAAGGCAGTTGATATGGGAGTTCTACCTTCAGACATGACCACTTGGTCTTGGAGGGCTATTCACACAGCCGTGGTATCCGGGCAAACAATGTTCTGGTTTGGAGGCACATGGCACTGGGCTGAATGGCAGAAAGTACCATATCATCCAGAATTAGGAGCAGTACCAGAAGAATATCTATGGGAGCACTTCATATTCACACTAGTTCCTCCAGGAGTAAAGGGAGGTAAGCCGGTAACAATAAGCCACCCATTCGTTTATGTGATAACTAGTCAAGCAGATGACCCTGACCTAGCAGCACTAGTATTAGCTATGGTAACTCAGCCAGAATTCGACGTAGCACATGCTGTTGGAAGCGCTCACATACCGGTTAAGAAATCAAGCCTAGAACATCCAGGAATGAAACAAGCTAAGTTCTTAAGTGCAGTTGCCTACATGTTAGACTATACATCATTTGAACCCATGCATCCATTATGGGGTAAGTATAAGGACATATTATTCAAGGCAATTCAAGCTGTTGAGCTAAAGAAGATGACCCCTGAAGAAGCGTTAAAGTTCATTGAAGATTCTATAAAAGCTGATCCGGAGCTTGTAAAAGCTGTAGAAATCGTAGAGTAAATGTGATACTTACACAAATACTTTAAGAAAATAACATTTTTTAAATCTCCCTCTTCACATCATTCTTAGGAGAGTAATAATGAGACTTGGTGGCTCTAAGACTAGATTATTCCTGATGACTTCGATATTCCTAGGACCATGTATATTAATAATAGCATTGTTCTGGATTTCACCAGTATTCTCCACGGTGTTCTTATCCTTCACAGATATGAGTTTAAGAAGACCTGAGTGGCATTTTGTTGGTTTAAGAAATTATGAATACATAGGAAAACATCCCTTCATAACTAAGGTTGCAATAAATACAGCAATCTATGTATCGGCTACCTTAGCGTGGAATGTATTAGTAGGATTATTCCTATCGCTTCTATCATTCTATGTTGATGATAGAAGCTCCCTATTATTTAGAGCTCTATGGCTACTACCTAGAGCTTCACCTCCTGTAGTGTATGGCCTATTATGGTTATGGGTACTAGATTCTTCAGAATATGGATTATTAAACCAGCTAATTATGCCAATAACTAAGAAGCCTATCCCATGGCTTGTAGACTACGCCATGCCAGCCATAATTATTATAAACGGATTTATAGGTGCTTCATTTAGCCTAATAGTCTTCTCATCTGCGCTAAAGGCCATACCACCAGATTATATTATGGCTGCTAGAGTTGATGGTGCTTCAGAACTTAGGATAATTAAAGATATAATCCTACCTTTAATGAAATGGCCAATACTATTCGTGACAGCATGGCAAACATTGAGTCTACTAGCATCATATGAGTACATACTAATAGTAACTGATGGCGGTCCCTTCTATGACACAGAAGTCTGGTCTCTATTTGCATATCATCAAGCATTTAAACACCTAGAATTAGGTTTTGGAGCTGCATTAGCAATGGTGCTTGTAATCGTTGCTTTGATAATAGTACTTATCCAAATGAAGGTGTTTAAGTTTAGAAGAATGATAACACCTGTAAAAATTGAACATACTTAAGAGGTGTTAGAATGAGTAGGAGAGTAGAGATAAAGGTTAAAAGGTCAATAGCTTATTATAAAGTGAAAAAGGTACTAGTAAAAGCAGTTATTTACGGCACATTAACAGCTTTTACCTTACCGATCGTTATAATGTACGCTTGGCTATTTATGCAATCAGTGAGTGAAAAAGTATTATTAGGTTTTATACCTTCAAACTTTACGATCAAGGGTTGGAGATTCTTATGGCAATCCATTAAGTTCGGAGAAGTTATCTTACCACCTATATGGCCTATAGTACTCAATTCCCTTATAATAGCAGGAGGTGTCACAATAATTGAGATAAGCATTGCATTATTAGCTGGCTATGCCTTGTCAAGACTAAATGTTCCATATAGAGAACCACTACTCTTGTTAATTATAGCTCTTCACGCATTTCCTGGAATAACATTATTAATAGCGATATTCTATCTACTAAACTCATTAGGATTAATTAATACATTGTTAAGTGTAATAATAGCAAAAGCCGCCCTCGAAATACCCATGGGTACTTGGCTTATAAAGGGATTCTTTGATGCAGTACCATGGGATATAGAAGCTGCTGCTCTTGTTGATGGCTGTAGTAGGTTAAAAGCATGGTATAAAGTTGTCCTACCGATAGTGAAACCCGGAATAGCAGCGATAGCTATTTTCGCCTTCCTTGCAGGATGGAATGAGTTCATATTCGCCTTTACGTTCATATTAGATCATAGACTATATCCATTATCAGTTCATGTATATCAATTAATTGGTGAATTTAGATATATAGATTATACACTACTTGCTGCAACAGCCTTATTCTACTGTATACCACCACTAGTATTCTTCGTTATAACTCAAAAAGCATTCATGAAGGTTGCACTAGTCGGTGTTAGAGGCGCATAAATCCGCCATGGGAATAATACTACTCTAATTTTTAGTACTTCTTTTCAATAACTGTTATGACTATTTACTAGATAACGGATTTTAGTTTATAAGATTAGCAATAGAAACTCTTTATATCATTCTTGGAAATACATTGTCGGGATAAACTATGTCCGCACTTAAACATGTACTTGAAATAATAGACCTCTTAGAAAATCCAAAAGTTAATGGTGAAATCGTCAAGAAATGGCTTATATCTAAAAATTTTAAAGATTTGATCATTGAAGTTGAGCGTATAGAGGGTGTTAAAGGTAAAACAGATTTCATAAAAATTATCATACCTGGTAAGAAAGGTAAGCTAAAGGGAGGTTCTGCATTAACTCTAGGTGTTATAGGTAGACTTGGTGGTATAGGCGCTAGACCTAAATTAATAGGGATGGTATCAGACGCTGATGGTGCAATAGTAGCTTTGGCTGTAGCCTATAAACTCGCTGAAATGAAGCAAAGAGGTGACTCCATAGCAGGAGATGTTGTTATAACTACACACATTTGTCCTCATGCTCCTATAAAACCTTATAAGCCTGTACCTATGATGGAAAGTCCCGTTAATATATTTATATTATTGAAGAAGGAAGTTGATCCAAATATGGATGCTATATTGAGTATTGATGCAACTAAAGCTAACTGGGTTATTAAACATACAGGTTTCGCTATCACTCCAACGGTAAAGGAGGGCTGGATTTTAAAGGTTAGTCCTGATTTAATAGACATCTACATTAGGGTTACTGGTGAACCCCCCGTAGTAGTTCCAATTACAATGCAAGACATTATACCATTTTCAACACCTGTATATCATATTAATAGTATGATGCAGCCTTGGCTATATACTGATGCACCTGTTGTAGGTGTTGCAATAACTGCAAGAATGGCTATACCTGGATCAGCAACAGGCGCTACTAACATATGGGCACTTGAACAAGCTGCTCGATTTATTATTGAAGTTGCAAAGGAGTTTACGACCGGTAAAGCAAAGTTCTATGATGAAGAAGAATGGAGGAAAATAATAAGCATTCATGGTAGTGTAAAAGAGCTCATGAGAAAGGGTATGCCATGAAGTTAGCTCTTCTAACCATAGGTCAAAGCCCGAGAAAAGACGTATATGAGGATATAGGTTATTTGCTTAAAGACATTGATTTTATTGAACGTGGAGCATTAGATGGGTTATCAAAGGATTTCATTAGAAGAAGACTTACCCCCAAACCCGGCGAGGATTTCTATGTAACAAGGCTAAGAGATGGAACTGAAGTTAAGGTTTCAAAGAAGCTTATTGAAGAAAGGATTAGGAACTTAATAATGGAGATTGAGGACAAGGTAGACCTGATAGTAGTATTATGTACAGGAGACTTTGAAATAAAATCAAAGAAACCTGTCCTGCTACCTAGCAAAGTTATTATGGAGATTGTAAGGGCTCTCTCTCCAAGAAAATTAGGTATACTTGTTCCGCTTCATGATCAAATAAGGATGGCTTATAGGAGATGGTGTAAACTTATTAAAAATATTGTCGTACAAGCTTGGTCACCATATAGCGGTAATGTGAATAGCCTTAAGGAGATCGCTAAGAAGATAAAAGATGTAGACGTGATGGTAATGGATTGTATAGGATATAGTACAGTACATGGAAGAATAGTTAAGGATATTATTAAAAAGCCTACATTGATACCTAGGGTCATAGCGTTATCCATAGCTACTAGTATGGTATGAGTACTGTGAAGAACTATTGGAAGGTTTTACTAGTGCTATTTTCCCATAAATGCCACGTTGTATGACCTTTTCTATTCTATATTCATACCTATAGCGTAAAATGGGCGATGAATTAACTAAAGTATGGTACTCTCCTCTTTCACCTAAGAAATCAATATTCATGCTTTCACATAAACGTAGGAACCAATCTATGTTGTTCTTAGAGATTGTTAAGCCTAGAAGATTCTCTAGAAGTGATGGATTTATAGCAATTATTGTGAATTCAATATTGTTCCTAACTACCATTTGTATTAGTAGTTCCCTAGTATCATAGCCAAATAGAGGTTCAATTAAATCTATCCCTACTCTTCTACATACTTTTTCATGCCATTCCAGATGTTCCTCAAGCAATATATCTCCTGCTACTAAGGCTTTAGCTTTCATTTCCCTTAACTTTTTAGCAAGATCTTCTACCTCCATGCCCTTCCTTAACCTCACTTTTTCAATTAATAGGCCTATATCGTTAGCCAACATTTCTACTACGTAATGATTCAATTCATGCGGATTTGGATAGGAGAATGTGGGTATTACAAATAGGAGTTTATCAATACTTAACTTCATTTCTCTAGCCTTTATTATAGAGTACATAGAGTCCTTTCCACCACTAAATAATGCAACTATGCTCATTCTTTCAACCTAGTCAACAGGATAAGCACCACACGTCCTACAATATCTTCTATTCTTAGGAACTCCAGAGCCACAGTAAGGGCATTTCTTTTCATTTTGTGTTGGAGGCTTTATCCTGTGAAATTTCTTAAATATCTCATATAGGTATGGTTGTGCTTTATGCCAGAACTTTATATCCTCTTGTATTTTGTCTTTGCTAAGGTCTTCTAGTATCTTATATAATCTATTAAAGCCACTACCATATTCTATTGGATGTTTACTCCTCCATACTATTTCTGAAGGTAGTATATCTCTAAATGCTATTCTTAAGATGTATTTACCGATAATTTCACGGTTTCTTTTTACTACTTTTAATTTTGCTGGAATTCTTAGGGCTAAGTCTATTACCTCATTATCTAGGTAGGGACTACAGACCTTTAATCCTAGGAATTCTCCTAGTTCTATAGATGAAAATCTCCATGTTTTAACAAGTTGTTTTATATATTCTTCAAGTTCCTTATAGCTCATTTTATGCATGTATGTATAACCTGCAAATAGTTCATCTCCTCCATCTCCTGTAAGTACCTTTATCCCTCCAACGTTCTTAACAGCTTTTAAAGCTATGAATACTGCAGTAGAATTAATTACTTCCATGGGATCAAATGTCGCCATGATTTTAACGACGTCTTCAACGGCTTTTAAAGCTTCATCGATGCTTACGACAATGTGTAAAACCTTTATCCCTAAATGTCTAGCTAATATTCTAGCATAATAGGTATCAGGAGATTCTTGTCCTTCAAGACTAACAATAATTCCTTTAAAATTCCTATTTACACCATAAAAGCGCATTAGCGAAGCAGCAATAGATGAATCTACGCCTCCAGACGTAAGGGCATGTGTTACGCATCCACATCTCCTTATAGCATTTATTAAAGTCTTTTTGAGTAGGCTAGCATAATATTGCTCATCCACCATAAGCCTCTCCTCTATATCTGGCGTATACGGTAATTTTAAGATAGAGGACGAATATATATTTGGATAGGGTAACCATATATACCGAACTACATTAGATACTGAATCAGAAGATTCTATAATTTATGTTGGTACAGTATGTGCCAGCTATATCGTTGAAAAAATATTATTATCGAATTGGGTAAGTCACCGACAATGATAATGGATTAAATCTAAGATTTACTAGGGATAATAGATGTAGTTGGCCTAGTTTGACGTGTAGGAGGATTTATTTTATGAACAGGTATCGTAATAGATTCTTTTGCAGTATCTAATACAACACATGTTAATGTTTTATCTACTCCTTCTATTGTTCGTAGTTTATCTATTACAAATTTTCCAAGCTCATCAACATCTCCTACTTTAACTTTTAGTATTATGTCCCAATCTCCAGTTACTATGTGAACTTCTTGGACTTCAGGAAAACTTGCAATTTTTCGTGCTATTTGTCTTTGTGATACCTCACCTCTATTTGATCTATATGAAAATGATACCAGTATAAATGCAGTAACTCCAAATCCAAGTTTTTTAGCGTCAAGTATGGCTTGATAACCCTTTATTAATCCTAACTTTTCTAGTCGTTTAACTCTTGCATGAGTTGTTGTAACAGGTAGACCAATCTTTCTTGCCAACTCCTTTAATGACATTTTACAGTTTTCTTGAATCAAGCTTAGTATTTGAATATCTTTCTGGTCTAACATATTAATCCCTGAATATTATACTGACTCTTGTATATAAGTTCTAGATCTAATCGGTAATTTTTACGATAACTGCTGTATAAAATTTATAGGATATTCCAGAGATGGTATGGTGGGGGATGCTATGAAAAACATTGATTGGGAGATGATGGATTTAAGCTCGTTAGATTTATTGCCTAAGAGCTATATCACAATAAGGCATCCGCGTATGAAGAAAGTACTAAGAATACAACATACTATATGCATGGCAGCAAGAGAATACCTTAATTCACTTGGTTTCATCGAGCTTCTACCACCAATAATAGGACCTGTAACAGACCCAGGAATTAGAGGTGCAAAACAAGTTACATTCGATTTCTATGGAAGAGAATATAAAGTCATGAGTAGTGCCATACTTTATAAACAAATGGCTGCAGCCGCTCTAGGAAAAATATACTTCTTTTCACCAAACATTAGACTTGAACCACTTGACTCAGTTAAAACTCGTAGACACCTAGTTGAATTCGTGCAAATAGATATTGAAGAAGCATATGCTGATTACTTTAGAGCTATGGAGATTGCTGAAGGACTATTAGTATATGTTATAAAGAAGGTCTTAAAGGAGCATGAAGAAGACTTAAAGGAGTTAGGACGAGAGTTAAAGGTTCCAAGAAGACCGTTTAAGAAGTTAACTCATAAGGAAGCTGTAGATCTCTTAAGATCTCTTGGATACGATGTTAGCTATAACACTGAAATACCGTGGTATGCTGAGGAAGCTCTTTCAAAGATGTTTGATGAACCATTCTTCGTATATGATTATCCACGTGGAGCTAGAGGATTCTATGATCGCGAAGATCCTGAAAGACCAGGTATTCTAAGAGACTTTGACTTAATGTATCCTGAAGGTTATGGTGAAGCAGCTTCTGGAGCTGAAAGAGAATATGAAGTAGAAAAAGTAGTTACTAGAATGAGGTCTACTGGTGAAAATCCAGCAAAGTATGGCTGGTATATTGAAATGTTAAAGTTTGGTATTCCACCTACTGCAGGATTTGGTATAGGTGTAGAGAGATTAACAAGGTTTATCTGTGGATTAAAGACTGTTTGGGAAGCAAGACCATACCCCAAGGTAGCTGGGATATACTCTCCATAAAGGTGTTTTACAATGCCATATAAGATAATAAGAGGCGGACGCCCATATTGTTGCAAGAAAAGCAGTGTATGGTAGAGATGCAGTGTACCCATTCCTACCTGCAAAGGAATTTGGTGAAGTTCAAGCTGGAGGAGAAGTATACTTTGAAGGAGAACCACGCTTCCTAACACTTGATCATATAATTTTACTTCCAAAACTCTTCCTACCAAGTAGGCTAAAGAAGTGTATTGAACTTGGTAGAGAGCCATTATTCATTGACGTAGATACAGAGACTACTCTAGGAGGCTTCAAAGTAAAAGTACCAGGCAGCTATGGGCTCCACCGGCATAGCTAATAAGAGAGGATTAATCCTAAGTGAAGGAAGTGCTAAAGCAGGAATAGTTATGGTTATAGGAGAAAACGTTGTAAACATGAGAGGCTATGACAAGAGAATAACGGATCAACCATGTCTTAAGGAGAGAATATTAAAGTACTTCGAACACTTGGACGGAGATTATGGTGGTGTTGTCATTCAACAAAACGTTGAAGATGCAAACTACGAGTTATGGAACAAACTATATTCCGATAAAGATCTCGATGAATACATAGAACAAGAACTAATAGGATTCGAAATAAAGGCAGGTCAAGGAGCAAAACCAGGATTAGGCGGAGAAGTTAAAGTTAAAAAGAGATCTAGCATTAAAGCTCAAAGACAAGTTCTTCTTCCCTGACGACCCTGAGAAGGTCATAAAAGACTGGTACGAGAGGCATTCGGTTCCTGGAACATTTACGAAGGAGATACTTGCTGAAATGATAAAGCTCGCTAAGAACAACTACCCTAGAGTCAAGATATGGTTAAAGCTAGGCCCCTATGCAGATCTTGATGAAGTTATAGAAACTGCTGTAAAGGCAGGTGTTGACTGTATAACTATTGATGGCTCAGAAGGAGGAACAGGTATGAGCCCATTAGTTGCAATGCGTGAACTAGGATACCCAACAATTGTATGTCTTAAGAAAATATATGAGGCGAAGAAGAAGGGGTTAAAGACAACAATGTTGATTGCAGGCCGTCTCTTTGATGGCGGTCATTTAGTTAAAAGTATGTGTTGAGGCGCTGTCGGAATCGCTATGGCAAGACCCTTCATTATAGCTAGTGAAGGACGCTTTGGACCTAGGGAGAAGCCTTTAAAGAAGCTAGAAAATCCAGCAGACGGTATAGTAAACTTCGTTGAAGCTATTAAAACAGAAGCACAAATGCTTACATCAGCTCTAGGAAAGTATTCACTTAAAGAACTATCAAAAGAAGACGTAGGTGCTCTTGTCAAAACTATTGCTGAAATGTTCGAAATAAAATACATCTATGGATGAGTAATTTTTGTGCTTTCTTAAAATGTCTCATGGACTTTTACCTCTCACTAATAAGTACAAGAGCAATACCAGAAAGAGTCATAACCATACCTATGACTGTTAATGTTGTAGGAATTTCATTAAATATTACCATAGCTAGAAGAGTTGCACCTATAGGTTCACCTAAGACTGCAGATGTAATAGAAATTACTTTAAAATACTTAAGCAAATAATTCAGAATCGTATGACCTAACATCATAGGTACTAGAGCAAGTAAGAAAAAGAAAGTCCATGATTTAATAGAATATCCAAAAATAGGTATATTAAATATAAGCATAAATGCTAGGAGAGTAATCACTGAAGAAGAATAAACAACAAATGTATATACAGATAACGTTATATGCCTTCGCATTATTCTCCCATAGGCAAAGTAGATGCCGCCGGTAATGGCACCTCCCAGAGCAAGTATTATACCCAATGCATGATCACCCATATATGCTTCATCAATAGTGACATTATCAGCTATGTATAGGAAATGCATTCCAATTAATGCCAATAGAAAGCCAATAATTTGTCCAATTGTTGGTTTTTCCTTTAACTTTACATATGTTATTAATGCTGAAAATATTGGATGAGTACAGACTATTGTAGTACTTATTGCAACTGTTGTATGAAATAATGACTCCATCCATAAACCAAAATGTAGCGCTAATGAAAAACCAGGTATGAATAATTTAATAATATCTGATGATTTCAACCTTCTTAAATCATTAAGAATCTTTGATAAAGATAAAGATGCAATTATTAATGTAGAGAATGTAACTCTCCAGAAAGCACACGCTAGCGCAGGGGCTTCACTTAGCCTAACGAATATCGAGGCCCAGGAAACAGCGAAAACAGCAATAAATAGTAGGATTACTCTAGACGGCAAATACTACCCCGTAAATCCTAAAAATACAACCTCTTAATTTTATCTGATAAAGAAGAAAATCGACCTATCTTATTAGTTAATTTTCTAATCTTCTATTCATCTTTTTTAAGCGATTTTTAAGTCTCATTAATTAATGGGTACTCAGGATTGGTTAACATACATTATTCTTCAAAATACTGTTTCAGCCATAGCATCGAGCTCAATATTTTAATGCTTTTTGTATAATTACACGTAATTATGCATAGGTGATAATGTTCAAACGATGATGCAAGAAATCTCCAACTTTATATGAGGTCCAAACATGTTAAGTTACATCATAGGTGATTAAAGTCGTGATTACAATGATTATGATATACTAAGCTGTTACCAATATTCACATTGAAAGATTAGTAAAAGTGAAACGATACATAACACGTCCTTTTCTATATCCTCTTGACGTCAATACCTAAAATTAAAAAATGGATTAAGCTCATATACATTAGGGACTTGAAAGTGCATTCTAGAAATAGATTAATACTCGTATCTAATAGACTGCCTACAAAAATCGTTAAAGGAGATGGAGGTATCATAGTTAAACCTAGTACAGGAGGTTTAGCGACAGGGCTTTCAGCAGTCTATCGTAGGATCCCTAGTATATGGATTGGCTGGCCAGGAATACCTTTGGAGGAAGTTAGCTGGAGTGATAGAAGGAGAATCGAAGAGACCTTAGCTTCTAGAAACTTATATCCAGTTTTTCTCACCAAACAAGATATAGAAGATTATTATTATGGCTTCTGTAATAAGATTATATGGCCTCTATTCCATTACTTCCCCGAAAAGGTACGTTATGAACCTAAGTATTGGGATGCTTATGTACGCGTTAATAAAATCTTTGCCGAGGCAATACTACAGGTCTATAGGCCCGGGGATACCATTTGGGTTCATGATTATCATCTTATGCTACTGCCTGAGATGCTTCGTAGAGAACTAGGAGATGATACCCCAATAGGTTACTTCCTTCATATACCATTTCCGTCGTCAGAGATATTTCGCCTACTGCCTTGGAGGAGAGAAATACTATCCGGAGTGCTTGGAGCTGATCTAATAGGATTTCATACCTATGACTATGTAAGACATTTCCTAAGTAGTGTACGTAGACTCTTAGGATTTGAACATATTTTAGGTAAAATTCACGTCAATGGTCGTGTAGTTAAGGTTGATGTTTTTCCAATGGGTATAGACTACGAAGGGCTTTTGAAGATTCTTAATACTCCCGGAGTTGAAAGAAGATGTAGGAATATTAGGAAAACCTTTAAGGACTTAAGGATTATATTCTCAATAGATAGACTTGATTATACAAAAGGTATTATTCAAAGACTTAAGGCCTATAAGTTATTTTTAGAAAGATATCCTGAATATAGAGGTAAAATTATCCTTGTACTGATAGTATCTCCTTCTAGAACAGGAATAGAGGAATACGTTGAACTTAAGAAACAAATAGATGAACTTGTTGGCGAAATTAATGGTAAGTACGCGACACTTGAATGGTGTCCTATAGCCTACATATATAGGTATATACCAGTAGAGGAGCTCTTAGCATTTTATAGGGTTGCAGAAGTAGCGCTTATAACTCCTCTTAGAGATGGTATGAACCTCGTCTCTAAGGAGTATATAGCATCCAAGACTGATGGTGATGGCGTCTTAATACTTAGTGAAGGTGCTGGCGCATCATCAGAACTTGTTGAAGCTCTTGTAGTTAATCCAAACAATAGGGAAGAAGTGGTTAACGCTATTAAAATGGCATTAGAAATGCCTGAAAATGAGAAAGCTAAGAGGATAAGGTCTATGCAACTTAGGATAAAGAGGTATAATGTTTTTAGATGGGCTGATGACTTTCTCGAGAGTCTTAGTGAAATAAAGAAGGAGCAGAGAAAATTGAAGGCCAAGATATTAACCAAAGATGCTAAGGAAGCATTGATAAGTGATTATATTAAAAGTAGGAACAGGCTAATATTACTAGATTATGATGGAACTCTTACGCCACTTGTTGAAAGACCAGATCTTGCAAAACCCGATAATGAAGTTACGGAAATATTAAGGAAACTCTCCGAAACTCCAGGTAATGAAGTTGTAATAGTTAGTGGTAGAGACCGTAAGACACTTGATGAATGGTTTGGCAATTTGGACTTAGGCCTCATAGCTGAACATGGGGCATGGATTAAGGAAAAAGGAAGTTCATGGAAAATTATAGAGCATATAAAAAGTGATTGGAAAAAGGAAATTAAACGAATCTTAGAACTTTATGTCGATAGAACTCCAGGTTCATTTATAGAAGAAAAGGAGTACTCAATTGCTTGGCACTATAGAAAGGCTAGCATAGAGCTTGGTGAGATTAGGGCTAAAGAACTTAAAGAGATACTTATGAATTTGGTAGCTACCTATAATCTAGAGGTCATTGAAGGTGATAAAGTCATAGAAGTTAGAAATGCAGGTATTAGTAAGGGTAGAGCTATACTTAATTGGCTTGGAAAGAAGAAATGGGACTTTATATTAGCTATAGGCGATGACTGGACCGATGAAGAAATGTTTGCTTCATTGCCTAAATCTGCATATACTATTAGAGTAGGAATAGTTCCCTCTAGGGCAAAATTCAACATATCTTCACCATATGATGTAAGAAGACTATTAAAAGATCTTATAGAGGCTTTAAGGTAGAAATAATTGATCATAAATGTTTCTATGGAATCGTATTTGAGGCAAGGAGTTCTTAACCAACTTACATATATGGATTTACACCTTTCTTACGAGAAGGCAACAGTTTTTCTAATGTTGATGGAATGTTAAAGAAGATGAAGTTCGTATTGATGGGATCATGTGGATATTTATGTCTCGGTAATTAAAGGCGTCAATAATCGCCTACGAAAACTAATGTTACCAGGAGACTGTGAAGTATACTTTCTTGAAACATAATCCATATATGGTTGAAGGCGTGGAATATATCTGCATATCATATAGAAAGGGGAATTTAATGCCTTAAAATGCATTCTGATGTGTCACATTATATAATCCGCATAAGAGCTTTTTATGGATGTCTATAAATTTTGTGGTGGAGGTTAAAGCTTGAGAAGGACCCTTGAGAATTTAGTTAAAGCATTTATTGGTGAATCACAAGCTAGAAACAGATATACTTTCTATGCAAATATCGCGAAAAAGGAAGGTTATGAGCAAATCTCTGAAGTATTCTTAATAACTGCCGATAATGAGAATGAACACGCAGAAACCTTATTTAAACTCATAATCGATTTAATAAAACGCATTGGTGAACCCATTAAGGAGTTAAAGGTTGAAGCATCTGCTCCAGTCATTTTAGGGACAACGATTGAAAACCTGAAAGCTGCCATTACTGGTGAGAACTATGAATATACAAAAATGTATCCTGAGTTTGCTAAAATAGCTGAGGAGGAAGGTCTCCCAGAAATAGCGGCTCGATTAAGAGCTATCGCTAAAGCAGAGGAGCATCACGAAGAGAGATTTAAGAAGTTATTAAAGGAATTGGAAGCTGGTACCATTTTCAAAAAAGATAAGGAAGTATGGTGGGTATGTAGAAAATGTGGTTATGTACACTACGGTAAAGAGCCTCCTGAAAAATGTCCTTCTTGCGGACATTCAAGAAGCTATTTCCAGATTAAATGCGAAGAATACTAGACCATAGTTAAGGTGTTGAAAGCGACAAAAAGGAGAGAGGTATATTTATGCTCTGTTTGTGGAAACATAGTTGAAGTATTGCATCCGGGAAGAGGGCAACTTGAATGTTGTAATAAGCCTATGTTTTTGCTCGAAGAGAAAACTAGCGGGACTGGTAGTGAAAAACACATACCCATAATTAAAACTTCTGAGGAAGAGGTAATTATTGAAGTAGGATCCATACCTCATCCAATGGAGGACGGACATTACATAGAATGGATAGAGATTTCTGTAGATGATTTTACACATAGGAAATTCTTAAAGCCAAGAGATGAACCTAAAGCTGTATTTAGAATCAAGGCTAAGAGAATCACAGCTAGAGCATATTGTAATCTACATGGTCTTTGGAGAACCCCATAATAATTGCTTAAATTAATTAGTTCTTTTTCCATTACTTTATAGCAACTACTACAAGTGTTATAATTATGATAGGAAATTACTAATAGAT
>Ga0190367_1000643_pt1 | contig 23983 bp, 30 predicted proteins | sample 4872181011_MG_FD_171838 | JGI IMG/M metagenome (GOLD analysis project Ga0190367, IMG submission 171838) | Hydrothermal vent microbial mat bacterial communities from Southern Trench, Guaymas Basin, Mexico - 4872-18-10-11_MG | ecosystem: Environmental > Aquatic > Marine > Hydrothermal vents >...
CTCTCGAGAATGTGCCTCTCCTGTGTTACGTGGAGGGGCGAACGCCTCAGAGGGAGATGAAAACCCAATCCCAATGAAGGGGAACTCCCGGGAAACCAAACTACATCAACAGAACATCCCGGGAGAAACACTTCTTTAACTTCAGTAACGTACTTCAAAAATTTTCTCTTCTAGTTTCTTAATCAATAACTTGAACATTAATAAATTCAGGATCTATAGATTAAAAATCTTAACACAACCTGATTGATAGATGGTCAAGATAATCATTTCTCTTTTCGTGAAAGAATTAAGGTTTTGGTGGACCGGCCGGGATTTGAACCCGGGACCACCCGCGTGCGAGGCGGGCTTTAGGTGGGGGCTAGGAGGGCTGAATTTTAAGCTCTCTACTATTTAAAAGCCTATCTTTGTTTTTCCTGCTCGTGAGGAAGATTTTGGAAATGTAATTTATTAACCATTTTGAACTTCCTCCTCTTATGTGTTTTGGCCAGTATGGTTTTATACGTTTTTCAAATTCTTCTTTAGTAAATGTTGTTTTTTCAAACTTTTTAACAAATTCAAGTCTTTTTGCTTTTAGTGGATGCAATGATTTAAGCCTTGTTAGTAAGTTTACATTGTATGTCTTCAACGTATATACTCTCTCATCCTGTCCAATACTTACAATATAATTGTGTCTATTTAAAGTTCCTTAATCTTAACTAACCACTCATATTTGCTTAATACAATTCTCAAATAAATCCTATACTGTGATTTTGACTTATCGTAGAAGTACCTATATCAGCATCTGCATTACTTAATCCTGATATGAAATCAAATAATGCATCTAGATTATTTGTTTTTTCTACGTATCCAATTACGTAATTTACAATTTCATTCTTTGATAATAGTAATTCTTCATATTCATTTTTGGTAATGTTATGTATAATTCAACTCTTAAATCTTTACTAAATCCATGTGGTAGTTCAAGACTAATGCTCACATTTCCAAGATTTGAAAATACTCTATATGCCCATGTTAATCCGTAGTAGTTTATTGATTCAAACTTATTCTTACAGATTTTCCAGTGATTCTATTACGAGAGAAATCTCCAATATATGCACCCAATAAATACCATTTACTTACTTTTTCACTTAACTTTAACTCTTCTCTTCTCTCAATTACTTCAGGATAATTCATTAAGAGGTATTCAGTTTTTCTTTAATATTCTTTTTCTCTCTTCTAATTAATTTAGTCATGTTTTTCACACATTTCAAATTCTTTCTTTAAAATTTCGATCACATTATCAAAACATCTTACAAGTAATGATAAGAAGAGTTGAAAACATCATTAATCAGATCCCTCCTAGCCCCCACATCCTTCCAGGCTAGACTACCGGCCCTACTTCACAATATTACTTCTTACTGATAGTTTTTCAAAGATTTCTACTATTCTTAACTTTATTGTTTGTTTTAATGCTTTTTAAGTACTTGTTCAGGCACTTTCTATACTTGATACACTTTCTTCGTAACTTACACTTAACAATATTTTAGCTACTGAAATTGAGGCAATTATTGATTTAGATTTTTGAAGAATTACCTTAACTTCCCAAGATTACCTGTAATTTTAGCAATTAATTTAGCTTTAAATGAAGGTTTAATACTAAACTTATCGATAATACAACTCTTAGCTTTAGAAATAATTTTAGAAGTAATAACAATAACATCACCATCTTGTAAACAATTAACTTGACGACAAGCTTCATCAATAATAAGTTTAGCAAGATCTGCGCCGTAAGTAATTTCAGGAAGTTCAAGACTATAAACAACAAAACTCTTAACCACAATTAAGTATTAAGTAAAAATCAATATTAACCATACCTTAAGAAATAATATATCATTGCAAATCTAGTAATACGTTTACTTCTTTAACGCTCCTTTCAACCTCTTAATACAATCTAGATATTATTAAAATCTATATAATTATTGAAGATTTTCCTTAGCTTCTAATGTTATGATTGTCTTGCTCTTATCAGTGAAATCCTTTGAAAAGATTTATGAAATTGAAAAATTGATTGGTAAGTTTGAAATTAAATTAATTAGAATTGAATCTTGAAAAGATTAAAAGACAAATTTATCATGCTTGAAAAATTAGAAGATAAAGAGAATACTACAAGAAATCAGCTACTAAACAATATCTAGTAGCAAGACTCTTAATAACATCATCAATCAAACTTGATCAACATTGTTTAAAAAAGAGATTACAAACAATAATTATTCTCATATTATCAGCGACCAGAAACCTACATCATAAATCAGTGCCCGTAGTAATCATCAACCAAATAATACTAAAACAAACACACTATAAAAACCTACCTATCAAAAATCGAGAGAAAAGAATAATAGAAAGATAAGTTGAGTAGAAGTTCTGCACTGGATAGCAAATTTACGGAAAAATCAATTCATTGAGAAGTATTTTTTGAGAATGAGGTTCGTGACTATGGTGAGTGTCTTATCTTTCTATCAATTTTGTGATTGTGTTTAATTTATCAGTATTGTTAGGTTTTGAAGTAAGTTCTTACGTTAAGTTGAATTTTTATGTGAATTTATTTATGAGAAGATTATTTCATACATTGCTTACATCTATCGTAGTTTCAATTACTGTTGTGGTTTTCTTTTAAAAAGATTTTGTTTTATTGATTTTTGTAGTGTTTAAGATGTGTTGTTAAGTTTGTAGTGTTGATTGTCAAGTTTTCATGAAAGTAATGAAGTGATGTACATGCATGAATTGTTGAGAAGTTATGTACTGAAACGTATATGGTTAAGAAAGTACTCATAATTACAGAAGTACTCACATTGAGTTGTGTTTAATAAAGTTTAGAGCTCTCCCTCACTCTATGACTTTACCAAGAGTTATTAAGTACTTAGGTATTGTTGGTGTTGTCTTGTACATATGCACTACTTACTACGTGAGTACCAATGCTGTACTTCCCGTAGTTCTAGACGTTATTAAAGAGAAAGTTCCTGAAATGTACTATAGGGTTTCAGTTTTTATATGTTTGCATATGCTTTCATGTGTTCGAAGTTTTGGGTCTTTCATCATTAACCCTATCCATGTCCAGGCATTCCCGACAGGTCATCTCCTGCAGAGGCTAGACCCTTTCTACTCTCCAAAGAGTATGAAACTAAGTATATAAAAACACTCACACCAATCATCACATCCATGACCATACCCTACCTACTAGGACTCACACAATACTTAACCTTCAAACCATAAATCAACAACTAAAACCTACACTACAAACCAACAATAATTACAAAACAAGCAATATTAAACAAACAACAAAACCAACATATCGAAGTTAGGAGAGAAGAGTAGTGAAGAAGTAGGTTAGGTGAAACTTTCACTCTAGCCAGTAAATTTACGGAAATAATCAATTTCCTAAAAAGTTTTCACTTTCCTAAACTTTATTCTCAATAGCCTCTTCACTTCACTGTGTTATCATGCTTTGAAATGTGTGTAAAGATTCGTTAATAATTTATTCTGCGTATTTCTACTCTAGTGTGATTAATTTAGCTTATTTATGTGTAGTAAAGCTTAAAAACGCTTATATGTGTCACTTTTTAAGTATGGGTTTCAAAGTTTGTCCTAGGTGTGGTGAAAAATTTACAAGTATTGAGGTTAAGAGAATTAATGGTAGAGTTTATTATTATGCTGTACATTCATTTAATGGTTTTAGAAGAAAATGCTACTTAGGTCCTGAATATTATGAGTACGTTACTAGACTTCACTTCAATGAACTTACACTACAAGGAGCAGTTATTGAAGAACGATTAATAAACTACTTACTAAGCATTATAGAAACTTTAAACAAGATGGAAATTGAAAAATTGAGAAATTACAAAACAGAATTAAAACAAGTAATAACAACATTAAAAACCATACTCAACAAGATAGAAACAGACTAAACAATACATGAAAAATCAGAAATGATTATAACATTAAAGTAATAGAATGTATCTAAATGAGAGAAAGTTACGTCGAAGAGTCACATCTTCTCGCAATTCCATTACAGTAAATTTACTAGCTAAAGTGAAACTTTTACACCACTAGTTATTTCAAGTATCTTTCCTTACATTTACTTTACGTTCTACTTTCAGTTTTGAGTTTATGAATTTAGTGTTAATGAGTTTTCACGAATTGTGTTGAAATGTTGTGTGAAGGTTAATATTTACTAGAGATTAAAGGTTTAAGAGTCTGGTATTTGTTGTTTTAATCTGAAGATGTGTTGTGAGTCTGGTTATTGAGATTAAAGTAGGTAGAAAGTTTGCAATATATACTTAAGTATATTGCAGAAAAATTAGGTATTCATGAAGGTTCTAAAGTTCTTTTGAGAATTGAAGATAATAAAATCATTATTGAACCTATACTAAATCCTTTTGAACTATTTCAAAAAGAATTACTTAATCATGATTAAAATACTACTTGACACAACTTATCTTCTACCTATTGTAGGTATTGAAGTTGAAGATATTGAACAACCCCAAACTTAAGGGTTGACAAAACCCTCATCAGGAATCTAAGTTTAGCATTAGCGTTAGTTTTTTATAAGGTTTTCGTTAGTTTCTCTTCTAGGGGTACTGTTAATGATTTATGTTGAAGGTTCAATATATCTACATGGAGGTAAAGAGATAAGAATGTATATTCACAAAAAGTATTGGGAAAAATTAAAACCATTAATAGGAAAAAGAGTAAGAATACTAATAATAGAAGAAATAGAAGAATATAAAACAATTCAGAATCAACACTCTTAAATCAACATACACAAATTCAACAGAACCATGTCTAGAAAAATTTATCATAAACTTGTAACTCCTGAAGAAGCTCTTGAAAAAATATTCAATACTATAAAGATTGAACCATTAGGTGTTGAGGAGGTTGATCTTATTGATGCTTTTAATAGAGTACTTGCTGAAGATGTATACTCACCTATCGATATTCCACCTTTTGATAGAGCGTTAATGGATGGTTATGCTGTACGTGCTGAAGATACTTTTGGAGCTAACGAACTTGAACCTATAGAACTTAAACTTGTAGGTAAGGTAGAGGCTGGTTGTGAAGTTTTACCAAAAATTAATGAGAAGGAGTGTGTAGAAATTGCTACAGGTGCACCATTACCAATAAATGCAAATGCTGTAGTTATGGTAGAATACACTAAGACTATTAATGATAAGGTGATCATATATAGAGCTGTAAGTCCTGGTGAAAATATTGCTTCTACAGGTTCTGACATAGCTATGGGTGATCTAGTTCTTAGAAAGAACACAGTACTCACAACTAGAGAACTTGCCTTACTTGCCTGTATGGGTATTAACAAGGTTAAAGTGTATAGAAGACCTAAGGTCTCCATAATATCTACAGGTAATGAACTTGAAATTCCAGGCAAATCATTAAGGTTTGGCAAGATATATGATGTAAATACTTACGCACTAGCATGTGCTGTTAAAGAAGTTAATGCTGAACCTATAATTCTCGGTATTGTTAGTGATGATGAGAGGCAGCTCAGAGAAATTGTAAGTAAGGCTCTACAGGTTAGTGATCTTGTACTAATATCTGGAGGCACTTCTGCAGGTACTTCAGACATTACCTACAAGATACTTGACGATTTTGGACCTCCTGGAATCATTATTCATGGATTAAAAGTTAAGCCAGGAAAACCAACAGTCATCGCCATATCTAGAGAAGGTAAGTTAATTATTGGTCTTCCAGGCTATCCCAACTCTGCACTCATGATCTTCAACATAGTTGTAAAGCCTATTCTTGAAAGAATGGTAGGAATTGAAAGCTTTGAAGTTACGCTTAAAGCCAAGTTGGCATGTAGACTTAGAGGTGAGAGAGGTAGAAGAGCATTAGTACCTGTAAATCTAGTAGATACTGGTTCTGAAATTATTGCCTATCCATTACCAGCAACTTCAGGTCAAGTGAGTAGTCTAGTTTATGCTGATGGCTACATAGTAATTCCTGAAGATGTGGAGTATCTAGATGAGAAGGAACTAGTTAACGTACATTTACTATCTAGACAATACATACCAGCTAATCTATACATCATTGGTAGTCACGATATTGGACTTGACCTGCTAGTAGCAAAATTACCTAAATGGATAAGATGCAAAATCATCAATGTAGGCTCACTTAGTGGTTTACTAGCCATTAAACGTGAAGAAGCTGATATTGCAGGTATTCACTTAGTTGATGAAGATTCAGGAACATACAACATACCTTATCTAGAAAGATATAGTGTAAAGAATGCAGTACTAGTTAGAGGCTATATGAGAGAACAAGGAATAATCGTACCTAAAGGTAATCCTAAAAACATAAACAGTATTGAAGATTTTCTTAAAAATGATGTAACAATTGTTAATAGAAATAGAGGTGCAGGTACAAGAGTTCTTCTAGACATGAAATTGAAAGAAACAGCAAGTAAGCTAGACATACCCTTCAACGAAATTACAAAGAAAATAAGAGGATACTACTATGAAGTAAAGACACATACAGCTGTAGCTGCAGCTATAGCTCAAGGTAAAGCAGATGCAGGACTTGGAATAAAATCAGCAGCACATATGTACAACCTTGACTTCATACCCATAACGTGGGAACATTACGACTTCTTAATCAATAAATCAAGACTAGGTAAAGAGAGCGTTAAAGAATTTTTAAAATTATTAAAAAGTGAGGAATTCAAAAGAGAAATAGAAAAACTACCGGGATACAAAGTACCTGATAATATTGGTGAAATAATTTGGGAAGGATAAAAGACAACATCTAGATATAACGTCTTCTCCGTAAGATAAATTCAACATCCACAACATCTCTACATTCAAGAAGTTCAATTCTATAAGACCTAGCTAACTTAACTAGTAAATCACTTCTAATTCCTTTATGATGAAGAATTTTAATATACACCATACCATGACCAATATAGCCTTTATTTTTCAAATCATTTAAATCTTCTTCAATTCTTTTAAAATCTTTAATTTCCGGATGACCTGTAGTTTCGATAATTATAGCAATTTCTCTATTACCAATAGAAAATGTCAATAACGCATCAGAATGTTTTCTTGAACTACCATAAACATCATCTAAATTCCAGTAATTAAGATTTTGAATATTACTAGGTAACTTAATACGTACTTTACCAACATTTAAGTATTGACTCATTACTACTTTTGTTTAAGTTCTTGAATACGGTAATGTAAGTCCATAGTTTCATTATAAAGTTCTTCAATAATTTCTCTAAAAGTATAATCAGAAATACCTTCATAAGTAACTTTAATAGGTTCAATAACAACACCTTCACTAGTCTTTCTAAAGAAATAGACACTAACTTGTTCTGGTTTTAAAGTTTCAGAACGTGTATAACCTCTACTTCTCAATTCATTATCGGGTAATGCATTAAGAGATATTAAGTTACTTAACTTAGCTAATAAGATATCACTATGTGTAGTAATTATTAGATTCAAATTCAATTCATTGATAAGTTTTGCAAAAATTCTAGCTAATTTAGCCTGTGCGTCGGGATGTAAATGTGCTTCAGGTTCTTCAATAATTACCGTATCACCCCTCTTAACAACGCCATATTTAATAAATAAGTCAAGTGGTGAAAGTTCAGAAATCATTGAAGATACACGAGCAATAGGTATGGAATATCCTTCTCTGGGCACGTAGATTATTTCAGGAGTAGTTTCAATAATTTCTTTAGCTTTAACAAGTTCTACACTACCTTCAAGAACATTCTTCTCAAAATCCTTAGAAACCTCTTTCTCAGTAATTGAAGCTTGCATTCCCATTAATTCACTTAAAAAATCTGCAAATACTCCTGAAACTCTAGGAATTTCAACTCCTCTAATTGGTACATAAGGTGCTGAGGTAATTAGTGCTTGAGCTATTGTCTTGTAAGCATGCAGGATACCAGCTCTGGATGCAGGAAGATAATGAATAGAAAGTATCTTCGCTTTAGAAAGTATTTCATGAATTAAATGGGATAATGGCATCTCAAGTTTCATTTTTCTTACATGTTCAAGGATATTACGAATCTTATCTTGTTCAATACGTACATTAAGTTTAGAGTCAACACTACCATTAGAATAAATGTTCAAGTTCAGATTAGTATTAAGAGCTAGAGGTCCATATAGAACGCTAAATTTCATATTTGCTTTGTCCTCCCCATAAAGAATAAGCTCATGTACTCTACATGAAAATGTTCTTTCAATTTCACGAATAATTCTATCTTCTGTAAAAGATTTTTCAAGATCTTTAAAAGCTTCCATGAATAACTCCGTATAAAGCTTAACTAATGTTTCTATTTTCTTAACCTTTGATAATCTTCTTATATACTTAACCGACCAGAGATGCACTATAGCACCTCCTGATAACTGTATAAGAAATGTATTAAGGACTCTCATCACTGCGTAATAACACATTGTTGTGTATGATTTTCCTGTATTGTTTTGTCCTATAAGTATTGTTAATGGTTTGAATTCTACCTTACCTTTCAATATTGGTCCAAAATTTTCTAATTCTAAAGCTGCTTGAATAGTCACTTCAAGACATTACTTAGATGAACTAGTTTAAAAATTGATTTCTAGTTATGGAGGAAAATTGTTATTAGTTTCGTCATGAATTATCTATTCATGGTGCTTGAATATCAGGGATTAAAAATTCATTGGCTGAGACATGCATGCTTTAGAGTAGAGTTTAACGATAAGAATCTTTACTTTGACCCTTACGAACTTTTTAAAGAACATCCAAAAGCTGATTACATACTAATTACTCATGAACACTTTGATCATTGTGATAGAGAAAGTCTTCAAATGCTCATTAAAGACGGTACAGTAATTATTGTTCCTGAAATTGCCTACTCATGTGTTAAAGAATTTGAGAAAAAATGTAAGATAATTAAGGTTAAGCCTGGAGACTCCTTAACTATTAATGATGTTAAAGTTAGCACTATTCCTTCATATAATGTTTCAAAATTTAGAGCGCCAGGCAAGGTTTATCATCCTAAAGAAGATGGTAGAGTAGGCTATATTGTTGAAATTAAGGGTGTAAAGATTTATCATGCAGGAGATACCGACGTCATTCCAGAAATGAGAGAACTTGAAGGAAAGATAGACATAGCCTTACTACCAGTAAGTGGAACTTACGTAATGACGCCTGAAGAAGCTGTTGATGCTGTAAAAATCATTAAACCTAAGATTGCCATACCTATGCATTATGGAACCATTGTAGGTACTGTTAAAGATGCTGAGAAATTTAGGGAAAAAGCTTCACAACATGTTCAAGTAGTTGTTCTTCAGGAAGAAGACTAAATCAATATACTGAGAGTACATTTACTTTATTAAACACTCAAAAATCACATAATTCATGAATCTCAAACTAGCCATAACCATTCTACTAGTAATGGCTTTAGCTACAGGTATAACAATATATTTACTCACATCACATGAGGCTTATGGTAATGACGACCTCTACATGAGTGAAATGAATATTACAGTAAACTCTACCGTAACGGTTGTAGGTTCGGGCTTTGTATCAATTGAACCTCAAGAAGTTCTACTATACATTACTGTCAAGAATCCAGAACTAAATTTTGATTTAGAGAAAATCTATAGTGAAGTTATCTCTAAGACTAACGAGATCGTTGAAGAATTGAAAGCTAGTGACTTCAAAGTTGAAACTGTGAGATTAAGTATTAATCCTGAATATAGATGGGTGCATGGTGTTAGAGAATTTGTAGGATATAGAGTAACGTACGAACTAAAAGCACATATAGGTATCGACATGATTGATAAAGTGGAGACAGTACTACCTAAACTTGTAGACAAGTACGTGATAGTTCGTCTAGGATTCAAGTTCGATTATGAAGATTTAATTAAAGCTAGAGATGAAGCTTTAAGAAAAGCTATAGATGATGCATTAAGTAAAATTGAAATTATTGCTAAGGAGTTGAATGTTACTAAAATTGAGATAACTAAGATTAAAGTACCAACATCTTACTATCCAGTACGTCCATACATTATTGCTGAATCTTTCTCTCTAACTAGTGCTAAAGTTGAAACTGGATTACCTGTACCAGAAATTGAAGTTCCAGAACATACAGTAAGTGTTAATGTTGAAGTAACTGCAAGATTAATATCATGAGATTTAAAATTCATCAAATACTTTCAATAATACTAATTCTCTCAACAATAATTATATTACTAAACTTTTCTTCTATACAATATTCAAAACTATCCGTACCAACTATATCAATACCTTTCAAGACTACTAGTACTCAATCACTACCAATAATGGATTATCAATCTAAAAGTGAAATTCCAAGAATTACTTCAGAAAGAGCTAATAGGGCAATAATACAAATTACAGAAGCTTCATATAAAGAATTAAGTAACATGTCATGGTCTAGTCAAAGCTATATGACATATCTATCAACATCATTAATAACTCTCACATTCATATTTATCCTATTCAGCATTGTGTATACTCGATATGGTAATGATGTGTTAAGTATGTATAGAAAGGTTAGAATAATCATGATGTGGTATTTAGTAATCATCATATACTCTATAATCATAATTTCATTAATATTGTCCAAATGGTCTAGTATGTACTTAATTCTCATAATATACATGCCCATACTAGTTCTGAGTCTATTAAGATTAGTGAAGATTATTAAGGTGATGAAATGGTTGAAAAGTACTCTATAAGAGGTAGAAAGTGCAGACTTAATCTTGAAGTTATCTTGAGAATTCTAAACGAACTATATAAGCGTAATAGAATGTTGAAAACACATCTATACATGGCTTCAAGACAAAACTATACAAACTTTCAAAAATACTTAAACTATCTACTTGAGAGAGGTTTAATATCGATTAAACATGGAAGTAGTCATGAATATGTTGAACTTACAAGAGAAGGTAAAGAACTTATTGAAAAAATAGTTAAAGAGATTAAAGAAAAATTAAAATGGGAATTATAAGACACGATTTAGGTAATTGAAAATTATTGTAAATATTTTTGAAATTAAGCTAGCCAATCCATTAATAATTCTTCAACCTTTCTCATCACTTAAGTACTTTTTAAAAATTCTCTAACACTTCTATGTAATTCTACCTCAAAGAGGCGTATCTAAGTTACAATTACTAATTAACAAATCTTCAAGATTTTCCTCAAAAATAATTTTTTACCTCTACCAGCATATATGTATGTTGATTTTTAAATTTGAAACTCTGATCATATTTTTCAATCACATATCTGCATAATCCTGATTAATCATTTAGATTGTTAAGATCTATAAATATGATGCTTTCAGTAATTCTATTCTCAATAGGTTTTTGAAAATCTCAATTTTATTACTTTCATGCTTAATTTTAAATCTTAACCTTTCAAATCTTAATCTTGAGATGTTAAGTACTTTTCTTGCAATTTTTGTCCAAAGATATTCCAAGTTCGAATTTCTGTTTGAATAATGCTAGAGATATTATCTGTACATTTGGTATTATTCTCCTGCAGGATCTAGCTATTATTTCATTATTTCCAAGATTTCTCGTTACTACTTAATGAAATAGTGCATGGTTTTTTCTCGTACATATACGTTAATCCAGGTGTTTTATCTGTTCTGAAATATCTTGCAAAATAACCTCCACGTACGAGTGATGTAAAGAATCCTACTGTTTCTAGAATGTTTGATTTCTCTGCGTTTGGTCATCCTGTAAGTATTGTTAATGGTTTAAGCTCAATTTCTAAATCCTTAATTGATTTAAAAATTCTTAATACTTAACTTAAACATTCTTACTAAAGTTCGAAATAATGCTTAAATGTTACGTCTTAATTTACCATTTAAGTTCTATTTCTGCTTTTTTAAGTCTTATGAGTGTTGTATTGTATGGGTCGATGATTTCTTCTTCAAGATTTATTGCAAGTTTTGGATCAATATTCCATAATTTCTTGATAATTCCTTGTCTTTCTTTTATACTCATTATTCTTGGATCAGTCATTGCTGCTACATGAAATCTTTTCAATGCTACACCTTCCTGAACAAAATATTCTATTGCTTTAAATGGAAGTTCATAGAACTCACTTAAAGCACCTGTACGATAAGTAAATCCTTCAGGTAGTCCTGCTTTTAATGAAAGTCTAACATAAACTTTACTATACTTTAATACTTCCTTAACAAAATTTCTATCTATTCCAAATATTATGCCATTAGTTTCAAGTATAAATAATTTAATCTCATTACAATTTTCAATTAATTCAAGTACTTGAAGTAGATGATCCTTACATATAGTTGGTTCACAACAAGATATACGCGCTTTCCAAATCCTATACCTTCTTGCAAGTTTAACAATATTATCAACAACTTCTTCAGGACTATAAAACTTGCCATAACTTTCAGGAAAATCACGACTAAGAGGAACCCAACAGTAAAAACATCTTAAACAACAACCAACACCACAAGCAGTAACAATACCACGATAAACACCAGCAACATAGAAGTGAGTATACTTTCTACACTCAACGCTACTCACAAACTTACAAACAATTCTTCTAGTCCAATCAGCAAGCTCGACAGGATTAAATGACTTATCTCTCTTAGGATTCCAAAACCTAGGATAATTACTCAAAAACACTACACATATAAAATCTCAACAAAACCTTAAAAAGAATTAAACAATAAACATCAAGTCAAGAATTAAAAAGAGAAAGATAGGTAGAGCAAAATTTTCACTCTAGCCAGTAAATTTACGGAAATAATCAATCTCTCAAATAATCTTTAAAGATCTAGAAAATTGTCTTCACTTAATATGTATTTAAGTTCCATATTTTCATTCTTAAGAAAGTTTATTAGTTCTTTATCTCTCGTTAAGAAATATATTTTTCTATTTAACGATGTTGTGTATAGTATTAGGTCTATTATGTCTTCAAATTCTTTTTGTCTTAAGGTTCTGTTGATTAGGTGTATGTTGATTTTTGGGATGTTGATTTTGAATGTTGACCCCTAGTTAACAGAACCCTAGACACATTTATGGTTAAGAAACTATCCTTAAAAATTCTCTTGGTGTTAAAACATTATCTGTAAGGTACTTCTTACTACGTAGGAAGTTTATGAAGTCATAATCTATTGTTAAGAATTTTAAATTTAATTCTCTAGAAGTTGAGTATAGGAGATTATCAATAAGATCTTTATGACCTTCATGATATAGTTTAAATGCACTTATATAAGCTGTGGATGGAATGATTACTAGCTTATAAGTTATTCTTATCGCATTTAATCCCTCGATAACAATATCCATATCGTTCATTGAAATAATTTTCAATATTTTCCAAAATGCTTCTAGTAGAGAAAGTTCAGTATAATGTACATCAACTTTATGAAAATATTTTATACATTCTAAAACTTCACCCTCAACATCAATACCGAGTGCTGGTAGTAAGAAACTCGTATCTACAAGTATTTTTAACCTACTTGTCATGATATTTCAATTGCTGCTTTATACTTTCTTCTTCAAGATCTTTTAAAGTTATTTTTGTAATTTTTTTACCATGTAGAGATAGCCAGATAGCATCACGTATAGGCTCAATAATTATTTTATTATCTTCAATACGAATTTTGATTGAAACACCTTCATCAATACCTACTTTCTCAGCAATTTCTTTAGGGATGACTAATGTTCTTCTCTTACCGATCCTAGTAATTATCTCCATGTGAGTTAATAGTCATATCTGATTAAAAGTATTTTTCTAAATTTAACATGATTTCAGTTTTGAAGTTAAGTTCAAGCCATGTTCTGAGCAGTCTTAATGAAGAATTGTTCTTTCCTCGATAAGTATACTCTCTCATTTAACTAATCATTATCTTTAACATTAATTGTCTCTGCATTCTTCGTGATTGAATGGTTTGTTTTATTTTACTTGCTAGGTTTTTAAGTAAGAGTTTCATTAACATACCTTAATGGGTAGAACTGAAAATCCTGATCTTAAAGATATTGATGGTATTGGTCCTAAAACTGCACAACTTCTTCAATCTAAAGGTATCATGTCACCTAAACATTTAGCATTATTCACGCCAGAAGAACTTGTAGATATTACCGATATTACTCCTGATAGAGCTGAGAAGATTTTAAGATCAGCTAGAGAACTTGTTCTTGGTAGTGATCGAGCTGTTAAGGCTAGTGAATTTGCTAAGAAGTTTATCGATTTACCAAGAGTAAAAACTCACGTTGAAGCTATCGATAAGCTACTTCAAGGAGGTCTTGAAGCTAGAGCAATTTATGAATTTGCAGGCGAATTTGGTAGTGGAAAGACACAGCTATGTCATCAACTTGCAGTTACTGTACAATTACCTAAAGATAAAGGTGGTGTAGAAGGTGCTGCCATATACGTCGATACTGAGGAAGCTTTCTCAGTAAGTAGAGTTGAAGCTATTGCTAAAAGATTTAATCTAGAACCAGATAAAGTACTTAATAACATATATGTCGTTAAGGTAGTTAATGCTTCTGATCTTGAAGATCGTATAAAATTTGATGTTGTCAAACTTATTGAGAAAAACAATGTTAAACTTGTAATCATTGATTCCATAATTGCTCTATATAGAGCTGAATTTAAAGGTCGTGAAAGACTTGCTGAACGTCAACAAAGACTTAATTACATTCTTGATTGGTTAATGAGAATAGCGAAAGTATATACTGTACATGTTGTACTTACAAATCAAGTACTTGACATACCTCTAGGATATATTGAGGTGAAGAGACCTGCTGGTGGTAATGTTCTTGCACATGCAGTGACTCATAGATTATTTCTTAGGAAATCTAGGGAAGATGTTAGAGTCATGGAGGTCTTTGATAGTCCAAGATTACCGTACAAGGCAAGTGCAAGTTTTAGAATAACTGAAAAAGGTGTAGAAGATATTTAAAGAAATTAAAATAATAGTATGTAGTGGTAATTGTTAAGAAAATTGAAGCTGCAAAATACTTCACTGAAAATCTTGTTAAAGAATTGGGAAATAGAATTTATGTTATAATACTCTTCGGAAGTACTATTAAAGGATATGCAAATATGTATAGTGATATTGATTTACTAATCGTGGTAGATAAAATTGATGATAAGATTTATAATGCTATTTCAAAAATTGCTTACAATACTTATCAATTATTTAACGAATCTATTGAAACGTTAACATATAGTATTGAAGAGTTTTTACAAAAATATTTTGATGATACAAATATTTTCATGATAGAAATTAAAAATCATGGTAAAATATTGTATATAAATAATGCGATTCTTTTAGAGCGTGCTAAAAAGCTTATTCAATTATCACGTGAATATTGTGAATACGCTAAGCATGCTCATAATTATGGATTTTATAGAATAGTTATTGATCTTTGTCAAAACGCTCTTGAACTTTTACTTAAAGCTTTAATAATTGTTAAAGGTGGAGAATTACCCAAGACTCATTCAGGATATATTTATGTTTTTTCTGAACTTTATGTAAAGTCAGGAAAAGTTAGTCAGGATTGGATTGGTAAGTTGTATAAAGCTTTAGAACTTAGGAATAAGGCTAGGTATGAACCTGATATTCAATTCTCTATAAGTGATTCTGAATGGATTTTAAAACTTTATGAAGAATTTTTAAAAGAAGTTGAGAGTTTATTAAAGACTTAGTTTTCAATTATGCTTCTCCTCTTAAGTATTTGAATCTGTCTTTCTCATATTCTTCTACAGGTATTGCTTTAAGGGTTGCTAAGATTTTTGGCAATGTTGTATATTCTAGTTCATGCTCTGGTAATCTATGTGGTTGTATTGGTCCCATTCTTCTAATATAGTCAGTAACATATGCTGCTGTCTGTCTAACATAGTCAAATGCTGGATCATCAAAGAGATCTACAGGTCCATCTAGATAACCATCATGTACTTGAAAACCTAGTGCAACAATTTTGGGAGGTCCATCAAATCTTGTCATTCTTGGACCTACAGCTATCTTTTTATCGTAATTTATCTCAACCATCTTTGCCGGCATTAATGGTCCTGCATGACTACCTCTCATCCATCCATGAACTAGATGTGGATATGCAAAAGCTTCAAGAACTTCACCAACGGCTGGTAATCCATGTTGTGTACGTACAATAGCTACTGGATCATCTTTACCAACATATTTACCTGCAATTAAACTTAATCTTTCAACACTAACAGCTGCTGCTTGAACTAGGTCTTTCTTTCTATAGATTCTTCTAATTATGTACCTTCCTGGTGTACCTATTAGGCCAAGTATTGAGTACATGTCTTCAGGTGCGTTAAGTATGAAGACTCTACCTTCATATACATCAATAATTTCAAATTTGAAACCATCATGCATTGCTGGATCAATTACAAGACCTGCTGTGGTGAAGGGATCGGCAAACATCTTAAACATGGGTAGGTTAAGTGCTCCAGGTTCTGTCTTATCTGCACCAAATATGATTATCGGCTCACTAGGTCTCTCCTCAAACTCTATCTCAGCTACTTGAGGACCCATACCTCTAACGTTACCGCTGAAAGTTTCTTTCAGCAAATCTTGACCTGCACCATAAAGTTTCAACTTCTTAGCAATGTTTTCAGTAGCTTCTTTAAAGATATCCCATGCAAGCTTATGAATATCTGGATGGTTTTCACCTTTAGTATGCGACATTACTAGAGATAAATCATCACCTACATTAAATACAAAGTAATCAATAATTAGGCCTGACTTAACAGCTTCACTTAATCTTTCAGAAGCAAATTCAAGAATCTTTGGATGACTCCATGCATGGCCTGGCCAACCACCGATATCTGCCTTTATTATTGAGATTGTAATACGCATATTCTTTAAAGAAAGTTCGGGGTTTAATAATTTTTCAAGAAGTAGTATCAAAATTAATACACATTCAGTATGTAATGTATAGTTAAATTTTGGAGTTTAGGTTTAGTAAAGTGATGAGTCAAGTAGTTAAAATTAAGCTTATAGGCTTTAAGCAAAGTATTGAAGGTAATGCCTTAATGATTGAACATACTTTCAGCCTAATCATCGATAGTGAAATCATTAAAGCTCTAGGTGCTAGACATATATGTGATGATTGTATAGATCTTGAAGTTCTTGGTGAGAGATTGAAATGTGGCGTAGCTGTTCTTGATGGTGTTGAGATTAATAATGACTACATTAAGTATGCTCAAGTACTTGTAACAAAAATACCTGAAAAGATTAGGATCTTCTTGAAAGAGAAGAACGCTGATGATTGGTTAATTATAGGTTCAGAGTTAACTAAGTACTAATATTATGAAGTTTTGGCAAACTCATGGTGGTATAGATTGGAGGGAAAGTGAAGAGTTTCTTGACTTTAGTTCAAACATGAATCCGGTAGGACCACCTGAAGAACTTGTTCAACTAATCATTGAAGCATGCTTAAAGAAAGTATATAAATACTACCCCAACCCTAACTATGAAGAATTAAAAAGTGTAATTAGTGATTTCGAGAAAGTTGAATCGCTAAATTACGTCTACGTCTTTAATGGTGCTTCAGAAGCATTACAGACAGTATTTACATATCTTAAACCAGAAACTACAATACTGATTAAGCCTTCATATGTTGATTATTGGAGATTAGCATACACTTTCAGTAAGAACGTTATTGAGTTATCCTTAATAGTTGAGAACAGTAAGTTTAAACTTCCTTTCGAGAAATTGATAAGTGTTATCAGAAGCTTCAACAAGCCATTAGTAATACTTTGTAATCCAAATAATCCTACAGGAACGTTGATTAAGAGAGAAATTATTCAAGAGATAGTTATGGAGATCTCTAGAAGGAATGGATACTTAATTATTGATGAATCGTTTATGAACTTTATCGAAAATTCCCAATCATTCATTAAGTACATTAATGATAACTTAGTAATTGTTAAGTCATATACAAAATTCTTCTCTATTCCAGGTTTAAGATTTGGAATTTGCATCTCTACTCTCCATCTTCAAGATTACTTGACTCCCTGGAGAGTAAACTCTATTGTTGATTATGCACTTAGTAAGTACTTACGTTTAGGTAAGGTTGAGGAATTTAAATCTAGAACTATCAATTTTGTTAAGAATGAAGTGTCATGGATGTTATCTGAATTTAGAAGATTAGGTATTAGATGTTTCAATTCATACACTAACTTCTTCATAATAAAGTACTTTGAAAAGAATCTCTATAACGAATTGTTGAAGAGAAAAATAAAGATTAGAAATGCCTCAAGCATTCCTGGACTTGGTGAAGGTTATTATAGAATATCCATACGTGATCATGAAGATAATGTTAAGCTAATCCATACTCTTGAAGATATTCTTGAAAGGCCAGGCGGGTAGGGAGAAAAGATTCGTTTAAAGAGATGATTTTTAAGATCTTTAGTTATTATGCAATTCCGTATTTCTTCTTCCACTCCTCTAAAGCTTTAAGAACGTGTTCGCTTGTATCTTTAACAGTGTACCATCCGGTCTTCTTCTTAGCTTCTTCTGGTGCTTCACTTGCTCTCCAAATAGCGTCTGACTGTACAGGACAAGCCTTTAAGCACTCATTTTCATGTCCTGGTTTACCACCCTCACATAATTCGAAGATGAGAACTGCCTTACCCTCCTCGTTGAGTTCTAATGCGTTGTTAGGACATGAACTTACGCAAGCACCACAACCTATGCATGCTTCTTGATTAATAACTATTCTTTCAAGAGCTACTAACTCTTCATAGGTCTTGCCAGACATAGCGTTCATATATTTTTCTATTCACGGTTTTTAATGAATTACTCTCGAAACTCTCAACATAGTTCATGTATATGAGGTACCAAGTATCTTGGTGAAGTTAAAGTTTAAAAAGATTAGGAGGAATTGACTTTATTATGAGCTTCATAGTTAAGGGCAAGACTTTAAAGATTCCATACGATAATATTGATACTGACGTAATTATTCCTGCAAGATATCTAGTACATACTGAGCCTGAAGTACTTGCTAAACATGCCATGGAGCCATTAATACCGAACTTCTATGAGAAGGCAAGAGAAGGTGTAATCTTAATTACAGGAAGAAACTTCGGTATGGGTAGTAGTAGAGAACAAGCAGCTATAGCCTTAAAGGCTGCAGGTGTTAAAGCTATAATTGCTGAATCTTTCGCAAGAATCTTCTACAGAAATGCCATCAATAATGGATTACCTGTCTTAATGATACCTCAAATATTGAAGCTTGTAAATGATGGTGATGAAGTAGAGATTAATCTCAATGAAGGTAAGGTAATTATTAGAGGTGAAGTAGAGTTGAAAACTCAAAAACTCTCAGAGAAAGTTTTAGAAATTCTTAAATGTGGAGGATTAATACCTTATCTAAGAAAGGTGTTAGGTATTGAAAGATGAGAACAGTAAGATTATTAATCATAGGTTTCGGTTCTGTAGGTAGAGGCTTACTTAAACTCATAACTAATAAGTATGAGGAGTTGAGACGTAGATATGATATTGAGTTAAAGATAATTGGACTTGCAGATTCTAGTGGTTTTATTGTTAATGAGCAAGGTTTCACAAATAGAGAATTACTTAAAATACTTGAACTACCTAGAAGTTCATTAGCGAAATCAAGCTTCGGCAAAACTTATAGTACTTTAAGAGATGTACTGCAAATCATTAAGCCAGATATTGTAGTTGAGTTAACGCCATGCAATTACGATAATGGAGAGCCAGGATATACACATATTAAGCTTAGTCTTGAACATGACTGTCACGTAGTTACTGCCAATAAAGCACCACTTGTACTTTACTTTAATGAACTTACAAGTCTCGCAAAAAGTAGAAACTTAATGCTTCTTTACAAAGCCACCGTTATGGGTGGTACACCACTTCTTGATATCATTAGTATAGGCTTGAAAGGTCAATTCATCAAGAGAATTGAAGGTATTTTAAATGCAACAACAAATTACATACTTACAAGAGCTTTTGAAGGATTTAAGATGAGTGAGGCAATTAATGAGGCTAAAAAGTTAGGCATCATGGAGGCCAATCCCTCACTTGATCTTGATGGTATTGATGCAGCGGCTAAGTTAGTAATTATAGCCAACACTTTAGGTCTTGACTTAAAGTTAAGCCAGATTGAGCGTGTAAGCTTAATGGTAGTGAGTGATGACTGTATCGAGAAGTGTAGAAGTGAAGATAAAGTTATTAAATATATAGCTATGTTAAGCGTTGAGGAGAAGAAAGCTAAAGTGGCTCCTGAAGTATTAAGTAAAGATCATCCATTAGCTAACATCTCAGGTACATTAAATTCTGTAAAGATAGAAACAGAAACAAACACCATAGTGATTACAGGTAAAGGAGGAGGCGGAATTGAAACTGCAGGTAGTGTTCTGAGTGATATATTGATAATTACTGAACATCTATGAAGATTAGAAATGGTACGTTAAATATTGGTAGAAAGAAAGATCCTCAAGGAAATTATGTCGTAGTACTTACAAGAAATACCTACATGAAAGTTAAAGACATCATTGAGAAATTAAACTTCACATGCGATGATCAGGGAGATATCATATTCTTAAAAACGAGAAAGTGGAGTGAAATTGATAAGTTAATCAAAATGGCTAAAGGTAGAAACGTTAAGATTGTTGAATAATTTCATTAATGAAATGTAGATGTTCATTAGTAATACCTTCAGATCCCACTTTCACCTCTTCAACAATGCCTTCTCTTCTAAACAAGTATATAGCTACTTTACTGTAGTCTAAACCTTCCCAATCATAGTATTCACGACTTAGTTTAGCATGACCCTTGAGTCTGTTGATCTTTATGAGGTTATTAACTTCACGTAGAAGATCTAGACTTCTTGTAGTGATGATTAAATTTCTCACAATTTCTCTACTTACAAGTCCTGCAAGTAATCTGGTAATTAGTGACTGCATATTAGCATTCAAGTACATTCCTGGTTCTTCAATTATGAGAATACTTCCATCAAGTAATCTATACTTAAGTAGGTATATTATTGATGCTAACTCTCTAAGACTTAATGATGCTCTTGATAATGGTATATCTTTACCTTGACATTTAATAATGAATTTTTCAGGTAATGACTTATTGATGATAAATTCAATATTAAATTTTTTCTCGAAAAGTTTTACAAGTTCTAAAGCCTTCTCAGATAAGGACTTTTCACTCATACCCTCAAATTCAATTACGAACTTAGAATCGACATTAGCTATAGGCAATGTAATAGATAACTCTCTACTAGTGAAGATTATGTAGGAAAGAACTTCATGTAATTTACAGAGTCCAATTCTAGTATCTGGAATTATATGTATAGGTAGCAGTGGTGTATATCCATTAAGTAAGTTGAGAATTATTATCGGAATAACACTACCAATAAATTGACGTAGTGTGTGAAGATCTAGTGGTAATTTTTCATCAAGAATTAACTTATCTTTTAAGTAAATCCTCATTAATACTTCATCATTAAGTTTAGATAATTCCAAACTTACAAGACCATCAATATTCAGCATTTCTCCATGAATTGATATGTCTAGATCATTCCCAGATAATTTAATCGTAATGTTATTCTTCTCATCATCACTTGAAATTGCTATCAAAGTCTCTCTAGATTCATGATGTGTCAATTCTGATAAGTTATTAATATTGAAGGTTTGCAGTAACGTAGCTTTCAAATTCTCTTTAAAGAATTGACTAAAATTCTCAAAGAATGTCTTGAGTAGTTGAATTATTGCTCCTCTAAGCTCCTTAACGTCACTTAACTTATCTTCCAAATACTTGGTGAGATATTGATGAAGCATAGACCAGTTTGGCTCTGTAATGTATAGTGCATGTATGAGATAAGCTAAGTATGATTTACCACTTGATGATGGCCCTACAAGTATTGTGAAAGGTTTAATAAGTAAGTTAGCTCTCCTTATAGGTCCAAAGTTCTCAATTTTTAAACGCATAACTTAACGTGGAGTTAGGTATTAATTACACTTCTACAATTATAAAGATGCCGCACTACCTCGTGGGTAAGTGAAGAAACCCGCCACTCCACGGCAACGGGAGTGGCGGAGGAAACTCCCTCCCCACATCACGGGCCCCGAAGGGGCAAACCGCTAGGCGGGTCTGAAACCAATGATGTTCTCACCTTCACCATGATGATAAGGACCTCGCCTGAAAAATGAAGAATGCCGAGTTCACTGAATAGTCTTTAACAAATCTAGCTTAACATAATGATAAGTACTTATCTTCAAGAAGAATGTTCTAAATAGGGTAGATGAATTGTAGTTCAGATTTCTTAACTACAAGACCTTTAAAGTTCGTCTTCCTTATTATAATACTTTAAGTTTAAGATCTATTAATGCTTTCCTATGGGTTAATATTAATCTCATATGGGTACATCTTCAATCTTTTATTAAGTTAATTGACCTTTTCAATCTAAAATGTCTCATTTAGTTCGACATCTATGAACTAGCAGAGAGTTAAGCAAAAATATTTAAGTACCAAAATATCTATCTCTAACCTATGGCTAAACGTGGTGGTGCTAGGCAAGTTGGTGTTCCATGGAGATTTCATATAACTCCTGGAGTCTTTCTTAACAGCCTAGTTCCTGTAGCTGATAATAGTGGTGCTAAGCTTGTAAGAATTATTGGTGTTGTTGGTCATGCTTCAAAGACTGTACATAGAAGAATTCCAGGAGCTGCTGTTGGTGATATGGTTGTAGTAAGCATACGTGAAGGTAAACCAGAAATGAGAAAACAAATTATGAGAGCTGTAGTAATTAGGCAGAGAAGACCATACAGAAGACCTGACGGTACGTGGATAAGATTTGAAGATAATGCTGTAGTAATTACTGACGAGAATGGACAACCAAAAGGTTCTGAAATACATGGACCTGTAGCTATGGAAGCTGCACTTAGATGGCCATCAATTGCGAACTTAGCAACAATAATAATTTAAAAATCTTTAAGCAATATTCATTACATTCTTTATGAATCTTGAGTCACTTATTGGTAAAAAAGCTATTAGAGCTTTAGGTATTGCTGAGAGTTTTAGACTTGGAATATCAAAATCGATACTTGTTGGTGTTGTCATGAGAAGTGATGGATTAATTGATGGAATTGCTATTAATAAAGCAACAATTGGTGGTCTTGACTCTACAGATGCAATAATTGAACTCGTAGATAAGCTTGGAAGAAAAGATCTTCAAATCATAATGCTTGATGGATGTATCATATCCTGGTACAACATTGTAGATCTTGAAAAACTACATAAAGTAACTAACTTACCTATCATCTGTTTAACTTTTGAAAAAATTGAAGGTGATGTAGAGGAAGCTATTAGAAAGATCTTTCCAGATTGGCAAGTTAGGATTGAACTTTTCAAAAAACTTGAGAAGCCAAAAGAAATAATTCTTAAGAATGGCATGACAGTCTATGCAAGACTTGTAGGTATTGATTACAAGTTAGCAAGAACAGTACTTAATAAGTTTGTCAAAGAGGGAAAGAAACCTGAACCTATAAGAATTGCAAAGTTAGTAGCAAACTCCATACTAAATCACATATTAACTTAACTCTTCCATACTTATCATGCCTATTTCAACCTTTTACTAACTTTTCAATTAAATCTCTGTCATGATTGTTCGGTTAAACTACTTTTTCAATTTTAGGAACCTTATCTACAATACTTGGATAAGTTACTAGAATTTTAGCAATAATTTCTCTCATTCCAACATTTTCAAGTACTAAATCTTCATACTCTCTTCTTAGTTATCATATTCAGCTTTAACTTCATCAAGTATTGTCTTAATGTTGATTAGCTCTGTAAGTAATTTCTGATTTTGTTCTTCCAAAAAGTTGTACATTCTTAATATATGCTCATAGAATCTAATTTTTCAATTGTGACTAACTTGTCAACTTTCTTAACTAAATCATCAATTCTACTGTACATAAATTTACTATCATGTACATG
>Ga0190367_1000644_pt1 | contig 23950 bp, 23 predicted proteins | sample 4872181011_MG_FD_171838 | JGI IMG/M metagenome (GOLD analysis project Ga0190367, IMG submission 171838) | Hydrothermal vent microbial mat bacterial communities from Southern Trench, Guaymas Basin, Mexico - 4872-18-10-11_MG | ecosystem: Environmental > Aquatic > Marine > Hydrothermal vents >...
TTGGTAGACCACTACTATTCATAATTCCAGCGCGATAGCTTGATATATCTTCTGCAGTTAAATTCCAGTATATTACTGGTCCATGAACTACAACTTGATCATCTCCAACCCATTTCATTCTCGCGTATATTGTGAATAATTCGTCTTGACCATCCTTATTTAAATTTGATGATGCAGCTGTTGCAAGCCAAAATCTACGATCATAATATGTTGTTGAATCATTTAGAGTTACATTGTAATCTGAGATTATTAACTTGCTTAGATCTTCAAGATAGTAATAGTGACCTTCTTCCTCCTTATGTCTTAAATATGAACCGTTTAAGTTTACAATTTTAACTATTGTTCCATCAGGTGATGGTTTTACTAATCCTATTTCACATTCCTTGCTCATTACTATGACTTTTCTCATTGTTGGTGTTGATTTTATGAGTTCTTCATCTTCTTCTTGTAGCGGTGTAATTAACGTTCTATTTTCTTTTGGTTGCTTGATTGTTTTGGGTGGTTTTTCTGGTGTTCCTATTTTTCTGTTTTGATTTGAGGCTTGGGCTAGGATTGGGGTTGTGAGTTGGATTGCTATTAGAATTAGTAGGGTGATTGTGATGATCTTCCTTATTGAACTCATTTATTTCATCTTCACACAATTTAATAATTTAATATAAAATAATCATTTGGAAATGTCATTTTAGGGGTATATCTATTTTTCGTTTAAACTTTACTTGATATTTCTTTTTCTTCATTAATTTTTTGTATTATGTTATGTGGTGTTGTTTTTGCTTATTTTTATGCTATTCTTTGTTATGTGTTTTTGTTTTTGTGAATAGGTTTTTGTTTTGCACTGGATTTTCGGTTTCAGTTTCATTTTTATTATTGTTTTTGTTTGTTGACTTTGGTTGGTTATCCTTTTTATTTTGCACTGGTCTCTTTTATTTGGGAGGTGGTGTTTGGTGGTTGGTGGGTTTGAGGTTTGTGAGAGGTTTATTTTGGATAGGATGAGGGAGAGTAGGATTCCTGGTTTAGCTGTTTGTGTTGTTGAGGGTGATAGGGTTAGTTATTTGAGGGGTTTTGGTTTTAGGGATTTGGATTCTGGTTTACCTGTTAATCCCGGAACTTTGTTTGGTATTGGTTCTGTTACTAAGTCTTTTACTGCACTTGCAGTTTTGCAGTTGGTTGAGAAGGGTAGGGTTGATCTTGATGATAGTGTTGATGAGTATGTTGATTTGGGAGTTAAGCCTTTCGGTGAAGATATAACTGTACATCACTTGTTGACGCATTCATCTGGTATTCCAGCTCTAGCTTATGCTGAAGCTTTCATTCGTGGAGTTTTAGAATTAGATGTTAGCTGGCTTCCAGTTTCAAGTGCTAGGGATGTCATTACTTTCATGAAGGGTGCTGGGGATTGGGCTTACTGTAAGCCTGGTGAGAAGTTCTTTTACTTGAATGAGGGTTATGTGATTTTAGGTGAAATTATTGCTCGAGCTACTGGTTTGAGGTATGAGGATTACGTGAAGAAGAGTATTTTATTGCCATTAAAGATGGAGAGGAGCTACTTCTTTAGGGAGGAGGTTGAGCGTGATGGTGATTTTGCAACACCATACATTATTGATAGGGAGGGTAGGCATGTTAAGAGTAAGTTTCCATATGGAATTACTGCTGATGGTGGATTGATAAGTAACGTGGTTGACTTAGCAAATTACATTAGAATGTACTTGAATAGAGGTGTTTTTGAGGGTTTTGAAGTTATTGATAGGGATATGATTGAGTTGATGGAGAAGGAGCATGTTAGGAGGTTTGATGGAGTATTTGGGCCGGAGTATTATGGTTATGGTTGGGGTATCATACCGAACTTCCACGGCTATAAGCTAGTTCACCATTCAGGTTCAGTATTAGTGCATACAGCTTACGTAGGCTATATACCTGAAAAGAAAATTGGAGTAGCAATACTAGCCAATGCCAGCGGATATCCACTATCAAACATAGGAATGTACATACTAACACACCTACTAGGCTATGACCCAGAAAAACTACCGTTCATTGAAAAGGATAGAATTCTAAATAAGCTAACTGGAACATATGAAACCTATAAAAGCACAATGAAGATTGAAGTTAAGAAAAGAGGATGCATACTCGAAGCCGTAAGTAGAGATAAACTCACAGAATTTACATGGACACTCATACCAGATGAAATCAGCAAAGACAAATGCACATTCTACATGATATCAAACTGGAGAAAAATGCCAGTAGAATTCACAATTAAAGACGGCAGAGTGGAATTAATTCTTGAAAGATATAAGCTAATAAAGAAGACATAAAACCTCTATTTCCACTTTAAGATGAATTCCGAGAGTGCACTGCACAAACTACCGATAAAATCGGTGCATACAAAACAGCTGAACCAGAAAGACGAAGAGAAGCTTGCCATCTAGAGCCCATGGAGCTTAATTATTCGTTAATATTTTATTACTGTTTTAAAATACTGTTCTTAAGCTCATAAGAGGGGGGTGAAAGGCTTGAAAGCCTTCATTTCCATCGACTTGGAGGGTATGCCCCATATTGTTAGCGTTGAACATTTAGCTCCCAAGAGGGCGCTATATGATGAGGCAAGGAAAATTATAACTAAAGTCACATTGGCCGCCATAGAGGCATTACATGAAAATGGTTTTAGTGAGGTAATTGTTGCTGATAGTCATGGACCAATGATTAACCTATTAATTGACGAATTGCCAGAATACGTTGAAGTCGTTAGAGGGTATCCTAGACCTGTCAGCATGGTTTATGGTGTTGAGAACTGTGATTTAGCAGTATTTCTGGGTTATCATGCTAAGGCTGGAACAGCTAGATCAACATTTGATCACACCTATAGTGGGTTAACAATTGCGAGTCTAGTAATTAATGGTATTGAAGCCAGCGAATTTCTATTAAATGCTTGGGCTGCAGGTCACTATGATGTTCCAGTAGTGCTTGTTGCTGGTGAGGAAAAGCTCTTAAGCGATGATGTGGCCAAGTACGCTCCATGGGTTGAGAGAATTATTTTGAAAAGGTCTGCTAGTAGATATGCAGCTATAAGTCCAAGCTTAACGAGGATAGTTAAAGAGTTGCGTTCAGGTGTAGCTAGGGCAGTTGAAAAGTTCAGGAATGGCGAATGCAAGCCTTTGAAAACTAATTATCCAGTTGAAATGAGAGTTAAGTTTTTCAAGAGCAGCTTTACTGATGCAGCCGAACTCATACCCGGAGCCGAAAGAATTGATGCACTAACAGTCAAGTTCACTGCTAAAGATATAATTGAAGCCTACAAAGTATTCCAATTAATGACACTAGCGGCATTTGCAATAAACGCCATAACAACTCCAAGATAGCGTACACTCATAAATTACAGTTGAAAGTTGAAGCAGCATAAATAAATCTCAGCAACATGAAGATTTAATTTCATTCACTACTCTTTTTATGATTTCACTGAATTGACTGGACAGCGTTCTCGATAATTAAATTGACCTTAAATATCTGTTTAATGAGACATTGCCTGTATTCAATATGTAAAAGAGCTTGAATGCCCTAACCAATGTTACTTCTCCATTTCCTCGGGAGGCTTAATATTTCTAAATGCAAAGTATAGCGATAGGTCGTAAGCTGCTTTAAGTGATCCGCTAACACTTAATGGTGCTGATATTGATATGACCTTCATTAAGTAGCCTGCAAGGCCTGGGCTAATTGAGGCAGAGAAAACTCTAACGAGGCTAGTTATTCCGGAAGCAAATACTCGTTCTTTAGGCTCAACTATCGCCATTATATAGGACTGTCTAGTTGGAACATCCATTTCGCAGAGCAATTGCCTGGCAAAGTGAATTGCAAGAGCAGTGTAAATGTCCGGTGCCAAGGGCAATACTGCAAGCATAATACTTGCAGGGAGATGCGTAAAGACCATAGTATTAACTAAGCCTATTTTCTTTGCAATTATGGGTGCCAAGTAGTACGATATAGTCACAAGTATTTGCGAAACAAAGAATATTTGTGAAATAGTTGTTAAGTCAATTTTAAATCTAATGTAAAGCCAATAGGAAAAAAGTCCTCTAGCAATCAATCCGCCAGCAAATGAATCTACACCAAAGAGAATTGAAAGCTTGACTATGAAAACTTTAGTTTTATCAGTAATCCTTGGAAATTTGGATTCAAGAATCCCCTCAACTTCACACTTACTAGATAGTGGAACATAGAAGGAGAGCATAACTAGCATTAGGAAAGTGAATAATGCAAATAGAAATCTAAATGCCTCAACCAGTGGAATATCATAGCTGTTCGATATGAACTGAGGTATTGAAGCTAATAGCGATCCAATGGAAGCTGAAACTGCACTCCCCAAATAATAGTATGAAAAAGCCTTCGTCCGAAACTCATGACTACACGATTGAGCTATAACTGCATGCTCTATAGGTGAGAAAACACCTATAGCACCAGTAGTGCCAATCGACCCCAAGAAAACAGCTAAAGCTATTGCAATAAAATTTCTAGTTAAAGTTAAAATTAACCCTGAAATAAACGATATGATTGCAAAGATAATTAGCAATTTCCTCCGACCAAAATAGTCTGCAAATAAGCTTGAAATTAAAGTGAATACCGCTCCACTGAAAAAGCCAATTGAAATAATCAATCCAATTAATTGAGGATCAAATCCAAGAGAGTCCAAGTAAATTGATATGGCTATGCTAGTGAAGGTATAAGCAAGTGTTCTCACAGCCATAGATATGAATACTAGCTTCCCATCAGTACTTATCCAGTCAAGCATCCCCCAGCATCCCTCTAAGTTGAGGCAGAAGTAATCTAAAATAAAAATTGGATTTAAATTTTAATTAAGCTGAAACAGGAAGCTCTCTAAAATACCAGTACTTTTCTCTAATCAACTATAGCAGCTTTCACCACGACCACTCTTAGTTGAAAGCCCATTGAGTGATAATAGTGCTCCTAGTATAGCCTAATTTCCTTACCCACACCCCGCTCTAAAGCCAATTTATATGCTTTGAGAGCTGTCGATGCATCCTGAATTGCCACTCCAACACTCTTAAACAATGTGATTTCTTCATCACTAACTCTACCAGGCTTTTTACCCAACACAATTTCGCTTAGCTCGGCATATATGTGCTCTTTAGTTATTACCCCCTCCTTTATCGGTATTAGTATGTCCCCCGCCTCGCTGAGGCAGGATTCATATGTATCAACAACAACCTTAGACCTCTTAATGGTTATTGAATCCAGTTCCCGCGTTGTTGGCGTGTGAGAACCTATACCATTAATATGAGTTCCAGGCTCTAACCATTCACCATTAAATACTGGGGTTTTACTTGTAGTTGCAGTTACAATTATGTCACATCCCTTGACAGCCTTAACTGGCTCATCAACAACGACGACATCTATACCTAGTTCCTTAGACATTTCCTCAGCATATTTTTCAGCTGCACTCCCAACAATATCATAAACATATGCCTTCTCAATCGGCCTAACTTCACATACAGCCATCAATTGAGTTCTCGCTTGAACACCAGCACCAAAAACACCCACAACTTTAGAGTCTTTCCTAGCCAAGTACTTTGTTGCAACACCACTAACAGCACCAGTCCTCATGGCAGTGATAAATCCACCCTCAAGAATAGCGAGTAAATCGCCAGTCTTGGGATCATTAAGCAAAATTGTACCTAAAACAGTTGGCAAATTATATTTAACTGGATTATTTGGATAAACCGAAACAACTTTAACTGCAAGTGCATCCATATCAGCAATGTAAGCTGGCATGTAAAGTACAAGTCCATTGTACTCTTCAATCTTTATTGTAGGCCGCAGAGGCATCTTCACTTTGCCTAAACCATACATTTTAAATGCTTCTTCAACAGCTTCAATAGTGTCCTTCATAGTTAAAATAGACTTTAAAGTTTCCCTATCGAGAACAAGAACCATAATTGATCACAAAATAATATTTATTAAGTAAATCTTAATACGATTTCGGCTAAACTATATTGCTCTTAATTGAAAAATTGATAAATGATAAATTAAATGTAAATTTGAAGTAAGACTATACATGAGGACATGTTGGAACTTTAAAGCATATTATTTTAAGCAGTTATCTCTAAATTTTCGGTAGTTTTATTGTTGTTTTTGTTCTTGTTAGACCCATATTTTTGAGCTTACTATAAATTCTGATTAATTTATTAAGTTTATTTGTTTTAAAGAGTATTTTTCCTTCTTCAATTGCATCTATTATTAATGGATTACCCTTTTTAAGCATTTTACATGCTTCTTCTAGGGTGTATGGGTGAGGTTCTATTGGGATTTTAATGTCACTTAGAATTTCTGGTATTTCATTGATTCTTTCTAAATATTTGCTTTTGAAGTCTGCAATTATTAGTAGATCGTAGTCGCTCCAAGGCATCCAATCTCCGCGCGCCCTTGAGCCGAAGAGAACAATTGCATAAACACAATACTTTTTTCAACTTATTGATTATAAAATTTAATTCCTTCATATTAATCCCTTAACAAAGTTTAATATTGCTTCAGCTGCTTCAAGAGTTCTTTTAGAAGTACTCTCATCATAAGCCTCATGCGGAGAACCTGCTGGATGTGCATTTGGATATCTTGATGGAATATAATGTCTATCTAATTCTCTAGCATAAGTTAGGAGTTCATTTGGAAGCTTCACATTCTTCGCCTCAATATAGCGTTCAAGCAAAATTCTTACGCTATAATCCCAAGGTGCTTCATTTATACTATATAATAGAGCCTTACAAGCCTTTTCCGCTGCTTGATGAGCATAAAATGCCGCTGCATTAAACTTTTATTTTCATGGAGAATTTTAGCTGTTTCCAAATCCCATTCAGCTTCGGACAACCATCTTAATGCTTCATTGCGCAAAACATTCACCCCAAATTTTCAAGAGTAATTTTCATTGCTAATAATTCAATTCTGTTTGTAATGGAAATATTACAGCTGCAACTTGCTTTCCTTATTTCAATTTATTCAATTTATAATGAAATTACGTAGTATAGAATGTAACATATTGCTCTTGGAGTTAAGTGGAAAGCTATAATATTTGAAGTTAAATATATCATTCGGTGAAATCATGGTTAAGGTCTTAATTTTAGCTGGAGATGCTGTTGAAGCTCAGGAAATATTCTATCCTTATTATAGGTTAAAGGAGGAGGGATTTGAAGTACATGTAGCTGCTCCAACTAAGAAAGATGTATTATTTACTGTTGTACATGATTTTGAACCTGGATGGGAAACATATACTGAGAAGGCTGGCTATAGATTTCCATGGTTAACATTGGCTTTTAAGGATGTTAAGCCTGAAGAATATGATGGACTTGTAATTCCAGGTGGGCGTGCACCTGAATTTATTAGGCTTTATCCTGAAGTTGAGAGGATCGTTAGGCATTTCTTTGAAGCTAATAAGCCTGTTGCGGCTATTTGTCATGGACCGCTGGTTTTAACTGCATTTGGATTATTAAAGGGTAGAAAGGCTACGTGCTATAAGGCTGTTAAGCCTGATCTCATTGCTGCTGGAGCAGAATATGTTGATGCTGAAGTAGTTGTCGATGGCAACTTGGTTACTAGCAGGGCTTGGCCAGACCTACCTTCATTCATGAAAGAATTTATTAAGCTACTAAAAAGATGACTGTAAAATAAACTTTCACTCTATTTTTGTAATTGTTATTTTAGTAGTAGAGTGAATATCCCTTTTAAAGGGTACATCTAGTGAAACCTTTAATTGTAGATCATGCTCATCACCAACTACACCCTGAATTACTGGCTTAGGCAGTCTTAATAGATTAGTAATTTTGGATGATGATAGCGAGAATTCATGAGTAAAGCCGAAAAGCACTACTGGCTCTCTAAATACTTGAAAGTTGTAGCTGAAAGCTTTACTTCTAATATTGCGGTTAACATTGGCTAGGAACACTTCACAGATACCTTCAGCTGGAACTCTAAACTGCAAGCATGCCCTAGCTCCCCTAACTTTTGGGGCTGTTGTTGATGTGAACAGTGTAATTGATCCCTTGAGAACAGAATTTTCAACTCTCAAATCAGTCATTGCATAATCAAGCTCATAGGATAAATGCCCTATGAAGCCTCCAAGTTTAATTGCCAATTTAAGCGGTGCAATTGGAATTATAACTACATCACCATAAATGCTCTTGTAATCAGGCTCATCAACTACATAAGCGGGAGCATCAATATAGAAGCCATACTTTTCACCAATAATGATAGTGTAGTCCTCACTAATGGGTATTGGAAGCCTTTTACTTTTAATCTTCTCGAGCTCCATAAACTCATGCCTAAGAAATACTTTCGCAGTCCTCTTAGCACCAGCCCATGGAGCCGGATGATAGGAAGTATGCTTGGCAGTATAAATCTTCAACCTACCATACCTAACACGCATCTCCCTAGGTAGAACTATAAAGTCATCATCAACACTACAATTAGCAAAGAGCTCACGAAGCCTCCTATTTATCTGGGAAGCTCTAAAGAAATAGTGCAATACCAATGCTATTATAATTAATGGCAGTATAATGAAGAGTAGCGAGATAGGCTGGGGGGCTAAACCGAGAAAGCAAGTATAAATGCCTATAGCTATGAAAAACACTGAAAAGACAATACCAATCATAGACCTAAACATTGAAACCCTAAGATCCGCTAGCAATTTTATCGCCAATTTGAAGTTCACCAATAAAAGTATTGCAAAAGAAGTAAATAAGTGATTACCCATGCACATAATTAAGAAAGCTGGATGCTCAATGACAGTAGACTAGTGCTTCATTAAACCACAAATGGAAAGCACATGGAGAACACTGCATCACCCTTTAATTAAACTTCAATGTCTTTTACTGAATAGTTAATAAGTATGATTTAAGTAACTATCAACATTGAACGGGGCGTGCAGAATTGCCGAGGGTAAATGAAATCTTAATATCATATTGCGGGTTAGTATGTGAATATTGCCCAGCATACAGATTGAAGTTGTGTGAAGGCTGCGATGCCCATGAAAGTGAATGTAGATACATTCAATGCTTGAAAAAGCATGGAAATAAAAACTGCTTACTATGCAATGAGTTTCCATGCAAACTTCATGAAGAGGGATTCAATTGGGAAACAACTGAATATGGAGTTTTAAAATGGAAGATATATAGTGAAGTATTCATTGACTTGATGAAGAAGTTAAGAAGGGATAATTTAAATGGAAATGAAGCCCGGCAGTAAAAGCTCTAATAACTCCAACTTTCGAAATATTATGGTTTATCGATGCTAAGTACTTGAAATATCATTCAAGACCAATTGGACACGCTTACACACATAAATCGCATACTGGTATACCAATTTCCAGTCTCTTTATCATTTCGCTTAATCTACTCAAGCACCTATCCACGTCTAGAACTTCATCTCTACTCTCAGAATAGTAGGTGAAGTATGAAGGCTTAATTGCATTAGCTGGACATGCTTCAATGAATCTCCCGCATTCTCCGCACTAACATTTCATCATCCTGTTTTCAACACTCAACTTTAAATTTGCTAGAATAGTTGCAAGCCTAATTCTAGGACCATATTTAGGGTTGACCAATAAAAGATTTCTACCTATCCAGCCCAAGCCCACCATATGGGCGAATAGTTTATGAGAAATATTTCCAATAGCTCTCCTCTCATCAACTATGAGCGATGCTGGTATAGGTTGCGCAGTAAATCCATGTTCAATCAAGTGTTGTACTAAGGAAAATGCAATGGTATCTAACAGTATGTTGGCAGCCCTATAGGCATGAGCATAGAGTGTACCAGAGGAATCCGCTGCTATTGAGTTAATAGCACTAATCGGAATTACAACGGCTATTGAAATTGCAGTACTAAATTTCTCAAGTAAATCCCTTGGCTCAGCATAAATCTCATCCCTGATAGACTCTATGCTCAAAAACCGATTAGCTGGGCACCCATTAACCTAGCAATTTTAATTAGCTCATCACGAATCTCATTGTTCACAATAATAGACAATATAAGAATAAAATAGTGTTTAGGTTTATAGGGTTTACTGCTGCTCCTTAGGCTCGTAGTGCTCGCACTTAAAGTCAGAGTAGTCCTTAGACAGCCTATAGAAGCGCCATCTACCATTACTGTGGTATGGACACCTAATGAACTTGTTTTGAGGATTAATGTCGCTTGAATTTATTTCTGCGTGTTTACATGTTAGGCAAATTAGGTTCCCCAAGCTTAGGCCTCCTATTAAAATCATAAGTTTTTGAGTTAGGTTTTAAAGTTTTCGAATTCCTTGAACAAGATAATCCTAATATACTAGCCATAAAACTGGAAATTGAGGATGATTTAAATTGAAGAGTGGAAAAGCATTAATATTAACGGCTGCTTTTATTATGATACTAGTTTTTGAGTCAAATATAGCATTGAAACCTTGGATTATGAAGGAGAAGTGGATCCCACACATACCGAAAAACATGCAGATACTAATCAAAAATTACGGAAAAACAGTAAATGTGAAAATTATCCTACCACATGGAGGATTCAAGGTACATTGGGGAAATGCATATAGAGTTAATGGAGTGATTTACGCTAACGTGCGAATAGTAATGTGGACTGGAATAACCATTCCAGTAGTAACCACATATAGCTACAACTATACCTTCCATGAACTAGAGCCAGGTAGATATGAATTCACCCTAGTAATAAATGGAGAGCCAATAAAGACAGTTGAAATATTAATAGGAAAGTAGTAGCACTACTAGCCAAAATGTTTTGAAAGAAAGCTGAGAATCAGCTAAACCACCCTATTTCTTAATAGTACCAATTATCTCTATTTGAACTCCAATTTCATAACTCATGTTCATACTCATTTACCATGTGTCAAAACATAAAGGCTTCGAGAAAAATGTAATGCAGACTGTTACCTCTTCTGTCTTCAAGAACATCATAAGCCATTACCATTATCTTCATTACATTATTTAAATAATCTATAATATTACATTAAAAAATAAAAGAGAATTTATCTTTTGTTTTTAGTTTTTGTTAAAAACTTTTCCACACCTATACTTATTGGTATCCCCATTATGCCTATTATACCAGTTATATAGTTATTATTATTGGTTCTTGGTAGAGGATCTACTATATCATATATACCATCCCCATCTGAATCGAGCGCTTTTATTTTAATGTGTGGTTGTTTTATTTGTAACTCAAAGTACGATTTGCTTTCTACTAACCCCTTTTGTAGTACTTTAATTTTTATGATTAAAATGTTTTTATTTTCTTTGAGCATTTCAGGTTTAATTATTGTTTCAGGATATGATCCACCTCCTTTTAGCCAAGTACCTTCAAAATCTTCTCTTATAAGTCGAATTGGCTTACCATTTAAGATAAACGTATAATTTACGGTACTTATTCTCCATTCCTCAGATTTTATATTGAAGTAAAACTCGAAATGTACAGTAACATTAGACTTACCAATCCAATTTCTAGATATGTTAAAGGGTATTTCAATGTTAAGTTCTCTAGTCCATGTAGGTATTGTTGTATTTTCCTTAATTACATATACTGGATCAGATGATGAATATACTGTTACTAGTGACATATTAGACTGTGCATAAGTTGGATATATAATTACACCGCATAATAAAGTTGTAATCCATAAGAAATATGCGAAGATAGAAATTCTATTAATCCTCATCTCATCACCCCTAATAATTTAATTTGAAAGTCCATAAGTACTGTGTTGTACCTAAGTAGTCGATGAACCATGAATGATGTGGACCAAATACATATTCATATGTCCATGTGTTATATGCACTATTATATAATCCGAGCGTTCCCGTTCCTTGGTGACCATTTACATCTACCACGACAGTCAAACCAAGAGCTATTCCAGACCCGCTACCAACACTTACTGTTATGGTGTATGAAGAATCAGAATCACTATCTTCTCGTCTATCTTGTGAACTATACCTTGATTGAAACCTTATAAAGTAATATCCATTACTTGGAGGTGGTTGCTCTACATCATCTTCACAAGTATTTATACTGTTACCGTATATGTTCACTGTTTTGTACCAACTAAAAGTTTGATCAATGAACCAACGGTCTTCATAATGTTCGCCATTTAAGGGGCCAACTAAAACATATTGATAAACCCATCGTACTAATTGAAAACGTGCAATACAATGCCCATCTTCTGGCATTAAGGTAACAGAGTGATAAACAATAGAAGTTGTACTCCATGGACCAATAACATACTTAGAATAATAAGACCATGATGAAGTGCCTTTAGTGCTTCCATATCTTGGTGCATGTGCCTGAATTAATAATGTCCACTTATCCTCATATGTTTCATATATAATATATTCATCCTCCCCTATTGCTGCAACGTTTGATATGATAAAAATATTTGCAATTATGCTAAGAAGAAGTAATTCTGACATTAAAAGTAATTTTTTATCCATTACATTAATTCCTCCTAAATTATAATATGACAAATCAAAATATATTTTTACTGCAAAGTCAAATCATGAATTTAGTTCAGCTTGACAAAAGCCGTGCATTTCTTGGCCTTTTTGAAAATGTTACACTTCATATGAGGTGTGTTATATCAATTTTAGTTGCCTTCTTTGGTTTTGTCATGAAGTAGGATAAGAATAATTGTGCGATTATTGAAATCCAGTTTTTCTCTATTTAGAACTTCATGCTATAAACTTTTTAAGTTGAGTTTAATTGAATTTTGATCAGCCTATTATTTGGAATGCTGTGCCAGTTGCATCGTTTCATGTTGTAGTAATGAATCTAGCTCTTAAAGTAATTTAGCAAGCTCATCTCTAGCTTGCTGGTAAAATTGATGTTAGAATGGGAGAGTTATAATAAATAGATAAACAACGTCTTGTAGTCCTCACATATTACTTCACATAAACAACATTCTATGTTTGTGTACTGAAGCTAGGCTATGGTTATTGGATTCTAGCACTAAAGCCATGCACTCTCAACGTTAGAAGACCTAGCTAAACAACTCTATTCCTAATAGCACCGATTTTTTCTATTTCAACTTCAACTATATCTCCATGCTTTAAGTATTTTGGAGGCCTCCTAAAGTAGCCGACTCCACTTGGAGTACCAGTTAAAATTATGTCTCCGGGAATGAGCGTCATATCCCTTGAAATGAAGCTAATGAGCTTACTGACATCAAATATCATGTTGCGTGTATTTGAATCCTGAACTACTTCACCATTAACCCTACAGATAATCCTCAAGTTCCCCGGATCACCTACATCCTCTCTCAACGCAATACCTGGCCCAATGGGACAGAAGGTATCCAGAGATTTGCTCCAGAACAATCTTATTGGCTCCCTAAATTCAAGGTCTCTAGCCGTAACATCATTAGCAGCCATGAAGCCTAAAACATAATTCATCGCTTCACTTTCATTTACATTCCTGCATTTAGCACCAATAACAACTGCTAGCTCAGCCTCATAATCTACTTGCCGCGAAATTCTCGGCAATTTAATTGGATCGTATGGCCCAATAATTGAGCTTGGAGCCTTAGCGAATATAACTGGTTCACTCGGCAATTTAGCTCCAACCTCATCTGCATGATCCCTATAGTTGAGTGCAACACCTATAATCTTACTTGGACTCGGTACTGGAGCTTTAAGCTCAACTTCATCCAATTGATATGCAACACCCTCAATTCCAACTATATCGTCAATATTGTCCTTAACGACCCTTATCACATCAACTATCTTCAATCCCCTTCTAATGAGCTTTAAAGGATTACTTGGAGCCTCTCTTCCAGCCTTTACCTTGGCCTCACGCTCAGCTAATCCGAGGTAGACTAGTAGCCTATAATATGCATAGTTCAAGTCTATTGCCAACTCCTCAATCAGTATTCCGCTTCTAATTTTCCTCGAACCGTGAGGTCTAAATGCTATTATCATACCATACACCAATTAATGGAGAATTATAGTGGAACTATTCTGACCTTGCTAATCCTCATTGTTGGTGCAATAGCATATCTACCCCATGAACCTGCAACTTTCAGGTCAGATCCAACTTCATCTACGTTGGATATCATTTTAATTATATTATCCAGTATTCTAGCCTTCTTAAGTGCATACTTGACTTCTCCATTTTCAATTCTATAGAGACCCATCCTCAAAACCGCAGTATAATCTCCGGTTACAGGGTTGCTTACTCTAGCATAGTGTAGATGCCTTATTAAAATACCATTCTCAACTTCACCTATAATGTCCTCCGGACTTTTACTTCCAGCCTTAATTACAAGGTTTGATGGTCTGGCTGATGGCTCAGTAATATAGAGTTTTCCAGGTAATCTCGTGAAGCCCGCAGGACCTGCAGGTCTAAATCCATTTCCCGTAGAGCTCTTGCCCTCCATTGCAGCGGAGAGAGAGTCATAGTAGAAGCCCTTGAAAATACCATTTTCAATTAAATACTTCGTCCTCGTTGGGACACCCTCATCATCAATTGAGCACGAATATGGTCCACGAGGCATTCTAGGATCATCTAATACCGATAGCTTTTCACTAGCAACCTTCTCGCCTTCCTTACCCAGGAAGAACTGGTAGGTTGTCTTGGCAATTAGAGGATTTGAAAACGCCCCTACTCTGAGTGCTATGTCCGCTGAAGCTCTCGGAGCGAAAATAGCAGTATACTCTCCCTCATCGACTTTCTCAGCCTTCAACCCATCAATAGCCATTTTAGCTGATTCAATTCCAATTTCCTCTGGATTAAAGTCTGAAAGAAACCTACACATAGTACTTTCATAGCCCTCACTTTCAACTACACCATTTTTAGCGGTAGTTGCAATTACTCCCTCCAATAAAGTCCCTCTATCCTCAGCTTCAACTCCATTTGAATTCACAATCCTAATAGTATACTTGATTATGTTGAGCGTTCCAGATACATTAACTATTTTATCACTATAGCTTTCAGCCGTACTTAAAGCTCTTTGAGCCAATTCTATAGCCTTCCTTCTATCGATTTCCGCGATCTTTTTATCAAAAACCTCTTTAGCAGGACTATATTTTTCTGGTTTAGGTAAGCCATACTTGAACTTCAACTTCCTTTTAGAAGCAACCTTAATAGCCCTCCTAATTGCTAAATCTATGCTCTCGCTATCAAGCTTACCAGTAGCTGAGAAGCCCAAACCTCCATCAGCAGTCAAAACCCTTATGGCCAAGCCCTCATCAACTACACCCTTAGCCTCAACAATCTTCTTATTAGCCATTCTAGCAGTGAACACATCATTCAGCAAGTAATATGCCTCAGCTTCACTAGCACCAAGCTTAATTGCTTTATCAACAATTCTGGCAAGATCATTGAGATTCACGCTACCTCACCTCCCAACAATGCTTGCAACTCCTCTAATATGTGGCCCACCATTACCCACATAAAGTAGCTGGTAGGGCTCACCCTTACCGCAGCCAGGTATAGGTCTAATAGTCAAATCATTTGCAACAGCGTCTATACTCTTGAAGAAGCTTGGAGCCGTACTCATAACCCATACATTCTTTAAGTGCTTGGTTAGCTCTCCATTCTCAATTAGCCAGCCCTCCTTAGCAGATATGGTCCAGTTATATCTCTTATCATCAATGCTCGGAGTATTTCTACCACAAACATATACTCCAAACTTGGTTTCCTCAATTATCTCCTCAGGCTTCCAATCTCCAGGCTCAATAAATGTGTTGCTCATTCTTATCAATGGGAAATACTCATATGTAATAGCCCTCATACCAGCATTCGCCTCAGCATTAAATATTGCAGCAGTTTCCCTACTATGCATATGCTCCCTCAACACACCCCTCTCAATAAGAACCTTCTTCCTGGCGGGAACACCCTCATCATCATATAGGTAGTAGCCCAGCGTACCCTCAACTGTTGGATCATCAGCAGCATTCAAGTAGTCTGAACCAATTTTCTGACCAAGCATCCCAGCCCACCAAGTTGTGCCAGCCCATGCAGCTTCCCTACCCAAAACCCTATCAGCCTCACTTGGATGCCCGATGATTTCATGGACTAATAGAGATACGAAGTCGGGATCCATAACAACACTCACATTTCTCATTGATTTAGCTGGCTCAGCATCGAGCAATTCAATAGCTTTCCTAGCAACCTTATCAGCTGAATTATATAGTACATCTCCACTCACAAGCTCATATCCACCGCTCCCACCCTCAACCCACCTATATCTAGATCTCGAATCACCTCGCTTAGCAGTAGCAGAAATCCAAATCCATGAAACAGTGTTCTTGAAGCTTATCCTCGCACCCTCACTACTGGCAAAGAACTTATCCATCTTAATGCTAGTATAGGAGAAGCTTCTTGAAGTAATCTCCTTATAGGAGGAAATTCTTCTATCAGCTTCAAGTAGCTCATCAACCTTATCCTCAGTTGGCACGCTCTCAACATCAACTTTAACCTTAGCCACAACATTATCCCTACAAACCTTTACTGGGGCAAGCTTCACCGGCTCCTTAGCACTCAAGCTACTCGCCTTAGCAGACTTAATAGCGAGCTCCACAGCCCTCTTAGCATCTTCAATTGAAGTTCTAGGAGATGCTTGAAAACCCCAAGCACCATTAACAATAACTCTAACCGAGAAGCCATGCTTATTCAACATTAGTGCTGAAACCACTTCTCCATTAACAATGGAAATGTGCTCATTATAGTACGACTCTATCCGTACATCAGCATATGAAGCACCAAGGCAGCAGGCATAGTTGATTATGAAGCACGCTAAATCCTCTCTCAATAAGGACACCAACAAAATATAATGCCAACACTCAATTTAACAGTTACCTAGATAAAATAAGTTGGCACCCATGGTCTAAATTCCAAAAATACATCTGCAAATGTAACATCAATATGGGTAAATCACTATCACCCTAAAATTTCCAGTTGAGGTGAATTAGAGTTTTAAAGGGAAAATCCAAATTTCCAATAGGTGGAGTATGCTAATCGACCTATTGAAGGAGAAGTGGTGGAATAGGGTTTTAAATGCAAAATTAGAGGAGAAAAGCATTACCATAAATATTGGGACTTTAAAGCCAAGTGAGGCAATAGGTAGGCCTAAGAAATGGGTATTTCCATTAATGACTGGCCGTGAAGTAATGATTGAAGCTAGAATTGGAGATGCATGCGGACAAGCATTTACAGATCAACCAGCAGAATTTACGGGTTCAATTAAAGATGTAATGGAGCTGGAATTAAAGTCGAACAGGGAGCGCGCAATATTAATTGCAGCAATAAATGCAACATATAGATACTTAGGGTTAATAGGTGGTACAAAGCACTGTAGAAATGAGGGGCCGGAAAAATGCGCTATTAAAATTGCATCAACCCTAAAGGAGCTTCATGGAAATGCGAAGATCGGATTAATAGGATATCAACCAGCAATACTCCACTACTTAACATTAAATTTTGAATATGTAAGAGCCACAGACATGAATCTAGAAAACATAGGTAAAATAGTCAATGGAGTAGAAATTGAACCACACACATCAAATTTAGACGTGATAAGGTGGAGCGACATAATACTTGCCACTGGAACCACAATAGTCAACAACACAATAGATGAGATAATAGAGGCATCAAAGAACAAAAAGCTCTACTTTTATGGTGTAACAATTGCAGCTGCAGCATATGAATTTAAATTAAATAGATTATGCTTTGAATCCAGCTAATAATAGCATCATTTAACAAGTTCATTCAATCCAATACTCAGCTTCCTCACTTTTCCTCAGCTTCTCCTCACCCATAAATTTCCATAAACCAGACTTAGGCTTCACAATATTAATACCTAGCTCCTCTATGAGAGCATCGCTAAGCAAAACCTCCATTTCTCCAGGTACAGAAACAGCTCTAGCCTTCACCCATTCGCTCTCTCTATCCTCGGTAACTGCCTTAACCTCAACATGACCTAGTATGTAGGTTGTAGTTTCAGAGCCCACTACGCGATATCGCTCTGCTTTTAAATGTTCAAGTAAAAATCCCAATTTCCTGGCAAGCGGTATGGGTAAGTGTATTTCCGGTATTTCACTTTCATACCCACTATTGACGAGAGCTACCGTTGTAATGCTAATCCCCTTATAGCGAATTCTTATCTTTACCCTCACACCCAATTTCCTTCACCTTAGTGAACTTACCAAACCTCTTCCTTAACCTCCTATATTCGAGATGGAGTGGAATGAACTTACCAAACCTCCTCATCAATAATGTACTATCCCAGGAATCCAATATATCAATACCTCTCCACTCTATACTTGCAATAAACGTCATTTAACTCGATCCTAATGCCCCATTTCCACATGCAAAACATAAGGAACTCAGTAAATGGGCATGCAAGTGAATTTAAATTCATAGCTTATTATGCTATTTAAATCCTCAACATAAACTTATACTGGTGAATTTATGGTTGACCTAATTATCAGAAATGGATTTTTAATGACCATGATTGGTAGAGGTGTGGGTTTAATTGAAAATGGAGCAGTTGCAGTTGAAGATGGTGAAATAATTGCCGTCGGCAAGACTAGGGAAGTCGAAATGAAAGCTGGTAGCGCTGAAGAGAGAATTGATGCTACTGGAATGGTCATTATGCCTGGCCTAATTAACTGCCATGTACATACTTACATGACCATCATGAGGGGGGAGTGCCAAGATGTCCCCGAAATTGAGTGGATGATTAAAACAGTTGCACCATTTTCAAAGCACTTGACAGCTGAAATAGCAGTTAAATCTTCTAGATTGGGAGTGCTTGAAGGTTTGAAAACCGGTACAACATTATTCGCAGAATACGGGCCATTCATGAATGAAATCGCACATAAGGTTTATAGTGAAATTGGTGTTCGAGCATTCATTTGCAACCCCATAAGTGAAGTCAAAACGCTAGCTGGACAAGACCCATATAAACCATATGAACTCGATAGAAGGCTGGGTAAGGAAAGAATTCATGAAGCATTGAAGTTAATTGATGAATGGCATAATTGGAATAGAGGTAAAATAAGGTGCTGTTTAGGGCCAGTGGCAGCAGATATGCTTACAACAGAAACACTACTAGAAATTAAGGAAATTGCTGAAGAAAAAGACCTTTTAATGCACTTCCACCTAGCTCAAGGAGAAAGAGAAAGCATACAAATCAAGATTAGGTATGGTAAGACTACCGTTGAGTACTTGGATGAAATAGGCTTCCTATCACCCAGACTCATAGGAGTGCACTGTCATGGTGCAAGCGAGGAAGAGCTGAAAACAATTGTTAAGCGTGGAGTGAGAATGGTTAGCTGCCCAACATCAATAGCACTAATAGATGGAATAGTATCACCGCTAAACGCGTATTTAGAGCTTGGAGGATGGGCTGCAGGTATAGGCACTGATCAAGCCAATGGAAACAACTGCCTAAACATGTTTAGGGAAATGAAGATGGCAGCCATACTAAATAAAGTTAAGCATAGAGATCCAACAGTGCTACCAGCATGGAAAATTTTGAGGCTAGCAACAATTGATGGAGCAAAGTGCATTGGATTTAATGACCTAGTCGGATCAATTGAAAATGGCAAGAGAGCAGACATAATATTAGTGGACCTGAGAAAGATCAACTTAACACCAATCTTACTAAAACCCATAAGAAACATAGCATTCAATTTAGTCTATAGTGCAAATGGAAGCGAAGTAGAGTACGTGATCATAGATGGAGAAGTACTCGTAGAAAGCGGTAAATGCACAAGAATAGATGAGGAAAAGGTAATTGAGGAGGCACAGAGGGCCGCTGAAGAACTAGCTGACAAGGGATATGAGGGTTATGTTAAGTCCAATCCATTAATAATGAAGTACATGAGGGAAGAGCTAATCTAATAACTTTCAAATCAATTATTGAAGTAATCAAGCTAGCTGCCCCATGGAGGCTTTATGTAATTCGTTCTATCATGCGGTAAGATTATGTGATACTCCCTAATGTAATCGGGCAATAAGTTCATGTACTTCAAGTACCTTTCATCACCCAAAACCAGAACTGCCCTATCATCCAAACTCCTAATAGCTCTACCAAGCGCTTGAGCTGCACGCCTAATTGCCGGTAAAGTATATGCGTAAAGCCTACCCTTACCCTCACCATAAAGCTTCGTGTAATAACTTATATAGAGGGAAGTTTTAATTGAAGGCCTCTCAAAGGGAATACCAACCAAGTATATTGCCTGAAGCTCCTCACCCGGAAAATCTGCTCCCTCAGCAAATCTACCGCTCATTGGTGCAATTAGAACACCTCTGCCACGAACACTCTTGAATTCTTCAAGTAAGCTTCTACTCTCCGGCCCGGACATGTCCTTATGCTCTATGAAATCCTTGAACCCCATAGACCTGACCTCATCAACCAATCCCTGCTCAATAAGCTTATCTTGAACTCTATAGCTTGAAGTGAAAATGGCTGCATTAACCTTAACTCTCCTCAAAAAATTCGCAATTGACTTAACATACCTCTTAGCCATCCTATTACTCAATTCTTCACCTCTAGTTGTAACTCCAGTTAGAATATAGATCTTAACATTACTGCTACTGTAAATGTTTGGAACGGAAATTCCATCATAATTGCTTAATCCAATAGTCTCCGCAAAAGCATCTATTGGCTCTAAAGTTCCAGAGCAGAAAATGCATTTATAGAATAGTGACCAGCGATCCCTTAAAACTTCACTTGCCCTCATATCCCATATGCTTAGCCTCAAGTTATCGCGAGTCCGCTCAGCAATAAACGATACGCCATCCACATCTATTAGGCTTAAAGCTGAAAGCATGAAATCTGCGAAGTGATGAAGTGAAGATCTGGGCCTCCTACCCTCCTTAAGCTTCATCCTCCTAATCAAGTTCCCATATTCAAGTGCCTGTTGAAGTAGAGTGAGATCCTCTATACCAACAATGTCGAGGGGATTGAAAACTGCATCCTCATCCTCCCTCAGCTTCGACATTATCTCAATCATTAAGCCCTCCACGTGTTCAAGGAAGGGGATTAGGCTCGTAGCATTAATTTCCTTAGCTTCACCCATAGCCCTCCTAACAGTTCTCAGCGTTATTGAATCCGAATTCAACTCTATGTTTTGAAGATTATGCGCCTCATCTACAACTAAAATAGAGTTTTTAAATGGGATGAGCGGCTTAATACTCCACTCAAACCTCGGATCAACAATGTAGTTATAGCTCATGGAAACGAAGTTAGCCCTCCTAGCAAGCGCTCTCTGCACATAGTATGGGCAGAAGCCCAGCTCCCTACTATAATGAAAAATTTCACTATAAGTTAATGGTCTCCATAAAGGGAAGTGCTTCAAGCTAAACTCCTTCTTAAACTTCAAGTAATATTCACACTCGTTCTTAACCGTACTGCAAATATATGAAACATCCATATGATCAAGCTCTTCACTAAACTTCTCAGCATATAGGCACATGTCCCTCTTGCCCCTATAGGAAATTCCAAATATTGGTAGATCGAACTTCTCAACAATAACCCTCAACTCCTCAATTGGCCTATCAGTTTCATTGCCAGTTCTCACAGCCCATATAACGCGATAACCATCGAGAATGTAGGGGATCAGTGAAGCCAAAATAACTGGGGTTTTACCGAAGCCCGTGGGTGCATGGAGGCATATATTTTTGGAGCCCAGCTTACCCAAAATAGCCTCAATAACCTCCCTCTGATGAGGCCTAGGCTTATATGGAAAGTACGTTAGTGGGTCTTCAAGCCTCAACTCACATCACATATACTCTACTGCTTCTTCTCCGATTTAACACCAGGAACCTCATATAGTATTCCATCTTCAGATAAGACTAATACTGCACCACACTTCCTACACCTATAATACTTATTTACACCACTAGCCCCACGCTCAATACCCAAGAACTCCACATCACCATGAGTACACTTCTGACTACCCATCAAATTCACCAAGATAAATGCTGTATTCACAATAAATATCTTTAACTAAATTATGAAGCCCAATATTCAGCTTCAACACTGCTCCTAACCCTCTCGCCCAACTCATCTCTTAAACACCACAATCCATTAAATGGATCAATAATAACTATGCCAAGCTCATGTGCAAGCCTATCACTAACAATGACCTCCTCTTCACCAAATACGATAAGAGCTACTGCATCAACCTCTGAGGTTACCTTATCATCAAGTTTAATGCTGACCTTCAATTGAGACCTAGACCTAATTGCAGATATTTGACCTCCACCAGCAACCATATATGATGAAAACTCATTTGAGGGCATCAAACCCAATATGCTGGCTAGTCTTGGAGGAATAATTATTTCAGGCTCTGGGGTCTCAAATCCAGTATTTATCAAAGCAGAAGTTTCAATGACTCTTCGAGTAGTCTTTAATCTTAATTTCACCCTCAACCCCAAATTTATACACCCTGATTAAGCGCATTTTACCAATTCTCCTCTTAAGCTTAAACTTATTGCTCAAGGGGACCACCAAGTAGTTGATTAGCTTGCAAACTTATTTTGCTATCCACCGCTAATCATAGGCATTAAAACTACTTCATCACCATTCTCCACCTTGAAGTTCAAATCTGCTGGCGAACCATTTACCAACACTATTAACTTATCATGAATATCATCTGGCAATTTAACTAGGTCGCTGATTTTAACTTTTCCTTGAATTCTCACCGTAAACTCCCTTGTACCAAGAATCTCTGCTATGAAACCTATTGCCCTAATTTTCACTATCGAATTTCCACTCATGATCTTCAAAATAGGAGTAGAGAAATTAATCTTTAAGTTTAACGTACTTCTCAAGTTCCTGCACTACAAATCCGAGACCCAACTCCCTTAGCGTTGACTTCCTTGGTATGCCATTTTCATCCCAGCCGCGCTTCTCATAATACCATGCTAAGAGCTTCATCCACTTATCCCTATCAAGCTTTTGACCTGCAAGCGGCCCCTTAGTTAATGGCTCCTCAAACCACCTTGCAGGTGGAGTATCCATATTCCTGCTCCACTTACCATGCTCCCTAATCCAGAACGCTCTAATTAAAGTGTAAATTCTATCTCCAACCTTGAATAGCTCATCCAATGTTATTGACTGGCCGGTTGCTGCTCTAAAGAACTTAACATACCATTCCAAGCTGAAGCCCAGCTCTATCCATGGAAGCCTGCAAGTCACTAATGACTCAAACATTCCACCTCTAATGCGCTGAAACTCAATTACCTTATCAACCTTGGACTCCACGTAATCAAATCTCCCAACCTTCATTTCCCATGCAATTACCCATGCATCTTTATGATGGGCTCCAATAGGTGATGTTGCGAATGCAAGTGCCATTGCAGGCGCAGCATGACAGTCATAGGCGGATATCTCCAAGCCCTTCACATGCATAGCCCACTTCCAAGAATCACCGCCAATTTTCTCTGAAATTCTCATGACTCCTTCAGCCAGTAAATCCCCAATGCCCCTCCTATGAGCTATATCGCTAATTAGCTCCTTAGCCTTCTTGAAATCACCCCACTCAATCTTCTCTTCAATAAGCTTCTTCTCTGAAGCCTCCATGGCGAATCCGAGGACATTGCCAGTTGAAATGGTATCTAGGCCGAACTCATCACATAGCCTATTTAGCACTGCAACTTTACCTAAATGACCTAAGCCAATATTTGATCCGAGCATTGCAACATTCTCATAGTCTAGCTCTGCATCTTTCCTCTCATAATCTATCACTACATTGCCGCACTGCATATTGCAGTATGGGCATCCGCGCCTCAAAATCTTCATTGCCTCCATCGAGTACCCATCAATTAACCTATGATATTCGAAAACTCCCTCCCTAAAGTTCTGTGTTGGTAGAGTGCTATTCTCTTGACACCACTCAATTGTAGCCATAGTTCCCTGCCTAATCCAAAACTCATAGTTACTTGCACTCCTAATATCCTCATATGC
>Ga0190367_1000645_pt1 | contig 23920 bp, 27 predicted proteins | sample 4872181011_MG_FD_171838 | JGI IMG/M metagenome (GOLD analysis project Ga0190367, IMG submission 171838) | Hydrothermal vent microbial mat bacterial communities from Southern Trench, Guaymas Basin, Mexico - 4872-18-10-11_MG | ecosystem: Environmental > Aquatic > Marine > Hydrothermal vents >...
CTCTTATATTTCTTAATGAACCTTGAATATTCTCTTTCAACGATAACCGTTTTATCCATTTTATCTGAAACAACAACACCTTCAAGAATTATTCCTCTAACAGATAAAGTACCGTGAAATGGGCAATTAGGGTCATCACATTTTTTCTCTGGAGGTTCTATACCAGGTATTCCAATATTTCTTGCTGACATGGATCTTCACCATCTTTTCCTAAAAACTATTTTCTTAAGTCTTTCTTCAGGCCTACCTACAAGTCTAGAACCATCAACTATAGTTTTTAAACCATTAGGAAGAGTAAACATGAATTTAGATATGTGTTTAAGAACTTTCTTTTCACCATTATCTATTTTAATAATTAACGTGTTGTAAGTTTCATCTACAACTTTACCTTCCAATCCAACATATGTTTCTGAGGTTGAATCAACTACTTTAACATGTAAACCTATAAGTTCATGGTATAGGATGTTTTTAGGTGCATGTTTCATTGTGCTTCACTTCTTTTGCCTTTTCTTTCTAAGTTTAAGTTCTTTAAGTTCTTCTTCCCTGTTTATTGTTAATATTCTTGCAATAGTTTTCTTTATGACTCTAATCTTGCCTGGGTTTTCAAGTGTACCTAGTAATGCTTGAGTTCTAAGCTTCATTAGCTCTAACCTTAGCTCTTCAAGTTTCTTTAGTCTCTCTTCCCTGGACATAGCTCTTATATCTCTAGGTTTAAGAGACATTGTTAAGCACCTTTACCCTCTACTTGTTGAGCCTGCGGGATCCCAGGTGTTTTAATTTCCATGTGGTCAAGAGGCCTCATGGGCTTAACTATTCTAACTTGAATACCGTAAACACCGGGCTTCAATAGAGCGTGGGCTACAGCTCTTTCAACCATAATGGATGATTGTTCACCTGCTCTATAGATTTTACCAGCACGATACTTTTCATATCGAGCTCTTTCGCTTGTGAGTTTACCGCTAATAATTATTTCGGCCCCTAAAGCGCCGGCTTCCATTATTCTTCTCAACGCTATGAAAGCTGCTCTTCTGAAATGATATCCTCTTTCAAGAGCAACAGCTAATCTAAAAGCAACAATCCTAGCTGAAAGATACGGATTTTCAACAGAAGTAACAGTTATTTGCGGATTTTCCAGTCCAAATTTTTTCTCAAAAATTTGAGCTAATTGTTTAATCATAGATCCTCTTCTACCAATAATTACAGCAGGTCTTTCAGCATAAATTACTATTCTCGTTCCTAAAGGTGTTTTAAGAAGATCTATGCCAGCATATCCTGCTCTATAAAACTCTCTAGCTAAATACTCATCAATTTTGGTTTTAACTATTCCCTTTTGAACAAAGAACTTTTTAATATTAACCATAAGTTTAAACCTCCATAACAGCTATTTCAACATGAGTATACTTTTTAAACCACGGAGTGGCTCTTCCAAAAGCTCTAGGTGTATATTTTTTAATAACAGGTCCCTTTTGGGCAGCTGCATGAATTATTTTTAGCCTATCAACATCAAGCCCTTTATTTTCTGCATTATTTTCGGCATTCTCTAGAACTTTAAGTATTTCCTTAGCTGCTTTAACAGGGTATCTGCCTGCAGGCCATTTCCATTTCTCTAACCCCCTATGGTGAGCTACCTTGCCATGATATCTACGGTAAGGTATTGGCTGTTTCATTTCAATAACAGCTTTTAACAGTTCCTTAGCTTCTTTAACCATCATACCCTTAATTGTCTTACATATTTCACGTGCTTCCTTGAGTGAAATAGGTAAATCCCTACCACTAGCTAAAGCAGTTTTTTCCGGATCTAGCTTTTTAATAGAGTATCCCCAACTCGGCACATCTACGCCCCTATGCACTATTAGTATCGCGTCAACTTTTACGTAAGAGGTAGTAAAAAAACCTTACTTGGCTAAAACTAAAAACGTCATTATATTTTTTCCAATGACTACTAAGTTCAGGCTTGGTTTTTCCGGGTTTTGCCCTATGTGTCCACAGTACCTAGGATTGTCAGGTTTCATAGGATTTCTTGTTGATGCAATTGTTTTTATCTGTAATTCTTTTTAATCCATCAAACATTTTTAATGTCTCCCTTAAAGACATCATAACGTATTCTGAAATATTCCTGTTAATAACGCGATATCGGATAAATTTATGGATTCGTTAAAAACAGTTTGCACTCTTAAAAAAATACTGTTAGTAAAATTTAACCATTCCTCCGAACTTGACTCTTCTCTATTTAACGCTAATTTCATTTAGTTTAGCATTAGATTTAATCACTTAGAAGAGTAAGGGCTGATTTAAAGTGGTCGGGCTAAAAGCGTCAATAATAAGTTCTCTTCTAATATTGATACTTATAGTAGCTTATGTTATGTTCATATATCAGCAAATAGGGTTTCAAAAACCTAGACTCATACGTGAAGAATCTTACTTAGTTTACTCCTTTACGATAGTTGAAAAAGGAAGTAAAGAATTTCATACTTCTTCTCAAATAATCACAGGTCAGTTAAGTATAAAGGTAATTAGTGTTGAAGGGGACATTGTGACTGTCCGTTACACCATATCATCGAAAGGCTTCGCCGAATCCTATGTTTTAAAAGTAAATGTTAGCGAAAACATTGCCTATGGTTTTCAAGAGAAAAAACTAGGTTTATGGATTTACTGGGTAAATACTCAAAATATTCACCAAATCTTTAAAGACTATCCCGTAACATGTAATATAACATTGCAGTATATGCCCATAAGTACAGCTAGCGGGACACCTGAAAAACACCTGGTTATACAGTGTTCCCAAAACAATGCTATTCTATTCTACGATTACAAAACAGGTATTTTGCTTAAAGCCTATAATTATAGCGAAAATATTTTAAGAGCCTATGGAGTGGCAGACATATGTGATTTAGAGCTTGTAGAAACAAATATAGAAGTCTAAGGTATTATAGTAGGGTGTTTCCATTTAGCTTTCTCTATTCTCTCTAAATATTTGAGCTCAGCGTTTTCATCGAAAATAGCTTTAAACGGGAAATATTTCTTAGATATAATAAGCCTGTATTTTCCATGGACAATATATTCTCTACTTGACTTCTCTAAACGATCTATAATTACTTCTATAGGTATTCTGTAGCCGTGAATTGTTTTAAATATTGATGTAAGTGTCTTTCTAATTTTAGAGTTATCTCCCTCCACCATAAGTTTTCACCTATGGTGGAAGGACTTTTAAACTAAAGTATTCCAAGCTTAGTTGCTACTTCACTTGCGCTGTATTCTGGTTTGAGTTTAATATATGCTACCTTTTCTCCTCTGGGCGTAATATGAGTGTTTACCTTTTCAACTTTTACATTGAATAGTCTTTCAATTTCTCTCCTAATTTGGTTTTTTGTAGCTTTCCGGTTAACTACAAATACTATTATGTTTTCTCTTTCTATTTTAAACAGTACTTTTTCTGTGCTTAAAGGTCTAATCAATATTTCCTCGGAGCTCATAGAATTTTCACCTTAAACTTTTCCGTTAAAGCTTGAAGAGCTTTCTGTGTCATTACGGTTAATCTTCCAGGGACGCCTCCAGGAGCTAAATGTAGTATACTTAGGGTTTCAGGTGTTGCTACATCTACTCCTGGTAGGTTTTTAGCTGCTTTAATTATAGGTTCTTTCTTATGTGAGATTATTAGTAAGCTTATTGGTGTTTTATATCTTCTTCCACGCATTTTCCCTTTGCCAGCCCTTATTTTTGTACCCAAACGTGCTCTTTCAACATCATCCCATAAACCTAGCTTTTTAAGAGTTTCTCTAAGTTCTTTAGTAGTTGCTATATCTGAAAACTTATCGTCTACTATAACTGGTACTTGAGGTGCTTTCTCTAGTCTATGTCCCCTTTTTTCAACAAATTCTTTAATAGCTATAGCTGCTAATGCGCTTACTATAGCTAGCCTTCTTTCCTTCTTATTTATTTCCTCATGTACTTTCTTTTTCGGCGTTGGCGGAAAAGCTCTTCTACCACCGACGGTGCTTACAACAAATCTTCCTCTTATCCCTCCTTTCTGTCTAGGTATTCTAGCTAAACCTAAGCCTACACCTAAAGATTCTGCCGAAGTTCTCTTGCCTGCCATAAGATCTCTTCCTTTAGGCTGAAGCTTAGCTGTAAAAGCTGATAGAAAAGCTCTTCTGATAAGGTCTATACGTACTGGGACATAGAATATTGGAGGCGTTTTAATGGTGGATACTACTTTGCCTTCTAAATCATAAACCTTGAGTTCTTCGGGAACTTTAGCTAACGGTTTAGTTAATGGTATTAAAATCTCAGACATTTCTAGGCACCTTGCTTACTTTCAAGACTAACATAAACTATTCGTGGTGGGTGTTCAGGAATATATGGAGGTGGTCTTATAGGGTATCTTAGAATGATTATTCTTTTCCTAGCACCCATAATTGATCCTTCAAGCATAATGTATGGTCCTTTAACAACACCGTAGTTTATGAATCCTCCTTTAGGTGTGACCTCTAAGCCATTATCTCCTATTTTCAATATTCTCTTATTGTACTCTGTTCTCCTATGGAAGCCCATTTGGCCTGCTTGAGGTACAGGACTTATTGTTCCTAGACCAGGGCTTCTTGAACCTATTCTTCTACTTCCCTTCCTATGTTTATGCCATCTTGGAAGCTCTTTCACACCAAACCTTTTAATAACTCCTTGAAATCCATAGCCTTTAGTTACACCTATAACATCAACGAACATTCCTTCTTCGAAAACGTCTTTTGGATGAACGGGATTGCCTAGAATTTTCGCAGCGTATTTTAGCCTATCCTGTAATGTTCCGCCGCCTATTCTTATCTCTACTAAATCCGGTTTCTTCTTGGAAAGACCTCCAACAAGTTTAGGCTGGGTTGCAGCAATAACTCTCAGGTCAACTATTTTGTCAATGTTTTCTTCGATAAGTTTAAGCTTAGGTTCAGGGTCTAACGTTTCAGGTAGTGTAGACACTTTCCTATATACTTCAAGTTCTTTAGGCGGCGTTACCCAAGCTTCTGTAAATGCAAGCATACCTTTTATAGGATGTACAGTGTAAGCTCTTAAACCTAAAATGTAAAGTGGAGGAGCTTCAAGAACAGTTACGGGCTTCAAAACTTCCCTACCATAAGTTAAACTATGCGGCCTATCATCTATCATAAGTGCATGAGTCATACCAGCCTTATAGGCTGCAAAAGCCAATAATTTAGGCTGAGGTAAATCCGGATCAGGCCAAGACCTTATCCTAGGAACTAGTCTAGCAGCTCTCTTTCTGGGCCTAACACCTAAACTTCCTCTTCTCGGTGCATGTTTCTTCCTCGCACCCATAGTTCAACACCTTACCCTAGGTCAGATGGTTAATCAATACACTACTAGTTTATAGAGTTTATGCTTTTATAAACTATTAATTTACTGTGTTAATTTGACAGTTTGTAAACGGTAAAGTTAACAAAAGAGCTAGGACAATGCGTAGCTAAGAAATTAAAATAAGGCTTTTAATCTTCACAGTCTTCAATTCTGCTTACTAGTTCAAGGACTTCTCTTCCTTTTCCTGAGACCTGGTAGTATATGAAGCTGCGATTTTTAACTTCCATTATAGTAATTGTTATAAATCCTGCTTTTTTGAGTTCTCTAATCCTTAACGATCTAGTTCTATCATTTGGACAAACTCCTTTTAAGTCCACAAATCTTAATGGCTCCCTACTTAACGCTTTAAGTATTTCAATAGTATAAGCTTTCGCTAATAGTTTAATTTTTTTAGGTTCTCTCAAAGTTCCCCAGATCCCATTTAATGGAAGTTATATTAAGGACTAGTATATATGTTAATATGTTATCTGTACAGAGTTACATTATTCTATTCATAAGTATAGAAACCTTTAAATAAGCAAGACCTTATAGTAGACATAACACTGTAAACTCCTTTCTTCTTATAGGGAACGGTTAAAATAATACCCTGGGTATAAGGAGAAAGGAGTTCTTTAATTCGGTAAAAAGATTAATGACTCAAACTTCAGAGAAATCAGTGATGGTAATACAATGAGTTTAATAGAGATTAACAGTTTAAAACAAAAGTTTAGCAGCATCTTAAAGAACATTTTCGGACCATCATTAGCTATTGCAATAACATTTCACATGAAAAGAACCTTAAATGAGGAACCTACAGGCGTACTATTAGAGAGCCCTCGTACTTATTATGAAGGATTGCAGGAGCTTTTTGGAGAGAAAGGAGCTCAACACATTATATTTTTAATAGAGGATGAGTTGCTTAGAAAAAATGTAATCAGTTCTTCCAGAAATCTTCTAATGTTATTTTTAGAAAATAATAAAGAGAAATTAGATGAAATATGGAGGGAACTTATAAAAAGCAATGCTCTTTAGAGAGAAAACTGTACTTCCATGATGTGGTTTATTAAGTTTACATATTAAAATCCTAGCTTATGTTTTTAATCAGCTTTAGGTATTGTCGAGAAAAACATTTAACACTAAGCTAACATGCTCTTTCTAAATTACGTGGAGACATGTTTGTAATGGTTTTCTATTTCGTCGGCAATAAGCTGGCAGAACATGTTTCTAGGAGAGATATAAGCTCCAAGGTTGCGTGGATAGCTTCTTCTGTTCTAACTACTTCAACACCCTGATAAGGTATTGTGTTTACAATTATGTCGAAGGCTTCTTCAATACTTAGTTTGTGTTTTGAGGCTATTTCATAGAGGCCTTCTTTGGGTCCACCGAAAGCTATTAAAACTTTCTTATTACCTAAAATGTTTTCCTTAATTAAATCTATGACCTCCGTGACTCTTTTACCATACCTTGAGGTGGCTATTTTAAAATCCCATTTTCTATTTAATAGTCTTCTAAGATCCCTGCAGGAAGATATCTTAAAGCAAAGATAATGATTAACTTGTTTCTCACTTACTATTTCACCTAGAAGCTCGTGGTTGCTTTTTAATATTTTTACATAAACTTTATTTCCAACATTAGTTTTACCATTATATGATACCTTAACTAAGTTCTTTGCACCTACATCGACATACATGTATTTTCTACGTATTTTTCTAACTAAGCCTTCTCTAACCTCACCTTCTCTAAGAATAGCGGTTTGGGGATGATTTGGTGTTTGGAGTGGAGGAAGTATTCCAGCATATCTCAATGTTTCCTTTAGAGGTATGAGTTTTCTTCTCAGGTAGGGTGGTGTTCTCAAGTATTCTAAGATATCTACAATAAGTTTCTGTTCAGAAGCAGCTTCAGGTTTATCATTGTATACTACTATTTCGTTAACTCTATGTATTGCAGCTGCCCTAGCGATAGCCCCTATTTTCAGTGTTTTCAAGTAGAGAGTTTCTTCTACTAATGTAACACTGGTTGGAATAGCTATTGCTAGGTAGGCTTTTCTTTTAGGTGGAGGATAGGGGTAAGGGCTTTTCTTTAAAACACTAAACAATAATTACACCTAAAAACCGGGAATTAAAGATGCTATGCTGAAGGCAGTGTTGTAGTTAGCTTCTATCTTTTACCCTTTCTCTTCTTACCCTTCTTCTTCTCCTTAGCTTTTTCCTGTTCCTTGGTTGTTTCTCCTAAACCCATGAATAATGTTGTTTTCTGCCTGCCACCCATGTATACCACCTTAACCATGCATTTACTTTGGATCCTACTTTTTCTTAAGCTACGGTTAAGTTTAAACTTTTTCAGTTCCACAGTTTAAATAGGCGATGATGAGTTTGCCGAGTACGGAATTGTGAAGAACAAAAGATTGCTGATGCCTTAAAAATCATATATGTAAGATTTCGCTAAGGTTTGCTTCTGTAACTATAAACCATGTGAACAATGCTATTGAAAGAACAAGTATTATTATTGATATTGCAAGCAATACTAAAGGTTTTACATTTGACCTCTTTTCTTCCTTCTCCTTAACTTTTGCTTTTTTTACTTTCTTTTTCTTTCTGGCCTTCTTGACCATAACTTCTTCCTCAAAGAATATTATTTATAGTTCAAAACATATGTATAACTGCTGATTAATATTAATTTTGCAGTAATACATGGTGTTGAGGAATGAAGGTGTTAAGGATCTACTTTACGACATATGATGAGGAACTGTTTTCTAAAATATATGAGTATTTAAAGGATTTTCTTAAAGGTAAAGATATTATCGTACATAGGAGTATTGTTGTACCTGAATTCCGCTATGTTGAAGTAATAGACTTCAGCGATGACCCTATTTCCGTTAAAGATAATATTGAGAAGAAGTTTAAGGTAAAAGTTAAGATCGATGTTATTAAGAAAGTTGTTCCATCACATAGAGATAAAAGTTAAAAGTCTAAGGAGCATTTTATTGAAAGTGAACTATAGTACTCATTAACGCCCAGGGTGTTTAAATGGGTAATGTAGGCTTAGTGGAAAAGCAGTATAAACCTTTAGAGTTAGAAGAAAAAATACTGAAGTTTTGGAAGGAGAAGAGAGTTTATGATAAAGTAAGGGAGAAGCTTAAAGGTAAACCTAAGTTTTACTTCTTAGATGGCCCACCGTATCCTTCAAGCGATGTTCCACATATAGGTACTGCTTGGAATAAAGCGATAAAAGATACTGTAATCAGATATTATAGGATGAAGAGATTTTTCGTATGGGATCAGCCAGGCTATGATACACATGGTCTACCAATAGAAGTTGCTGTTGAGAAAAAACTTGGTCTTAAGAGTAAAAAAGAAATTGTTGAAAAAGTAGGTATAGCGAAGTTTATTGAAGAATGTAGGAGACTTGCACTTACAAATGCTTCCCTAATGAGCAAAAGGTTTGAACGACTAGGAGTTAGTATGAAATGGGATGATCCCTACTACACTTTAACACCAGAATACATTGAGTCCGGATGGTGGCTTATAAAAAGAGTTTATGAACAAGGGCTTTTGAAGAAAGGTGTTAAAGTTGTTTGGTGGTGTCCACGCTGTGAAACAGTTTTGGCAGACTATGAAGTTCAAGAATATAAAGACCTAGAAGACCCATCAATATTTGTAAAATTCCCCATAGAGGGTCGTGAAAAAGAATACCTACTCGTATGGACTACTACACCATGGACATTACCTGCTAACATGGCTGTAATGGCTCATCCAGAACTAGTTTACGTTAAAGTAGAATATAATGGTGAAAAGCTAATATTGGCTAAAGTTAGGCTTAAACATGTTTTTGAAAAAATAGGTGCCGAATTCAGAATTGTAGAAGAATTCAAAGGAAAAGACATTGAAGGGTTAAGATACGTACCTCCTTTACTTGAAGAAGTTGAAGCTCAAAGAAAATATAGAAGCGATAAAACACATAGAGTTGTTTTGTCTGAATATGTTTCACCATATGAGGGTACAGGTCTTGTTCATACGGCTCCAGGTCATGGCGAAGAAGACTTCAATGTAGGACTACAATATGGGCTTCCCGCAGTAAGTCCTGTAGACGAACATGGTGTATTTACTTCTGAAGCAGGAAAATATGCTGGATTCCATGTTAGAGAAGCAAATAATATAATTATAGAGGATCTTAAAAAGAAAGGATTACTTTTATACTATGAAACTATTGTTCATAAATACCCTGTTTGCTGGAGATGTAAAACACCTCTAGTTCTTAGAGCAACAGAGCAATGGTATATAATGGTAACTAAGCTTAAAGATAAAATGCTTGAAGAAGCAGATAAAATAGTTTGGATTCCTGATTGGGCGAAGGAGAGATTTAAGAATTGGCTTAAAGAGCTTAGAGACTGGGTTATTTCAAGGCAGAGATATTGGGGTATCCCCTTACCCATTTGGGAATGCAAGAACTGCAAGAACATATTTATACCTTCAAACGTTGAGGAGCTGAAGTCAAAATCTATAGTTAAACTTGAGCTTAAGGATCTACATAAACCATGGATCGATGAAGTTAAGTTGAAATGCTCTAAGTGTGGAAGTGTTATGGAAAGAGTGCCAGATGTTTTAGATGTATGGTTTGATAGCGGTATAGCATTTTATGCAAGCCTCTTCTATCCTAAGAAACGTAAGCTTTATGAAGAGCTTAGCCCGGTGGACTTTATAGTTGAAGGACACGATCAAATAGCTGGATGGTTCTTCAGCCTCCTTAGATCAGGAGTTTTAGGTTTCGGTAAAACACCTTATGTTAAAGTTGTAGTTCACGGATACATGCTTGATGAAAAAGGTAGGGAAATGCATAAAAGCCTTGGAAACTTCGTTTCAGTCGATGAAGTTGTTGAAAACTATGGTGCAGACACCTTAAGATTCTGGGTTTTACAAAATACTATATGGGAAGATGTAAGATTTTCATGGAAAAAGCTTGACCTAGCGTTCAGAGACTTAAACATACTATGGAATATTTTCGTTTTCGCATCAACATACATGAACCTAGATAGATTTGACCCTACAAAATGGAACCTAGAGAAAGTAGAAAAATGGCTTAAATTCGAGGACAGATGGGTTTTCTCAAGGGTAAATAGGCTTATCAGAGATGTTGACGATCTTATAAGAAGATCATTAGTGCATGAAGCTTTAAGAAGAATAAGGAATTTTATAGTTGAGGATTTAAGCCATTGGTACATAAGACTTATTAGAAGAAGGGTTTGGGTTGAAGCTGAAAATCCAGATAAAATAGCCGCGTATACAACATTATATAGCGTTCTTAAGAACTTATTATTAATATTAGCTCCAATAACACCCTTCGTAACTGAAGAGCTATATCAGCAGTTCATAAGACCTGCTGAACCAAAACTTCCAGAAAGCATTCACCTAATGGAGTGGCCTAAGTACTCTAAAGAAATGATTAGAGACGATTTAGAAGAGGATATGGAATATGCTAAGAAAATTGTTGAAGCAGCTGCAGCAGCCAGGATGAAAGCGGGAATAAAGATTAGGCAGCCATTACTTGAGCTGGTAATACTTTCAAATAATAACAGGCTCTCAAAGTCAGTGAGTAGAATATTAGACATTTTAACATCGCAAGTTAATGTTAAAAGAGTTAGGGTAGAACCATTAGATAAATCTGAGAAGTACGTTAAGTATAGAGTTAAGCCAGTATATTCAAGATTAGGTCCTGTTTTAAAGAAGGACATGGCAAAGGCAATTGAAATATTTGAAAAACTGGGTAATGAAATAGCTAAAACTGTTCTCGATAAGGGATCTTATGAATTACATGTAAAGAATAGAGTGTACAAAATATCTAAAGAGGATGTTGAAATAACTGAAGAGCCTATAGAGAATTATATGTTTAAAGAATTTGACTATGGAAAAGTTGTTTTAAATGTTAAAATAGATGAAAAAGTTGCAGCTGAAGGGCTTGCAAGAGATGTTGTTAGAAGAATACAGTTTATGAGAAAAGAGCTTGACCTACCAGTAGATGCGTTCATAAACGTTACAGTTAAAGTTCCTGATGAAACAGCAGTAAAAATGCTTGAGGAATGGAGATCATACATTATAGAAGAAGTTAGGGCAAAAACATTAACTATAACGACTAAGGAGCCCAAAAAATACGAAGGCTACGTTAAAACATGGGAGATAGGTGATGAAAGGTACATTATAGCAGTAAAACGCCTTTAAACCTACTCCACTTTTGGAGCTAAGAAGTACGTTACTTTACCCTCACCTAGAATGGTAAACGCTAATTTCAATGGCATTCTTGTCGAGAAACTTACTTCTACAGTATCAGCAACCTTGGTTAGTGAAACAATGTTCTTAATATGCTCTATAGCATAAGTGGATTTTGAAGGTTCTTTAACTTCAAGAGATATTAGAGCTCCAGATTCTTTAGAAATTCTAGTTTCAGTTTCAGATGTTTCCCCTTTACCTTTGATTATAAGCTCATCTTCTGTTTCAGCAGAAAACTCGACAACATCACCTATAGTTTCAGCATCCTTAATAGCGTGTTTTAGCGGTTCAGAATGTATTATTGCATTAACATTCAGTTCGATACGTGGTTCCGGAAGTTCTTCTTCAGCAGTTTCAATATTTAATATCTTATAGAGTTTAGAATAGGCTCCTATTATTGAAAACTTAGCATATCCTTCTTCAAGAGCTATTTCTAACTTATCGTCTCTCTTACTTCTTTTAAGAAGCTTTAAAAGAACCGCAGTATTGAAACCTATCTTAACTTCCTCTTCTACATCATATTCTTCGAAAAGAATTGAAGGTAATTCCATAATAAACATAGAAACCTTGGCTGGATCCAGTGCTCGCAAAACAACTTTCTCTGGTGTAAATTTCATTGAAGCCTCATCAACAACTCTGGACAGTGCTTCTATAATACTAGCGAAAGCTCTGGCTTCAGGTAGTATGGCTTTCAAACTAAACCCCGTTGTAGAATTAAGTTAAGCTTAGATTTAAACTTTGAAAGTTATTAAACTTAATTCTTCCATGTACTTTCTAGTGTTCAATATGAAATCATTGAATTTCGAGATAGGGACTATAGGGACATTATTTATCGTATTTCTAGAATGTTCAGCTAAGGTAACGATTACAGGCAATATTTTTCCTCTCCTAAAACCTACATCAACAACTCTGGCTCTTATAGCATAGCTAAGTAATTCAACGCGAGAAATATGTCTTTCAACATGGTTTCTTAATATGCTGAAATGTGTTCTTTTCCAATGCTTACAATCTATAGCTAATGCTAGTGCTTCTTTAAACCCGAAAACATCTATTTCAAATCTACCTTCACTAAAACCTCCCCTAAGCCCTCTATAAACCATGAATCCATGTGCCTCAAGAATTTTACTAGCATATCTTTCAAAATCTCTCCAATTAAGCCCCCCAGCCACGGAATCGTGCGTTAAACCTGAACGTAACCCCTCAATCGCTAAACCTATGACATTAGAGACTTCAACTCTGCCATCATACACTCTGACAAGATCTTGGCTTTCTAAAGACAACAACAGTCTTTCAAGAACTTCAGGAGCAACCTTAAGTATTTTCTTTAAAGTTTCAAAGTCTATGTATCTAACGTAAAGCAAGTGCTTAATTAAATCAGCTAACAATGTAGCCATCATCGACACTACTTAAAAATATGTCATAAAATAATTTATGTTTTGTTGAAACATAGGCTTAAACCCATTTTAAATATGTATTTATTAAATTTAAAATAGTAAAATACTTCTTTAACCTTGCTATATATAGCATAGAAGTTAGCCATGATAATGAAATAGAGAATTGATCTCTCAAAAGCTTAGCTTAGAAACTTGAAACCCTCGGTGTAATTTGCTACTATCATATGCAAATTCTAAAGAAGCAAGGATAGCTCAAATAATTTATGAACAAGCTAATATACTAAGTTAAATTTACTAACCGATTTCTCAGAAAGAAGAAAAATAAAATAAGACTTTGTTTAAATCTATATTTATAACTAGACTAACCAGTGTAAAACCTAAAGAGGTTATTTACAATGGTTGATCCCAGGGTTTGCAAATTAGCTGAACTTATTGTCAAATATTCTACTGAAATGCGCCCTAGAGATGAAGTAATTATAGTGTCACCTATTATAGCAAGGGATTTAGCTAGGGAAATATATAGGCAAAGCCTACTAGTAGGTGCTTTTCCATACGTTCACTTCTACGATGAAGTTTTAGAAGAAATCTATTACAAGTATGCTAAGGATGAGCAGTTAAAACACATACCTCCCCATGTGGAAGTTATTTTTGAAAAAGCCACTGTTCACATAAACATCTTGGCTGTATCTAACTCTAGAAGACTAAATAATGTAAATCCTGAAAAGATAAAGATACATAGCGCTGCAAGAAGAGGTATCATGAAGAAGTTCATGGAGAGGGAGGCTAAGGGAGAAGTAAGATGGGTTGTTTTACCTTATCCGACGCCTTCAATGGCGCAGGAGGCTGGAATGTCAACAGTAGATTTCGAAGACTTTGTCTTTAAGGCCTGCCATGTAGATAAAGATGACCCTATTGCAGAATGGAGGAGAATTCATGAGCAACAGAAAAGATACGTTAAATTCCTTAGTAAAGTTGATGAAATAACAGTTCTAGGTCCTGAAACAGATTTGACAGTTTCGGTTAAAGGTAGAAAATGGATTAATGCTGACGGTAAGAAAAACATGCCTGACGGAGAAATTTTCACATCACCTATAGAGGATTCGGCAAATGGCGTAATAAGATTTACATTCCCAATACTGTATAGAGGATTCGAAATAAGAAATGTTAAGCTAAGATTCAAGGATGGAGTTGTTGTGGAAGCTACGGCTTCTGAAGGTCAACAGTTTCTTAATAAGCTACTTGAGACCGATGAAGGAGCTAAAAGACTAGGGGAAATAGCTTTCGGAACAAACTATGAAATAAATGTTTTCACAAAGGAAATATTATTTGACGAGAAAATGGGGGGAACCATACACTTAGCTATTGGTAGAGGTTTTCCTGAAGCCGGAGGCAAAAACTTCTCTACAGTTCACATAGACATGATTAAAGATATGAAAGAAGGAAAAGTATATGCTGATGGGGAACTTATTTATGAAAAAGGAAAGTTTCTTATTTAATCAAATAAACATCTTCATCTATTTTTAAACCCTTAGCTTTAGGCTTACCAAAGCGGATTTCTTCTAATCTATGTAGCTCCTTAATATCGTCAGCTAGGGGCTTCATTTCTTCGGGAATGAAAATTACACCTTTGATTGGCTGTGCAAATGAAATATTCAATCTCTTCTTATAACCCCAGATTGCACTATTGACTTCCATAAATTTCTTTAACAGTTTAGCGTAGCCTTTATTCCATTCGGGATTAGGCTTTGGAAACTCTTCTATATGAATACTTTTTGCTGAATACATTTTTCTCCATAAATAATCAGTTATGTAAGGCATTATTGGTGCTAGTAGTTTTAGAGTACATTTCAAGACCGTGTGTAAAGTGTACCATGCAGCTTTTTGCTCAGCTCCGCCATATTTCTTATCCCTATTGTATGCTCTACGTTTAGCTGCTTCAAGATAGTGCGATGCAAAAACATTCCAAACAAACTGGTAAATACTGTTAGCCGGTTCGTAAACGTCGAGTTCACTGTAGGCCTTATCACATTTCTCTATGAGGCTATTTAATTCTTCTAAAATCATTAAATCTAATGGTCTTAGTACAACCTCTTCCTTTTTAGGTTCAGGGAACGATGAAATGAACCTGGCAATGTTCCATAGTTTTGTTGCGAAAAGACTGCCAGACTTAATTGTTTGTTCAGAAAACCTGTAGTCGCTTCCAAGTTTAGATGCTGCAGCAGCCCAGAACCTGAAAGCATCTGCACCGTATTTTTCAACGAACGGGTCGGGATCTATTACGTTACCTTTGCTCTTATGCATTGCTTCTCCTTTTTCATCAAGCCCCATTCCGGTTATTCTAACCCATCTAAAAGCTGGTTTTCCTGTTATCTGGTATACTCTTAAAATGCTGTAGTATAGCCATGTACTGATAATGTCTAGTCCTTGAGGCCTCATAATATTCCCGAAGGCTTTTTCAAAGAATTCCTTGTTTCTTAAATAGCCGCTTACATACAGTGGTGAAATTGAAGAGTCAAACCATGTATCAAATACTTTCTTTTCGCCTATCATATTTTCTGAAGAAGCTCCACATTTAGGGCATTTTTCGATAGGGCATTTTTCCCTCCATGGAACATAGTATTTTCCGGGCTTAGGTAAAATTATTGTTCCACATTTACCGCATTTCCATAAAGGTATTTCAGTACCATAGTATCTGCTTCTTGAAATAGGCCAGTCTGTTGAAATCGATTCTACCCAGTCAATAAGCTTTCTCTTATGGTGTTCAGGGTAGAATGCCATTTTATCAATAACTTTCTTTAATTTATCTTTAAACTCAAGTTGTTTTAGAAAATATTCTTTCACATGAATAAATTCTACAGGTGTTTTACATCTCCAGCAAACGGGTATTGAGTGTTCGACTTTCTCCGTTTTAACGAGTAAGCCGCGTTTTTTAAGCTCTTTAATAATTTCATTTCTAGCTTCTTTAACCTTTAACCCCTTAAGAAAACCTGATTTCTCATTTAACTTACCATCTTTATCTATCAAAATTACTGGCTTAAGGTTTAATTCCTTAAATAGTCTAATGTCTCTTTGGTCTCCGTAGCTGCAAACCATGACAAGTCCAGTACCGAACTCCAGTTTTGCTTCTGGATGTTCAATAATACGTACTTCCTTATTATATATAGGAACTATAGCGTGTTTTCCTTGAAGATAATAGTATCTCTCATCTTTAGGATTATATATTACTGCATCGCATGCACCTAAAAGTTCAGGCCTCGTTGTAGCGATAACTATGTCTTCTCCTGTTTCTTTAACCTTAAACTTAATGTAGCATAGTAATGTTTCTTCTTCTTTACGTTCGAGCTCGGCATCGCTAAGAGTGGTTCTGCATCTAGGACACCAGTTAACAGGTCTTTCAGCTTCATAGATTAGTCCTTTTTCCCACAGTTCTATGAATGTTGTTTGGGTTATTCTCCTGTATTTAGGACTGTCAGTTCCATCTTTAATATAGTAAAAACTACATCCAAGCCTCCTCCAAACGCTGACAAGTTCTCTTTCAACCTTATCTAGAAATTCTCTACATAGATTAAGGAATTTCTCCCTACCTTCAGGTGTTTTCGCTAGCTCATGTGGGTTGATTTTCCTAACCTTTTCAACTTGAACTTCAACAGGTAATCCGTTTCTATCAGCATAAAATGGTAGAAAAACATTGTAACCCTTCATTCTAAAGTATCTGCCAACCATATCTATTTGCGTATAGTGTGCAGCACCGCCAACATGCCATTTACCTGAAGGATAAGGTGGCGGAGTATCTATTACAATTACCGGTCTAGGGTCTTTAGGGTCGAAGTGGAATTCATAAATTCCTTCTTCATCCCACAGTTTTCTAATTTCCAACTCTTTATCTTTATTCCAACGTTTCTCTTTAATTTTCGGAGTATACTTCATTTCACCAATAGGCTTTCCCTCATAGTTTTGTGTTGAGAGAGGATAACTTGTCTTATAGCCGAAAACACTTTTCCCCTACTTTCTATTTAATTTTACCTTTATAGCTTAAGTAGGGTAAACTGCTTCCAGAAAATTTAACTGTAAGGTTTAGGAAAGAGAACATCTGGTAAGGGTTCTTGTCTCTCTCAGAACACTTTATAAGGACTTTTAAAAAATACCTTGGAAAGCATGGAAAAAGAATATTATCTATAGCTAAAATTACTGGGCAGAAAAAGGTAAAAATAGGATTGAAGGGGCTTTACTGGTTTTATAAGGAGTATTCTCCTAACTATCCGAAGTTAGAATATTTAGTTAAAGATATTTTGAGTGATAAAGATGAACTAACTAAACTTAATGCACTAGGTATAAGACTTGTAAAGATAGACCATGAAATTTACATTGAACTTGACATTAAAACTTTAGAGAACATTCTTAAACTAAGCGACTAGCAAAGCTTCTCTTTCAACAAATTAAATTACTAAACTATTTCAATAATGTTTATGTCAAGCCTAACAATTAAGCATAGAACAAACATATGGTATATGATGAATTTTTAACGCTTTTTACTGACATATATTCCATATCCTAGGTATTTGAAATAATTTTTAGTGGCATTTTTAGGAGGTTTCATTTCCCTTATATACTTTCTGAAGGCTGGAGAATGTATAATAAGGAATAAGAATCTATACCAGCCCCTTAAATAGTCTCTTAAACCCAGCCATCTAATTTCATTGACAATCAGGCTTAGAGCTTTCATTCTATGCGTTTTAACTACTATGTTGGTTAGACCTGAGTTTTTCAGTAGTTCTTTCCAGCCATCGGATGGCAGAATTTCTTTAACACCCGTAGTATGGGTTAAGTATTCAATTAATTCTATTGGTGGCGGCGTTTTTATCCATGTACTTTCATTAAATCCTACAGAACCTCCTGCCTTTACCACTCGCACATATTCATTTACTGCTTTTTGCTTGTCTTCTATAAATGCGTTTACAGATTCGCAAATAACGGAATCGAAAACATTGCCTCTGAAAGGAAGATTCTGTGCATCTGCAATTACAAACTCTACTTTATTTTGTACTTTCTCTCTTTTCACTCTCCTTACTGCCCAATCAACCATCTTTTTGAGAACATCTATGCTAACAACTTTACATTTACACTTTTTTGCTAAGTAACATGTAGTTGCACCAACACCGCAACTGACTTCTAAAACCCACATACCTTCACCTATACCACATAGTTCAATTAGTTCTCTCGTAGCCTTTAAACCGCCTAAATGTTTTGTACCGCCCCAGTAAGCTTGTAGGTTAAAATATGAGAGCTTAAGTTCTGAAGCATTTTCCAATATTAATCATCTGTTCTTCTTTACTACGTATTCTAGCAAGTGAATTGATTCTCAAATATTTAAAATGCATGGGGATAACTTGTGAACATGATCTAAGAAGCATTTGCTGAACCTAAGAGGCCCGCTCGTTAACACCAGCCTTCCCACATAATACTATTTAGACTTCGGACACGGGTTCACATCTCATCGCGGGCCATTTTTATTTATTTATATTTCTCGGTAAAGAACTCTACTGTTTTCCTTAACTTTACTATCTAATTCCGTGATAGCTTTAAAAACATCCTTAGTGTTTTCCTCAGCAATATCATCAGCTAATGCCACAGTGCTTTCAGCTTCTTTAGCTTTTTTACTAAATAGATCTAATGCAATGATATGCTATTACAATACATATGTATGTAAGACTTATATCATTGAAACTTCGGAGTAGAGTATGTTATAACGTTTTACATGGTGAACAGTAGCTACTATAGTTAAAGAGAAACCATGTGTTTATACTTTTCACCTATACCAAGAAAGTTTCTTGACCTTGTAAGCGAATAGGAAAGAGGCAAGAACACATTACGTTTACCTTGAAAGCTTATTCCTCAATGTTACACAAGGGTATTAACTCTTGCTATAAAGGGAGGTAATAAGCAGAATTCCAAAAACTACATTTTTAACCTAAAATATCATATGTTATTAGGTGGTTTTTCACGGGTGATGAGAAAGAATTATGGACTATATGGAATGGTAGAGAACTTATCTGGAGTGGTAATGGTAAAGAATACTTGAGAGGTGTGGGCGTAAAGTATCTTAAGCATCAAGCTTTCGAAGAGGGCTATAAAAAACTTCTTAGAAACTATAAGCCAAAGGGGAAATATAAACTGCTATTGTTCATGCCTTGTAGCTATGCTAAACCCTATTCGCGAAGCTATATTCACTACTTCATAATTAAAACATTAAAAGAAACAGGGTATTATAATGACATACACCAGGTAATACTTACAAACGCTGGTATTGTACCTAGAGAACTTGAGGAATATTACCCATACGTAGCATACGATTGGAACCCGCAATACGAAACCATGGAAATAAAGAAGCTATATATCCAAGTACTATATGAAAGACTGAAAAGCTTCATACTGAAATTTAGAAATTACTATGAAAACATGGCATGTTATCTCAGATGGAATAGTGATAGCTACAAAGCAATTAAGTTAGTTGAGAAAGAACTGAAAGTAAGTATACCCAATCTAGCACCAAGAAATGTTCCTAAAGAGGAAATAGAGAAAGCAGCTTTAGGAATATATACTTACGAAGAAGACATAGTACTAATAACTGAAACAGCACTTAAAACATTAAAGGAAAGCATAAGGAAGATAGTAAGTGGGAAATAGAAAAATACATTTTAGGTCCAAAACGATGCTAGGTGTCTTTAGAGAAGACGGCAGATTAGGTAAAAGACTCATAATAATATTTAAGGGGCTACCATGTAGTTGGAATCGTTGTACATTTTGCCCTTTCTTTATAGAGCAAGGTAGCTTAGAAGAAGTAATTAGGATAAACAATGAAATATTAAATAAGGCAAAGAAAGTTTTATGGAAAGAAAATATTGAAAGAATATCAGTCTTCAATGGAGGAAGCTTCTATGAACTACCGTTAAATGTGGTTTTAAAATTATCAGAAATTACTGAAAACAAAATCGTTGATATTGAAACAAGACCTGAATTTATTAGTAAAGAAGTGCTATTAAAAACGAAACAAATACTTAATGCTAAAGAACTTGTAGTAAGAGTGGGTTTTGAAAATTTCAATGAGAAAATAAGGAATATAGTTTTAAATAAAGGTATATCTCAGGAAGAAATAACTAGACTATCAAAACTAAGAGAGAACTTTAAAAGAGAAAACATACCGATAAAGCTAATAGCCTACGTACTTTTCGGAATCGAAGGCGTTCCTGAAGAAACTATAGTTGAAAGTGTTGAAAAATTCAATAAACTCTTCGACGGGGTTATAGCTATAAAGTATAGGAGATATTTAAAACATCACCCTAAAGAGATTCCCATATCGGAAAACCTAGTTAATTTCTTAAAGAGAAACACACTACTTATCGATTGGAGTACAAGTGAAATAAATGTAGTCGGCAAAGTTAAAACTTAAACTAGATTTAGAAGTAATAGATACTTGTTTCTCTTTAAGCAATGGAAAAAATATTTGTGTTTAAAGGTTTTCCTTGAAATGTTTTAGTCTAAAGTAGGTCTTACCAGAATACCTTCCTCTACTAGTTTTAGCTTATGACGCAAATCTATGAGTTTATTATGAAGCTTAAAAAGTCTAGTTGCTGACGCTATCATTTCTAACCCTTTAATAGCAGTGTCCGCTATTGTTAAGAATTCGTCAAGTGGTTCGAAAACTTTATTTACATCATCGCCTAGACTGCCTATAAACATTTCCAGAAATAATTTAGGATCTGCATCTAGGAAGGCTAGTAAGCCTGAATTTCCTAAGTAGTCAAATAGTTCTTCATGTTCTTCCATAACCTCCTCGCACAGATTTTCTGCTAACGCATTATATGCTTCTTCGCATTTTAGGAGTTCTGATAGGTATTCCTTACCAACCTTGATTATTTCTTTTTTAATGCGGATAATGTCTTTTCTTCTTTGCTCTTCCAACTTATCTATACTTTCTAGTTTTCTATACATTTCATTATATGCTTCAGGAGACATTGATTCTATAATTTCATCAAGCCAGTCTAAGGGCTTGTTAACTAGTTTATCTAGTGGTGCTATTAGTTCTTCATCTATTTTTTCATTATCAACACCTAGTCTCGTTTTAAGGTATGATAGAAATGCTTTTCTAGTTATAGGGTCTACTTCAAAGCCGCTCTTATTTGAGACATAAAAACGGGCGAGATCGTCATAGGACTTAATAAGCTCTGCATATCTATCTCTCGCCGCCTTAATGGCACCTAAAAACCGTTCTTCTCCTTCCCCCACAGCTACACCCATTTCCTTACTTATTTCTTCAGCAGTTTCTTCCTTCATAACATGTTCAGTTCGTTTTGCTGGTAATGTTTTTGCCATAGATGGTATGGTTTCTCTTCTCTCCTTCTTCACAGCTTGTTGTGGTTTTTTCTTAACCTCTCGAATTTTTTCTTTATGCGCTACTACTTTCTTAGCTTGTTCTACACGAGCTTTTTTCTCGGTTACTTTCCTTGCTGCTTCAAGGGGTTTTTTCTTTACAGCTTTCTTCCTTAACTTAAGAATTTCCTCGGACATATGCTCTACTTCTTTCATAGTAGTTTCAATAGGGGGTAGTATTTTATTTATGTCAATAGTTTCTAAAGGCTTTTCTTCTTCAGCTTTTTTCAAGAGCTTAACGTGATATTCGACGTTTTGCTTGAATAGAATTGTTGTTTCTCCAAGAACCTTTTCACTTGTATTTATAGCTTTATACTCAAGTACTAAAGGTATACCTACGTAGGCAACTTTACCTTCAGCCTTAAACTCACTTACAGTATCTCCTGTATTGCTATTCTTTTCTTCAATAGTGTATTTGAAATTATATGCTTCTACTATTATGTTTTCCGATAGCTGATATGTTGTTTTATCCTTTAACTCTATAACCATCCGCATTTTCCCTGAGATTTCTAAATTACGTTGTACAAACTTTATTTCAGCAGGCGCCGAAGGATATTTATTTTCAATAATGCTTTCACCATGTACATGTAACGTTATTGGTGTTTCGAAAACAAACTTCTTACCTTCTTCGAAAGGTAGGAGGGATGCAAAGTTCCAGTCGTTAACATGGGGAGAGAATGTTAAATCATAGTCTACAAGACTGGCGTTTACAGTTCCACGTCCTTCCACTGTATCTAAGCTTTGTGATTTTGAATAATAACCTGAGCTAAAACTAACTGTGCTTTGAACTTTTTTCCCTTTAACAACATCTTCCTTAACTTCGAAAACCGATATAATCTTATTGCTTATTTCACTGTAACTACTTTTTCCCTCATAGATATATGTTCTAGTCCATGTATAATTTAGCGGGGGCTTGTGATAATAGTATCTAAGGAATTCCTTCTCAACACCAGAACCGCTTGCTGCTTTTGATTTAGTAACACGGTTGCGTGAAATTAATAGATTTTTACTATAGATTTCTACATTCTCGTACTCGCTTAGTACCCCCATACTCTTACTTGTGGATCTGCTTTGTTTAACGTAAAATTCTGAATTTCCATGTCTCATAATTTTAATATGTACTTCAATTTTAATGTCTCTGCTATACTGTTGACGTTGTGGAGCAGCTTGTGATGTTGAAAATATTGTTGTGCTTTCGCTACTTTCTCTATAACGACTCAATAAAATATCGCCATTCTCTAGTTTAAACCCTCCTTTCCCACCCATAATTACACTTCACAATTACATTGATCTGATTATGTTTTAAATGAAATGATATAAAAGGTTGCTTATATCTAATGTTATGTGCGTTTTTTGAAGCTAAAAGAGCTGGAAAATGTTTTTATTAAGATGTTAATAATGCCATTAGGTAAATTTTAATTAACTTAAAGGTTTAATGTTCCTTAACCTTTGCGATAAGTTTCTCTGTAATTTCTTTTAGTATAGAAGATCATTCCATCTCTCTACACGTATAGTCTTTAACTATTTCAGCAGGCTTCTTGGCTTTATTCTTTCCTTCAACTGTACCATAGAATGTAAGTTCTAAGCTTTGTCTGACAGACGCCATAAGCTCCATGTTCTAACATTATGTTTATACCTTGCTTCAACAATTGAATCACAGTATGTTTTCTATATAGTACTAATTTCGTCTTTTCCAACAGTATTGAGCCTGTCTGAGTTGTAATTTCAACTATGGTTTTTAAAATATTCCATACTGAAACCTATTGTGCCATAAACTTATCTAAATCCCCTGCTAAGTCGACTCTACATGCGAATGGGCTGGATATAAGTCTTAACATAGTTTACATTCTACACCCTAACCTATTGCGCGTTAATGTTATTTCTTCAAGTAATATTGTTGGCTTTACACTTTCACTAAGGTATACTTTATAAATATTAGTCCTTTCTGTGACTCTATAGACTTAGCTAATTCCTTAATACGTTCGGTAGCACCGTGGACAAGTATTACTTCTAAACATCTACTTTCATCAACGTGAACATGGACAGTGGACTTAATTATATCTAGGAATTTATGCTGTATTTCAATAAGTTTATCGGATATTTCATGTATTGTATGATCATATAATACACTTATAGCGCCTGTTAAAACTCCTTTCTTACCTTTTATCCATTCTCTTTCAGATATATAGTCCATAACGGCTCTTCTCAAAGCATATGATCTGCTTGGTAGGTTAAGTTCGTTAACAATACTGTCGAGTTCTGAAAGTAGACTTGCAGGTAAAGATACTCCTGTTTTAACTATTTTGCTCATAGCCTAGTTGACCTCGTATTTATCATAGGATTGTAGCGGTCTTAACTGTTTTCCCTTAAATTCTGTAGAAGAAAAGTAGCACGTAAACAAGTATGAACATTCCAATAGCATCAATAGTACTTGTCACTATAGGTATTGTAACATTGTCAGGGTCAACTCCCTTTTTAAAACTAACTATTGAAATTAAG
>Ga0190367_1000646_pt1 | contig 23890 bp, 24 predicted proteins | sample 4872181011_MG_FD_171838 | JGI IMG/M metagenome (GOLD analysis project Ga0190367, IMG submission 171838) | Hydrothermal vent microbial mat bacterial communities from Southern Trench, Guaymas Basin, Mexico - 4872-18-10-11_MG | ecosystem: Environmental > Aquatic > Marine > Hydrothermal vents >...
CAGGATAGTAACAAAGATAGAAGACCTAACGCCAGAAGCACTAGGCACAGCGAAACTAGTAGAAGAAAGAAAAGTAGCAGACGAAAAAATGGTATTCGTAGAAGGATGCCCCAACCCGAGAGCTGTATCGATACTGGTGAGAGGCGGATTAGAGAAGGCCGTAGATGAGGCGGAGCGGTCTCTCATAGATGCTCTCAGCGTTATAGCCGACGTCATCGAGGATCCATATATCTTACCTGGTGGAGGGGCTCCAGAGGCTGAAGTAGCTAAGGAGTTGAGGAAGTACGCTCCTAAAGTAGGTGGACGTGAGCAATTAGCCATCGAGGCGTTCGCTAACGCAGTAGAGGTAATTCCGAGAACTCTGGCTGAGAACTCTGGCTTAGACCCGATAGATATAATGGCTGAACTCAGGGCGGCTCACGAAAAGGATGACGGCTGGAAGTACGGTGTAAACGTCTTCGACGGCAAAGTGGATGACATGCTTAAACTGGGAGTTGTTGAGCCATTAGTCGTAAAGGAGCAGGCGATGAAATCAGCGACTGAGGCGGCCGCGCTTGTACTCAGGATAGATGATGTCATAGCTGCTTCAAAGTTAGAAACTAAAGAAGAGAAGGAAGAGAAAGAAGAAAAAGAGGAGACATCAGAGTTTGATTAAACCAGGTTTCTTTCACAATTAATTTATTATTAGTAAGTGTTTATTCCCCTTTTAGCTTTACCCAGCGCAGGTACCTGTTAACTTCCCTATAGTGGCATTCCATAGCGTATCAAGGTCGTCTCTTAACACCTCTACAAGGAATTTATCTAGAGAGTCTTGGCTATTCTGGTAGACGGTTTTCAAAGTATTCATAAAGCCGCTGATCATACTCAGTAGCATTACTAAAGCCATTAGGGCAACTGCGAGTAGTAGTCCCTCCTCTACTAATTGAGAGCCTCTCTTACCTACCCTCACCTCTCTCACCGCCAATTTACTTAGTAAAACTTAAAAAGACGTATACCCAAACTTTCATTTTATAGGAATATACTTACCGTCATTATTTTCAAAGAAATAAACTCGAATCGTACTTTACATCGATTACAGCAGTGACGCATAGCATTCCATAAGTTTTCACGCGTGACAGTATCCAATGCTCGAAAGAGACGGGGAATAAGGGTTAAGGTTTTTGGGAGCCGCAGGAGTGGCTAGACTTGGATCTCTGCGGAGGGAGAGTACATGGGGTTGGCCGGAGGTTTTGACGCCTGGATAGTAACTGTCGGTAGCGAGCTCTTAATAGGGCGAGTAGTAAACACTAACCTAGCGTGGTTAGGAGCTAGACTTACGCTCTTAGGTTACAAAGTTAGGGGTTGCTTAGTAGTACCCGACATCTTAGACGATATAGCTTGGGCTTTTAAAACGGCGTTAAGCAGGGGAGCACGGGTCGTAATATCTTCTGGAGGGTTGGGGCCTACGTTTGACGACAAAACGGTTGAAGGCTTAGCTAAAGCTTTCAGCTTAAAACTCGCCCTAAACGAGGAGGCCTTAAAACTGGTCAGGAAGAAGTACGAGGAGAAGGGGTACAGCCTTACTGAGTCGCGAGTTAAGATGGCGATACTACCGGAGGGCTCGTCCCCTATTCCTAACCCTGTAGGGACAGCTCCGGGAGTAAGGCTGAAGCTGGGAGAGACCCTGATGTTCCTCCTACCCGGCGTCCCAGCCGAAATGAAAGCCATGTTCTCGAAATACGTGGAGCCAGAACTCAAGCGGATAGGCCCCCAAATATTCTTCGTAGAGCGCTCCATGAGAGTATACGGCGTCCCTGAGTCTGAAGCAGCCCCCATCATAAAGCGCGTGTTAAAGATCAGCGATAACCTTTACATTAAAAGTCACCCTAAAGGCTCGGAACTCGGCGAGCCAGTATTAGAACTACATATAACGGCGTCCGGGAAGAGCCGCGAGTTACTGGAAGAACTTGTAGGTAAAGCCATAAACATGCTTCTAGAATTACTTAGCGAGAAAGAAGCAAGGATCGAGATACTGAAATAAATAAAAAATAGGGAAATTTTTTAAAGTATCTTTCTGATTAAATCTTTCTCTGTTATAATACCTATTAACTCGTCCCCCTCAACTATTGGAAGCCTCCTTATGCCATGTTTCCTCATAATAGATAGCGCTTCGCTTAAAGGAGTATCCGGCTTAATAGTTATCAGGGGCTTAGACATTATATCTTGACAGAAAACACTCCTGGGATCCTTCTCCTCCAGAATTACGCGTTTAAGAATATCCCTCTCAGTAATAATGCCTACAGGCCTGCCTCCAGATATAACCACTACAGCCCCGATATCATGGCTAATCATCTTCTCTACAGCTGCAATTACGGGGTCTGAGAACATGACCGTGACTACAGGCGTAGTCATAATCTCTCTAACAGGCTTGTCAAAAACTTCGCTCATCAAGTATTATACGCCTCAGTAAGGTATAATTTTTCCGTCAATATTGCTGGGCGATAAAAATACAAAAGTCAACCTACTTAAATTACTTTAAGGCTTTTAACAAAGTGGATGAGAGGCGGTGTTAAGACGTGCCCTGGGTAGGTGTTGAATACGGCAAGAAGAATCTTGAGGAGTTTTCAGAGATTATCGTTAAAATGGGGTTAAGCGTACTCGGCAATATAGAGATAGAGGTAAAAACCGGTAGAGGATGGATCAAGTTCATAGTGCTAGAAGTCGCGGGCTTCGTTGAGGGTTACGCCGCGGAACTAGCCAGGCTAACCCAAGCCCCCTCGCTAGAATCTGGACCCCACCTCATAATGGGGGAGCCCAGCGCCGGCTTCTGGGAAGAAGCAGTTAAGGTAGTGTTTCCAGATGGAGAGAGCGAAGTAATACCAGTGCTCAGCTATGACGGATTCCTAGACCTCAAACTACCCACGGAAAATGTAAGAGGCATAGAGGGCACCATAACGATAGGCGGCAAAGTCTTTAAGCTACCTCTCTCCCTAGACGACATCCTAGAGATCTATGAGATGGGGAAGAAAGCTGTGGAGAAAGTGGAGAAAGCAGCTTCCGTGTACGGAATTAGAAGGATACTGTCGAGCGAGGCATTATTGGAGCTGAGCAGAGCGAAGCGTAAACCCCCGAAGTACGAGGTCGACTACGAGGCTGGTATAGCCCTAATAAAAGAGGAGGACAAATTGAGGACTACGAGCGTACAGGCGCTCGTTTTAGAGTTGGCCGTTAAGGGATTCGTTGATGAAGCAGCTAAAATCTACAATGAGGCCTCGCCCGAAGTGAAAGAGGCTATTGAGGAGGCCGTAATAGAGGAATACAAAGTCTATAGCAGTATTAAAAGTCCTAAAAAAGCGAAGCTCGAAGAGTTAGCCAAGAGCATAAATGTAGAGTTACCCGCCGAGGAGGCTTAGGGGTACCTTTTATAAGCACATAGAGTAATCATCATTACGGGTAGTTATGACGGCATTGTCTTCACGTATATCCTATATCCAGGCATCTCCTATCAGGCGAATTGCAGCTCTCCTCGACGAGGCTCGGAGGAAGAAAAACATTATCTCCTTCGGTGGCGGCGCTCCCAGCCTACCCCCGCCTAAGGAAGTAGTTGAGTACATGTGTAAGCTGCTGAAGGAGAGCCCCAGGCTTGCTGTCGGCTATACTGGTACGAGGGGGATACCGGAGCTACGGCGTCTCATAGCAGAGGACTTGAAGAAGTACTGGGGAGTTGACTACGATCCAGACAAGGAAATAATAGTCACTACGGGAGGGACTGAAGGTATATATGCCGCATTGTCAGCCGTACTGGAGCCGGGAGATGAGGTAATAATTCTCGACCCCACTTACCTCGGCTACAGTGAAGCGATAAAGCTCATCGGGGGAAAAGTTAAGAGGATACCAGTGACCGTTGAGCGGGGTTACCAGCCAGACATAGAAGACCTAAAACACGCCATAACGCCCAGAACCACAGCGGTAATCCTATTAAGCCCGGACAACCCCACGGGCAGAGTGATAAGTGAGGAATTCGTCAAGGGCCTCGTAGACCTAGCTGAGGACTACGATTTCTGGATAATATACGACGCAGTCTACAAACACATAACCTACGGCGAGGCCAAGAATCCCTGGGTAGACGCTTACCCTGGAGCTAGAGAGCGCACCATAACTATTAACTCGTTTTCGAAGGAGGCTTCTATCCCCGGGCTGAGGCTCGGCTACATTACGGGCCCGCCCAACGCCATAGAAGCCATAGAGAAGATTAAGCAGTACATAACCCTAGCGCCCGACTCTTTAGGACAGTTCGCCATGCTGAAGTTCTACGAGGACGGCGTAAAGGAGCGCTACCTCAACGAGGTCGTGATACCCACCTATAAGCGGCGCAGAGACTTAATGTACGAGTTGATAAAGAAGGAGCTTCCGGAGGCTAAGACTGTGCTACCTGAAGGAGCCTTCTACTTCTTCGTAGATATAAGGTACTACCTTGAAGCTATGAAGAGGAACGACGAGGAATTCGCCAACAGGCTCCTCTACCGGAAGGACGTAGTGGTTATACCGGGCTCTTACTTCGGGGAGAAGGGTAGGGACCACATCAGGATGACGTTCGTGGCCGAGCCTGAAGAACGCATAAGAGAGGGTATGCGCAGGATAGGGGCTTATGTGTTCAGCTACCTCTAAGGGTATTATGCGGTAGAATATTATTTGACCCTAACTACATTATCTTGACAAACACCATGTTGGGACTTGTTATCGATAAGCTACTCAGCAGGAGAGACGAACTACTGAGGAAGATCGAGGAGCTGGAGAAGAGCGACTTGAAAGACCCCGTAACTTGGAACGAGATACCCGATCCCATTGACCTGCCACTAGTAGGAGTCGACGGGAGCATGAACCTAAAAGAGTACAAAAGTTTCGCTGTCTACGCCGTAGACGCAGAAGCCATCATTTCAACGTCTAGCGGCATCCACAGTGTCTGCAGTACAGCGGACGTAGACGTAGTTGTACCTTACTGGCTACCGAGAGAAAGAGTCAGACTGTACATGTCTACGCTAGAGGTTAAATGCGCCTTAAAGGCCGCTAGATGTACGGACGCCCCAATAGTCATGGACGGGTCTATAATCAGCATGCTCGTAAAACCCATCCCCTTCGCAGACGTATTGCTACGCGACGATTACCTAGTAAGAATGGCCGGGAGTTACGCCGCTATCTTCGAGAAGTACGCCGCTGAGGAAGACCTAGAGTTGAAGTCTAAGGAAGAAGTCCCCCGTATAGCCGAGAAGTACCCGTACAACCTCGAAAGCCTATCCCTACTCATAGAGTATGTTGAATACCTGACCATGCTTAAAGAGTTGATACTGAGCTACAGGGAGAGGCTGTGCTCGGTCGCCAAGAAGTCACATAGCAGGGAAATTTTCAATGCGCTTTCTCCAGACGTAGCAATAATAGAAAAGATCACTAGGCGTGCTGGCTTCTTCAGGCAGAAAGACCCCAAAATCCTCAGGGAGGTCAAATGGAGAGTGCCCGTATACGGGGACATATTCTCGTCGATAACGTTCACCATCGTCTATGCCAGGCTCGAAGATAGAGGCCCAGTCCTCAAGATAGAAATACCCAGAGAAGCTGGAGAAGACGAGGTCCTAGAACTACTCGGCGTGTTGAAGCACCACAGCGTTAACGGTTACCCCTACCCGCTCACTAAGGCGCATAGAAACGTTGAGATAACTAACTCGGACATGGAGACGCTCGTACGGGCCTTGAGCTTATACTGGGCTAGAACTGGTCGTGAAGCGCTTCGCTAGCCTGTTCTCCGTAATATTTATAACTTGTTAGGAAAGATATGAGTAGTTAACATATTATATATGTTAAAATATATATAACTCTTTTCGCACATATTGTGCGCTTTCGAAGTAAACGCGGCGGGGTGTCTCTTTGCCCTATCTTAGCGATGCTCAAAAACGTGTAGTTGCGGCGCTGATGTACGCTAGGGGAGATGTAGCAGAGGCTGCTAATTATATCGGTGTAAGTAGGCAGTATGTATATGAAGTTATAAGGAAACTTAGGAGGAAGAACGTGATATTTTACTGCGAGCCTCCATACAGGATTTTAGGCTTAGTCCCCCTTCTAATAGTAAGGGAGCCGGACGGCCGCTCTCTTCCTTGGCAAGACTACATCGTGTATAGCTTAGAGTTTTATGGATTTAATGGGAAAATGTATGAAACATGCGTCTACGTATTCCCCGACGATAGAATAGATATCCTATTCAGGGACTTATCAAGCCTGTGCTTCATAACGACAGAGCTTCACGATATTTACCAGCCCATACCAAGCGTAACTCTCAGAGAATTCATAAGGAGCGTTAAGCGCCACAGCTACGCAAGGTGGAGCCCTAAAAGTCTTCGAAGGATAAGCTTAGACAGGCTAGATTACCTACTACTGTCAGAGTTTTCAGAAGATTTCTTTAGGCCTTTAAAGAACATAGCGGGGAAGTTCGGTGTGAATAAGAGCACTCTGTCTTACCATTATAGGAGGCATGTTAGGAACCTCTTAAGGCTACGCTATTATTATCAACCTGACGGGAAGCACCCCCTCTTCGCGGCGAAACTACATATTATAGACAGGAACGTGTTCTCGCTCCTCCTCCAAGCCGACTTCATCCGCTTGCTCCTCCCCTCAAGAGACTTTGAAGAGGCATACGTTCTACTAGAGCTATCGTACCGCGACTTCAACGATCTAATCAAATCCCTACCCTCACTGTCCGACGGGGTCTTCGAGACCATAATAGCCGGAATTGTAGAGGACAAATCGATAAAAAGAAAGCCTCTCAACCTATCCCAGCTAAAGGAAGACCGCATTTTAAGCTTGTAAAATTTTATTTTGGTTCTTGGCTAGACACCCACTCATCTCCCTCCTTTTCAATACCGCTAGTCCTTGTATCGCATTTCTGACTAGGAAGGCCAGCTCAAATATTAAGGTCGTAGACTAGGATTACCAGGGTGAGGGAGGACTTGTACATAACTATAAGGTTTAGGGATAAAGGTGAGGTCATAGCGAAAATAGATGCGGCAGAGTTAGCTAAGCTACTGCCGTTAACCGGAGTTTCAAATGTATGGAAAGAAGAGGTCTACTTTAACATAGGAGTGGATCTAAAGGGGGAATTAGTGTCTAAGGTTAAGCCGGGAACCGTGGCATACTGGCCGCCGGGCAAAGCGCTTTGTCTCTTTTATGGTGTAAACCAGCCCTATAGCCCGGTAATAGTACTAGGCGAGCTTTTAGGCCCCCTCTACTACCTTGCCTGGGTAGAGAGCGGCGAGGAGGTCGAGGTAGTCGAGTATAAGGACTACGGGAGGACGGGTTCCATAGCCGCTGAATTAAGGAAGAGTGGAATAGATGCGGCCAGCAGGGCCTGGGAGGACTATCAGAGCATCGTAGCGTTGAGCGAGGGGGTGAGGTTAGAGATCTTCGTGGAGGACTACGGGTTCTATCTGGAGACTGAGCCCCTATTCCGTTACGATAAAACGGCTATTTCGACGAGCCTCGTCCGAAGGTTAGGGGGCCTTATCAGCGGTGAGTATGTACGGTTAGATCTCAACGAGGAGGGATACGTCGTAATTTCAGGTGTAACGACTAGATTAGAGGACCTAGTCCCAGCGATTAAGGAGCTATCATCCCTATGGCTTAAATCTATGAAGGTAGTGGAGAATTTCGGGTCATTGAAGTAATGCGTCACAATTTTCCCTTATTAAATTTCAGCCATCAAGAGGTCTATACAAATAGAAATATAAGACGCTGACAGAGATGTTGCGCTGGTGGTAATGTTGCGTAGGATGTACGGCTTCTTGCTGATGTTAATGTTGGGTTTGCTAATATTCGTAGCTCCTGAGAAGGGCTCAGCTATAGTTGTCAAGGGCCGGGTTGTAGATGTGAATATGCGGGGGCTAGGGGGTATAACCGTAGAGCTATATACTTTAGATGGGATACTTGAGGAGAAGACGCTAACCGATAGGAACGGTTATTTTTATTTTGATCTAAAGCAGGGGGTATATGAACTCTTAATCTACGGCGCTGGGTACGAGGAGAAGAGGGTCAAGTTTGAGGTGCCAGAGAAGGGCTACGTTACTTTGGAGACTATAGTGCTAGACTATGCCCTACAGATACAGTTAGAGGCTGAGAAAATAAGGGTGAGGCAGGGAGATAAGGTCGAGCTCAGCTTAACGGTGACAAATAGGGGGCATTACGAGGAGCCTGTCACCATAGAGTTATCATACCCCCCCGGCTGGGAGGTCTACTTGGTATCTCGGGGTAACGTCGAAGTGCAGGGCTTCAGTTTAATCCCAGGAGCCAGTATATCGCTGCAACTTGTAATGGTCGTTGGGCGTAGCGCTAAGGGAGCCTACACAGTGCTCCTAACGTTTAAGGGGAACGTAAGAATAGAGAAGAGAATAGAGGTTTACGCAGAGCCGCGCAACTGGGGCCTCATAGATACCCAGTATTCCAGAGTGACCGGATATACTGGAGAGGAGCTGACAATAGGTCTCTCCGTTAGGAATACGATAGGCGAAAGCGCGGACATAAAATTGAATGTTCTGGGGCCGGAGAACTGGGACGTAAAGTTACAAGCCCCCGACGGGCACACGATTAGCTCGATAAGGCTGGACGAGGGGGCAGAAGCTAGTCTTCAGATCAGAATGTACATACCGGAAGGCACGGCGGAGGGGACGTATAGAATAAATGTGACAGCTGACGCCCTAGGTGCACACTCCGAGCTAGTTATAACTGTAGATGTTAAGAGCGGCACGGATAAACTAAAGATAGAGAGTGCGTCGCCTTTCGTGGAGGCGCACGCCGGAGAAGTAGCCATTATTCCTCTTAAGGTGTCTAATAGGGGCTCCTCGGCTACACCCGTGACTTTCACGGTAGTAGGTCTTCCGAACGACTTCACTTATAGCCTGAAGGAGAAAGAGGGTAGCCTCGTGAGCAAAATCTACTTATCAGGAGGGGAGACCAGAGAACTCGTAATGGAGATAGACATCCCACCAGGCACGGAGCCTCAGCTAATTGAGTTCTTCCTGAAAGTTGATGGGAAGAAGAGCTCGGATGAGATAAAGCTGGGACTGAACGTCTTAGGCGAGTATAAGCTAAAAGTAGTTACGGAGAACTTCTACGTCTCTACGATGGTCGGCTCACGGACTAAGTTCGGAATTAGAGTTAGAAATGAGGGTAATGCCCCCCTCACAGACCTAACGATCGAAGTCTACGACGCGCCTCAGGGGATAGAAATAAGCGTCGAACCAAACGTTGTCACCTCGCTTCCTCCTGGCGAAGAAGCAGTATTCATCTTAACAATAGATGTAGACCCCCAGCTTTCCACGGGCTTTTACCACGTGCCCTTGAGAATAGCGGCTAAGGGTGTAAGAGTTGAAAGAGTACTAAAGGTCGACGTTAAACCTAAAGGTGAGAACATCTACATAGGGCTCTTCGCCATCCTCCTCGCAATCCTAGCGATAGCGTACGTATGGAGGAAGTATGGTAGAAGGTGATGCTCCTTGGAGTACGTGGTTGAGACCGAAAACTTAGTCAAAATATACTCTGGGAATGTGAAGGCCCTAGACGGCGTAAGCCTAAGAGTTCCTAAAGGCGTGGTTTTCGGGCTCTTCGGGCATAACGGCGCTGGGAAAACAACGCTTTTGTCAATATTAGTAGGACTTGTGAAACCTACCAGTGGATCGGCTAAAGTCCTAGGATTAGACGTTCTCAAAGGAAGCGTGGAGATAAGGAGGAGGACAAGCGTAATGCCCGAGGGATATGGCTTCTACGAGGATATGAGCGGCTTTGCAAACCTGGTCTTCCTCGCTAGGCTTGAAGGATTTGATAAAGAGGAAGCCAGGGAGAGGGCTAGAGAAGCTATAAAGCTAGTAGGACTCGAAGACGTGGCCGAGAATAAGGTGGGGAGCTACTCTAGAGGCATGAAACAGAGGCTATGCTTAGCTCAAGCCTTTCTTAAAGACTCCGACCTCTACCTCCTTGATGAACCGACAGCTGGCCTAGACCCTGAAGGAGCGTCAATGTTCAAGGAGCTAATTACGTCACTGGTCAAGCAAGGTAAGACTGTGATCATAAGCACGCATTTACTACAGGAAGTAGGAGGTATCTGCAGTCATGCAGCTATAATTAGGAGGGGCAAGATTCTCTCCCAGGGAGAGTTCGGTGAAATAGCCGAAAGAGTAAGGCGCATGAAAGGATGTATGTACGAGGTCTCAGCTGAGGGCGCTTTGGATAAGTTTGCCGAGCTATTGGAGAAGGAGGACTGGGTCTCTGAGACTACGGTTATCTGGCAGAAGAGGATAGTCAAGGTAGTTACTACTAGGGAGGCTGGGGGGGATATAATGGAACTAGCGGAGAAGGCTGGCGTGAAAGTCCTATACATAAAACTCCTCCCATCGAGTTGGAGCGAAATATTCCAAGCCTTACACGGATAGGAGGGGGTGATAGCTTTGACGAACCCGGTCCTCGTAATAGCGGAGAAAGAGTTCGGGGACGCCGTTAGGAGTAAGAGACTCTGGGGGATGACTCTAGTCTTAGTGGCCCTCTTCGCCCTGATGGTGTTCTCCCTCTCCATACAGGCAACCCTTCAATCCGATACGTCGCAGCAAATCGTAATACTAGACCCGTTATCCAAGATTCTGGTTAGCCTTTCCTCGGCGATCAGTTTCGTAGCCCCGTTACTAGGCTTATCGCTGGGCTACGACGCAATATCAGGTGAAAGGGAGAAAGGCACTATGAAGCTCCTCTTGGTACGCCCTGTATTCAGAGACCAGCTAATCAACGGGAAGGTCCTTGGCGCCTTGGTAACGATTAGCTTCTCACTTGGGCTCTCGGGATTAATACTCATAGGGTTCTCCTCAGCCTTCCTAGGAGCGACCCTCGACCTCGACATCGTACTAAGGTTAATTATCTACTTACTGTTGTCGATACTCTTATCCATGTCCTACTACTCGATCTCCCTGGTATTCTCGGCGAAGTTCGAGAAGTCCTCTAGGAGCCTCTTGCTGAGCATAGCCGTGTGGGCGCTATTCACTTTCGTCATACCTTTAATCGCCTTCCTCTTCGTCCTATCAGTGCTAGGCCCCCCTCCCCCACCTCAAAGCGGGGAATTCGAGGAGTGGCTCGTGAAGTCCTCTGAGATCCAGAGCTTTATTGTCTTTGCAACACCCAATCATCACTTCTCTAGGGTTGCAGACTCGATACTACTGGCGAGGGCCGCCATGGAGTCCCAGGGACTCGGTATCTCCGAGATTCCAGAAACCATAGCCGAGGTAGTAACGTACAACTGGGCCAGCATTATCATGCTGATACTCTTCTTCGCAGTCCCCTGCCTAATTAGCTATGCGATATTCGTATCGGCCGAGAAAGAGTAAGACCTTGACATTTGTCGAAGTTTCTCTTTTATACGACCTCCAATCCTTACTCTCTTAAGGGGATAGTAAATGAGAAGGTATTTCCTGGTATTGATATGCATTTTAGTACTGGCTGTGTTAACATATGCGCAGCCTAAATCCATCGTTTTGCCCAACGGGGCTCAAATATACGTGCGCCTGGAGAATCACGAGGGCGTAGAGACCACAGAGTTTAAGCCTAAGGACACGGTCATAGTAGTATTCTCCTGCGCGCAGCCATTCACGATAGAGGTGGACGCATGGCTCATATACCCCAATAACCAGCCACCACCGAGAAGGTTAGCCACAAGACTCCCGGTCTCAGGGTCTGGGGGCGACGTAAGGGTACCCCAGCTCTCCCTCATGCTCTCAGAGAACGACCCCGGGGGTCAGTACGCTATAAGGATAAGGGCTTATGACCCCACGACCAACACCACGCTACCCGAGGTAGACTTAATATTCTACCTACATAAAGAGGCTGAAACCCCCGCCTTCACAGTAGACCCCTACTTGATCGCGGCTATAATACTAGCTGTGATAATCCTCGCGGCTTTAGCCTTCGTAGTACTCCGTAGGCCGCAGCCAGCGCCTCCGCCCATACCACCCGCACCACCAGTAGTTGAGGGAGAAACCATGGTTACCGAGAAGGGAACGATGCCCCTGGTAGCTCTCGCAAAGCTAGAGGCACCCGGGGGGAGAGAACTAATCATAACCGACGTGGAAAGGTCGTTCGGCCGCGGTGACTTCGAGTCCTTCCTCCCGTGGAACGCGGCGCAAACAATCAGTAGGAGGCATTTCAGGATATTCTACAAGGCTGGCAGGTGGTACATAGAGGATCTAGGCAGCACCAACGGCACGCTCTTAAACGGCCAGGAGATAAGGGGTAAGGGGCCCTATCCTCTAAGCGACGGGGACGTGATAAGTCCAGCCGGGGTCATCAACCTAGTGTTCAGGGAAACAGGGCCCTCGGAGGGTATATTCAGGGAGCGCCGCGGGAGGCTTTAAACGTGATAGTGAAGTACGGGCCTAGGTCTCTCCTATAGGCCAAAGCTATTATAGTACCGTCTTTTAACTCTACGGCTTCGGAGGGCCTGCCCCTACCGGCCCACAGCACCCTCCACCCTCCGAGACCCCTCGACACGGCAGTCTTGTTGAGGGAGCCTAGGTCTCTGATGTACCATTTGTCCTTTTCTTTGTAGATCTCGGCGTGAACCCTGCTTATAAAGGCTTTAGGATCTTTAATCAGTAGCTTAGCCCCGCCGTCCTCCTCCACAAGCCTAACGGGCCCTATCTGGTCTCTAGGCGCCCTGCCGATAATTATCCTCTCTACTTTAAGGGGCACCTCTATCCCCGCAACTACCAGTATGGGTACGGGCCTTACTAGAGGCGGCGGAGTCCCCTTCAAGTAGGCCAACATCTCCTCCGCGCTCGCAAACCTATCCTCTGGTCTTGGCATCATAGCCTTACGTATGGTTTCAGCCACATGCGGACTTATCCCCGGCACTATCCTCTCGGGATCTAAAGGTTGGGGGTTAGCGGGGTAACCTTTCAGGAAAATTATCGGGTGCTGCCCCGTCAACATGAAGAGTAGCGTCGCGCCGAGAGACCATATGTCGCTTTGAGGAGTAGATGACCATTTGAGCTGCTCTGGGGCTGTATATCCCCCCGGGGCGCTTACGATCTCTTTAATCTGCTCATAGAAGTACTTGGCGGTGCCGAAGTCTATGAGGTGTGGCTCCTCCTCGGGGTCTATAATTAAGTTCTTAGGCCTAATGTCCCTGTGAATAATGTTGAGAGAGTGTATGTAGGCAACGGTCTCCAGTATCTTTATCTCCTTGTCTACGGCCTCGTTCTCCGAGAGGGGCTTGCCAGCGTACAGCCTCTCCATGGTCTCCCCAGGTACGTACTCCACCACTGGGGCGTCCAACGTGTCAAAGGGAATCATATCCACGAGGCAGGGTATCCTGGGATGCTCTAAGAGAAGGAGTATCCTGGCCTCCTGCGCCAGCTTCTCCCTGTTTATCCTATCCCTCCTAGGGTCGCCCGTAATACGCGGGGTCTTAATAACAACTAGCTTCCCATCCTCCAAAGACTTTGCCAGCCAAACGATGCCCATCCCACCCATCGACAACATCTTCTCTACTAGGTACCTGCCGCTGCTCCCCTCGACTACCTCGCCTGGCTTCAGCTTACTCGGCTCCTCCACGACACCACACCACCAAAAAATAGAAGTTGAGGAACTTAAGTGTTAAGCGATGAAACTTCACTTAGTCTCAGAAGAGGATTACGAGGATTTCGTGAAAGGGATGAACGACTTATTGTTCGAAAGTCTAGAAAAGTACGAGGAGTGGAAACGCGAACTCTCCATACTGCGTGCCTTCTGGGCCAGGAGGGAGAGGAGAGTGGCTCTCCTAGGCGTAGAGGATAGGGGCGAAATAATAGGTGTAGCTAGGCTCCTAGTAGTCCCCTTCTACGAGCGCGGGAAATGGGGTGAGAATGGAGAGTTGAGAGGCGAGCTACAGGACATCTACGTCTCACCTACCTACGCTGAGCAAGTCGTCAGGCAGCTGGTTAAGGGCGCCGAGGAAATCCTATCGACGAGGGGCATCTCCACCTTTGCTGTCTCCACTTGGTTTAGCCATGTGTGGAGCGGTCTGGATAAGGTGGGCATGAGTCCTTACGCCCGTTCAGTTCTCTTCTACTGGGACACAGCTTCGGAGATACCATTAGAGGGGAACCCGGATGTTAAGATAAGACTGGCTGGGAGAGAGGACCTGCCAGCCCTACGAAACATCCAGAGACAAAGCTGGGGCTTATTTATACCCCCAAACTTCTCTAAACAAGACGTCCTACTAGCCTTTTACCGAGGTGAAGCTGTGGGCAGCGCCTACCTGAACAAGTACAGCGGGAACATGGACTTCGGCGTACACGTCGTGAGGCCATATCAAAGGATGAGGATAGGAACCGCTATCCTCCGCGCCGCGCTAAACTACTACCGCGAGAGGGGTTTCAAGAAGATGTTCGTAGTGAGAGTTCTGAGGTCATTGTCTAAGGTTAACATCCATGACTCGGTGGCTTTGAAGTTCTACAGAGCTTGTGGAGGCAGGATAGCTAGGGAGTACAGGGGTTACAGGTGGAAGAGAGTTAAGAGAAGGCTAAAGCTGGTAGACCTAGGCGAATATTTCTCCTAATCTCTCCTTCTCACAATAGCGTCGCGGGGATCCATAGTTCGCCAGACTACCTCTAACCCCCCAGCCGCTATGACACGGGCGACATCCTCAGCTCTAACCCCCATTTCTACCAACTTCCCGGTGACTTCGATTAGAGGAGCCTCTCTGATGCCCGACAGGTACTCTAAGACTTCCCGACTGAGTTTGAGGGGCTCTTCTCTCTTCTCGCGTATTCTGGGTTCGTAGCGTTTCAACGCCCTATACACGGCGTCTACAGGAACTCTGTTCTTGTAGACTATCACCTCGTGGGGGAGGTTCAGCGCTTCGGGGGCACACGCCAGCTCCCTATCTATGGCCACCAACATATTCACCCTCCTGAGGGCTTTGAGCTTCTCCATCTTTCTCTTGATGTAGCCCGGAGTCCAGAAGCCAACTATCTCCATGTATACCTTCACCCCCATCTTCTTGAAGACGAAGTCTGGCACCAGTACGTGCCCCTCAACTACTAGCGGCTCAGACTCTCTCTTCACCTCCCAGCCGCTCCCAGCTTTAAGGAACCTCTTGTGGAAATCCTCCTCGACCGCGCTGTCGTAGGGCTCGTAGCTCAGCTTTACCCTTGGTAGGGGAGGCGCAGTGCGGTGGGACAACGAGAAAAACAGGGTCTTCCTCTTACCCTTAATCTTAGCCCCCACGTACCAGTCATCGACGGCTATCAGGCTTGGCAGTAACTTCGCGAGCCTAGTACCATACCTCTCGGTCTGCCTGAGGAGGTTTGCCGGCCCGTCCAGGTCAAGTACTAATTCCTCTCCTTCACGCCTAGCCATGTACATCAACCCTAGCCGCTTGACGTTCCACAGTATGACTTTGACCTCAGAACCGGTAGCCCTGACCCTAGCCCTAACGTTTAACGCTTTGAAGAGCACAGTCTGAGCGAGGGACAAGTTGTACTCTCTTAAGAGCTCCTCTGGGCTCATCTCGTCGAAGCTCCGCAGGAGTTCGTTCTCCTCGTAAGCCGCTTCAAACGCAGTCCATAACTCACTAATATTCACCCCAAGGTTGCCAGCGACTTCTTCCAGTACTCTCATCCTCTCGTACTCGGATAGAGCGTAGCCTCCAAACCGCGCCGCGGCTCTAAACACCTCTATCCTAGCCTTCTCCGGGTCTACCTTCGTCTCTGGCTTGGAGAAGACCGCTCGCCTAATCATTAAGTGCGCGAGTCCACGGACAAACTTGTAGTGACAACCCCTCCTGAAAGCCTCTCTTTCAAGCTCCTTAAGCCTCTTAACCAACTCCCCCCTACTACGCCCCACGTGATCCCTGAAAATCCCAATGACCTTACTGGCTACGTAGACCTCTAGATTCCTCATCCTGGCGAACGAGGGGTAGATCCTTCCCCTCCACACGCGGGCGACTAATAGGTCCGCGGGGAGCACGCCTAAAACCCCTAAGGTCTTCCAAGGGCAACTCTATTTATTCGCTTCTCGGTTAAAATTGAAGATGAAGCTCGTATACGACAGAGGCACAATACTGCTCCTGGACACTCCAGTACCCTTCAACCCCCCGCCGTACTTCAAGTATGACCCTCGGGTAAAAGCCTACAGGGCTCTTGCTAAGGATTACCCCCGCGCTGTAGAAGACCTCCCCGAAGCCGAGGACTACGTGTTGAAGGAGTGTGAGTGCCCGCGAATAGACGTAGAGGTACCTCTGAGACCTTACCAGTTAGAGGCTTTAGAGGCCTGGATTAACGCTGGGTATCGCGGCGTTATAGCCCTGCCCACGGGTGCTGGCAAAACTAGAATAGCCTTAGCCGCTATAGCCGAATTACAGTGCCCCACTCTGATAGTAGTGCCCACATTAGAGCTAGTAGACCAGTGGATTATGAGAGTTAAAAGGCTGTTGAAGATAAACGCCACACCCTTCACTGGTGAATCTAAAGTCATCTCCTGTGTAACTGTCTCCACGTATAGTTCAGCTTACCTAAACGCGGAGGTACTGGGGAACAAGTTCCGCCTATTAGTGTTCGACGAGGTACATCACTTGCCTAGCTCGGCGTATAGGCAGATAGCGGAGCTGAACGCGGCGCCCTATCGTATGGGTCTAACCGCTACTCCCGAGAGAGCCGACGAACTCCACACTTTGCTCCCCGAATTAGTGGGGCCCGTAGTCTACAGGTTGACGGCGGCGGACTTGAAGGGTAGGTACGTAGCCGACTTCGACGTGGTCAGGATAACTGTGGAGCTGAGCGAGGAGGAGAGAGCCAGGTACGACGCTCTCGTGAGGAAGTACAAGTCCTACCTCTCCAAAGCCGGGATATCTCTTAGGAGTATAAAGGACTTCGAGAAACTCGTTATGAAGAGCGGCTTAGACCCCGAGGCCCGGGAGGCTCTCTTAGCGTGGATGGAGGCTAGGAAGGTAGCGTTCAACGCGAGGGCCAAGCTTATGAAGTTGAAGGAGATACTGGCCGAGCATAGGGGCGAGAAAGTCATAATCTTCACGGAGAACAACGAGTTAGTGAGGGAGATTTCCAAGAGGTTCTTAATACCAGAGATTACCTACAAGACCCCGCGGGGCGAGAGGAGGACGATTATGGAGATGTTCAGGAGGGGGGAAGTTAAGGCGATAGTCACCAGCCACGTCTTGGAAGAAGGTGTTGACGTCCCTGACGCGAGCGTAGCCGTAGTTATAAGCGGCACCGGTAGTAAGAGGGAGTTCATACAGCGCCTAGGTAGGGTCTTAAGGCCCAGGGAGGGCAAAAGGGCGGTTCTCTACGAGCTAGTGACGAAAGGGACTGCTGAGACATACGTCTCGTATAGGAGGCGAGGTAAAAAGAAGAGGCTTAAACATTAACTTCTACAATGGATTTGAAGACAACTTTGGCGCCCCTTTCTACGGACTTAGCTAGTTCCTCGGCTCCCACCATTACTCCCGGCGCTTTGACCACGTTGTCACTCACTACTAGGAAGGCCCCAGTCTTGAATCCTCGGAGCCTGCCGAGTACGAAGAGCGTAGCGCATTCCATCTCGACAGCCACCATTCCCCTGGGGATCCACGTCTTGAGGAATTTCTCGGCGTCAACGTAGAACGCGTCGCTACTTACCACAGGGCCTACTCTGAACTTTAATCCCGAGGCGGCGGCGTTCTTCACAAGCTGAGTGAGAACATCGTAGTCTGGGACTGCGGCCGTACAGTCGTAGGGCGCGTATGTCCATATAGTGCCGCCTATAGTGTATGAGGCGCCTGTAGGTATCACGTAGTCCCCTATGTCGAGGTCTTTTACCATGGCTCCGCAGCTGCCGAATCTGACTATGACCTTAGCGCCCAGCATTTTCAGTTCTTCGAAGACTATCGACGAGGAGGGGCCGCCTATACCGTGTACGCAGACGCTGACGGGAACTCCTTCGTACTTCCCTGTGTAGAGCAGGAATCCCCTCTTCTTACTAATTAGGCGCGCCTCGTCGAGGTACCCGGCTAATTGTTCGACGCGTGCGGGATCTCCTGCCACGACTACTCGGTTAGCTACGTCTTCAGGCCTGGCTTTAATGTGGAGGGGTTCCGTCATATTTGTCCTCTCGTTCTACACTATGCCCGAGGGGCTTTTAAGGCTGTGTATTAGGGAGTTTTCGCAAGTATTTATCGCTGTTCTTTTAGGGGTAGAAATAGTCTTCCTTCCTATTCAGGAGTATTTATTTATTCGTGCTGCTACTAATATCCTCGATGAGCGTGAAAAGAGCCCAGCTTATCGGTAAGAAGGTCTACAACCCGGATGGAGAGTATGTTGGGGAGGTCGAAGACGTAGCGTTCGCCCTCGGCGAGGCTAAGATCACGCTTGTCATTAAGGGCAGGTACGGCGGTACTGTGGAGACTCCTTGGGATAACGTGGCTGCGGCTAAGGACATTGTTATTCTTAAGGAGGCGGTTTCCGTACCTACCCCCCCAGCTCCCACAATACCTCCTGAAGAGGAGAAGAAGGGTATCAAAATATCATTACCTTCGATTAAGTTTGGCAAAGAAGAGAAGATATGCCCGTACTGTGGTAAACCCGCGACGTGGATACCGCAATATCAGAGATGGTACTGTTATAACTGCGGAAAATATATTGATTAATTGGTTAAAAATAGGTGTGAAAGGATAATAGTTAAAGTGGTGGTAAGGTATGCCGAAGACTATTAAGATAGATATTTTAAGGCCTGTTAATCCCTCAGGTCTTAGCTTCATAAGGTACTGCTGGGGAGCTATGGGTGCCCGTGACCAACGCGTAATAACGACCTATAAGAAAGAGTATTCCAAGTTACTTAGAGAGCTCGGAGGAAAGATAACAGAAAAGGTAGGCGAGGATAAGCTAATAACGGGGGTGATCGAAGTCGAGCTTAGCGACGACTCTGAACCCATTTCTGCTAAGGTGACTAGTTTAGAGATCTGGGAGAGGAAGGGCAAGATAGAAGAGGTTATAGAGGTATCGTTAAAGTAGGCGTTACCTGTGAAGCTGAGCATCTACGAGTTTAAAGGGTTGCGGAGGGTATACACGATAATTGAGCTGCAGGACAGAGAGAAGAACCTCTTAAACTACTTGTCCTCGCTCGGAGAAGAAGAGCTAATGGAAGTAATGACTAAGGTCTTCGGGAAGCTTCGAGTCTTAAAGTACGGCAAGGGAGCGCTGGTAGGGGACGAAAAAGTGGGTTATATGTTCATCGAGCTAGAGCTAGAGGACTACTCGATATACACGCTGGAGGTCTACCCGGCTGCCATCACCCTCATAGCCGACTCTTCCTTTAGCGATTTGAAAACCAAGGCTTCCAGGCTAGTCAATCTAATCTCTTAATTTTTTGCCGAAACCCCTCTTCTCAAAGTACTCCTTAACCTTCTTCTTCATGTCCTCCGTAACTTCTCTCGGTAAGGGGAATTCCTCAGCGCCAGCTAGTTCTAGCACTACTCTCAGTGCGAAGCTCCCAATTATTTTGTAGGCCTGGGGGTGTACGTATCGTAAGTCGTCCAGCTTGCTATGCATGTCCACTGTGGGGCCGCCTCCCCTGTAGAAGTTTATAACAGGTATCCCCTCTCGAGCGAAGGGAGTACCGTCTGAACTCATTACGTCCTCTCTCACCTTGACCTTCATACCCATAGTTTTGGCTAAAACTTCCAGCCACGCGGCGATTTTCGGGTTTCCCGTGACTATGGCGTGGTTAGTGCCTATAGCCTGCCCATGGACGTCTAAATTTACGACCACCTTAATATTCCTAAGCTCATTTTTGTGAGAGTCCACGTATGCGAGTGATCCCCTAAGCCCTAACTCTTCCGCAGCTGTGAACACAAACCTCAATGTCCTCTTGGGCTTACGTTTACTCATAGCTTTAGCTAAACCGAGGGCTAGGGCCGTGCCACCCGCGTTATCGACAGCCCCGGGCGCGTTTCTCTCTGAGTCGTAGTGCGCGGTGATCACGATTACCTCGTCGGGGTACTTTGAACCCACTATTTCAGCCACTATGTTGTACGACGTTACCTCTCTGTATTTCTGGATTAGAGTAAGTCTTACGCGCTCGGCTTTGAGGAGTTTGTAAGCGTCCCTGTATCTCACGTATACGGCTGGAAGTTCTCCGTATTCCTCCAGCCATTCGTGAGGTATATCGACTGTGGAGAGTTCTCTGTGAGGTGAGGACTCAGCTATCACTAACCCTAAAGCTCGCTTAGCTAGGAATCCCCAGTCCTCCCTCTCTGGTCTGGAGGAGGCTAGCCCTACCCAGCCTCTCTCCTCGGGTAGTAACGCTCTGTCTCCTGTCTCTACGTACACTAGCCTGCCGCTAACCCCCTTCTCGCCCGTCGAACCGCTAAACCCGACCCCGCTACAGGGAATTTCTTCTCTGCGAGGCTCCTCGACGACTAGTTCCTCGCGTTGTATGGTATATGTCTTAACGGAGAACGGCTCTAGGAAGGGCGAAAGCCCCATCTCCTCCAGCTTCCCTATTATGATTAGCCTAGCCCTTTCCTCCCCAGGAGTACCTGTGAAACGGGGCTCCTTAACTATTTCCTTGACCGCCTCAAAAGCGTAATTACAGTCGAATTCCAAGCCCAGCACCGCTTAGCCCTCGCAGCATCCCTTAATTAAAAAGTACCTCAACCATAAGGTAGTAATGAGGAGCGCGTATGGGGAGAGATGTAAGGATTAGGTACCGGATTTGGATAGAGATTGATGGTGAACCCGTCCTGGGTAAGGGGGGCGCTAACCTGCTCAAAGCGATTGAAGAGGAAGGGTCCCTGTCAGCTGCTTCCAGAAAACTCGGAGTATCCTACGTCTTCGCTTGGGAGTACCTGCAGAGGATTAACGAGATACTCGGTACTCCCGTGGTCGAGACTAGGCGCGGGGGTCGGGGAGGTGGAACCGCGAAATTGACGGAAGCGGGCGAGAAGCTCCTAGCACTATACGAGAAAGCCGAGAAAACCGTGAGGGAGACTTTAAGTGGGCTTTCCGGGAAGGAACTCGCAGATCTACTCGGTGACAACCCTTAAGTCGGTAATAGTAAACCTGAACCAACCAGTAGATGCCTCTGCTCTAATCTTAATCTTTAGAACGGGGGGCTCGCTAGTCTTTACGTCTATGGGTATGCTGATCTTCCTAGAGTCCCTACCCTTGGAGAGAGCGGTTTTCATCGTGCTATTTAGCACCCTATACTCCTTGTCGAAGTACACCTTACCTCCAGGACTTTCTATCCTCATCTCAAACGTAATCTTTCCCGTCCAGTTACTATATTCAAATACTAGGTAGCCCATTACAGATTTTAGGTGTACGGGTTTTTCCATTCTTACCTCATGTGTCCACTCTATGACTCTCGGGCCTTTAAGCGCGTTCAGCTCTCTTTCCAACACGTTTACTATGACTGTTTCTGTGGGCATAGCACTACTTATTATCGAATCTGTCTTTATATTTCTTTGCTTTAAAGAGAAGTAATAAACAATTATTTTTTCGTTACAATATATTATTATAGCCGCTGTTTTTAAGGTATTATTTCAACTGTATTATTAAATGATGGGTATTTCAGTTCCTCTAGGCGAATGGTACCTTCACTGATTAGGCCTCGAAGTTTAACGGTGGCTTCTAAAACCTCTTGTAAGAAGTGCTTGGTTAAGTCGCATATCTCTCGGAAGCCAGCTTCTCCCCAGAGTTTTTCCTTGTAGGCGTATAGGCACCGCCCACCGCAATACCTATAATACTCGCACCTGAGGCAGGGGTCTCGAATACCTATCCTCTTCAGGTCTCTTAATGAGCTGTGTCCCAGTTTTCCCATGTTAGCCCAGCCCTCGTAAACAGCTATTGGACATGCAATTATTCTACCGTCTGTAAGTATGGCAACCGAGTCCTGCCCAGCTCCGCAGGGTGGGGATAACAACGGAGTTCCGCTGAGCGCGGAGTAGGCTATGGCTTTAAAGGGGGCTATCCCTAGAATTTCCCCCTTCTCTGCACGCCTAAGCCATAGGGATACTAGTTTCGATATGCCTGGTTTGTAGGATTGTATGCTCCACTTTCTGAAATCCCTCCACCTATTGCTCCAGACTACGTCTAGTTGCCAGTGAACGTGGTCGAAAAGCCCCAGGGAGAGTAGGTGTATTACGTCTCTGTATATGTCGCTGTCCTCGGTCACAGTCATGCGGGCTATCAAATCTCCTTTATACCCATGCCTACGTAACCACTTTGCAGCCTCAATTACTCTGTCGTAAACCCCCTTACCCCTGTACTTGTCCGTCAGCTCCCTTACTCCATCTATAGATAGCAGTACTGTATCGAACTTCCCCCAGTAATGGGGCTCTAGGGCGTTGATTAGGAGCCCGTTCGTCTGCATTACGAATTTAGCCCTTGGGAGGGCCTCCATAACGTCTACTATGAACTCAGGGTTAAGCAGGGGCTCGCCCCCGTAAAAAGCCACTACAGGTTCTGGGTCTTCCTCTACGAAGCTTGCGAGTTCTTCTACCTCGTACTGGACGACCCACGGCACTACGTCGCTCGGAAAGCTACCCCCGCAGTACTTACACTTTAAATTGCACCTGCCGGTCGTAAAGACTATGTATAGCAGTTCTTAGTCCCTCCGCCCCTCCTTATGCTTATAACCACCTTGTACTCTCCTATCTCCCAGCTCTTAACCAGGTCACCCTCTAAGCTTTCTCCTTCACTCACGACTTTAATCTCCTCAGCCCTAGTTTCGCCTGCTACGTACTCTTTGAACTCTTCGAAGAGTTCCCTGGCTTCGGGAGGCATGGACATCTCTACGGTTATGTAGGCGTCTACGGGGAGCTGCAGTTCCTTCCTCATGGCCTGAATCCTTCTAAGGATATCGCGGGCGAAGCCCTCTGCCAGCTCCTTCCTAGTTATCCTCATATCTAGGATTATCATTCCTCGGGAGAACTCGTCGCCCATTAACCCTTCTACGTACTCTTCCTCGAACTTTACCATTTCACTAGTAACCTCGTACTTCCTGCCGTCAGGGGCCTCTAGAACGGCTACTCCCCTCTTCTCCAGTTCTTCCTTCAGGGAATCAGCTGGGCTACTGGATATCAGGCTAGCCACGAACTCGGCCTCCCCCTTGAATTTCGGCCCGAGGACCGACATTACTGGCCTGGCTCTCACTCTGACGTATTCTCTCTGAGCTGTAAGCGGGGCTACTTCGACTTTCTTTACGTTCGCTTGCGACGCTAAAACCTCATTTAACGTCTCGACGGCCCTAACTACTACTTCGTCATCTGATAGCACGTAAAGCGCTGGTAGTGGTTGTCTAATTTTAATGCCAGCTTTCATCCTTAACGCGGCTGAGCGCTCTGTAAGTTCTCTGAGAATGGCCATATAACCCTCTAGCTCCTCGTCTATCAGGTCTTCCCGTGGTTTTGGCCAGGGTAGCATATGTATGCTTTCCGGTTGCCTGGGCGAAGTTCTGAAGGAGGATAGGTAGATCTTTTCAGTTATGAAGGGTATTATGGGCGCGGCTAGCACTAAGAACCTCATTAGCACGTGGTATAGGGTGACGTAGGTCGTGATCTTCTCTATGGCTTCTCTCTCAATCCATACTCTGGGCCTGACCAGCCTAACATACCACCTGCTAACATCCTCTATGATGAAGTCTCTGAGAAGCCTGGCGGCTCTGTGGATTTCGTAGTTTTCGAAGTACCTCGTAACTTCCTTGGTGAGTCTCTCCGCCCTAGATATTATCCACCGGTCTTCAGGCTTTAGCTTGTCTAGGTACCTCTCTAACGGGTGCTTCTCGGGGTCGAAGTTGTCGAGGTTCATGTAGGTAGAAGCGAACAGGTAGACGTTCCACACTATGTTGAGGTCATCGTACA
>Ga0190367_1000647_pt1 | contig 23883 bp, 25 predicted proteins | sample 4872181011_MG_FD_171838 | JGI IMG/M metagenome (GOLD analysis project Ga0190367, IMG submission 171838) | Hydrothermal vent microbial mat bacterial communities from Southern Trench, Guaymas Basin, Mexico - 4872-18-10-11_MG | ecosystem: Environmental > Aquatic > Marine > Hydrothermal vents >...
TACTGTTATAGTTGCGTTCATAGCATTCATAGATACAATAATTAACTTAAAATTAGTAAGCGATTATGGAGCACCCATAGTATATGTCTTCTCAGGATGGCCGCCACCCTTAGGTATAATCTACGAAGTTGACTACTTCTCAGCAGTATTGGGATTATTAACATCATTTGTCATGCTACTAATAGTGATATATAGTGTTAAGTACATAAGGGATGCTGGGTATGTATGGTATTACACGTTACTCCTAGGGCTTGAGGCAGGATTGCTAGGATGCCTTTACACGGGTGATGTCTTCAACTTCTTCGTAATGCTTGAAGTACTATCGATATCTGCCTATGCCCTCGTAGCTTACTATAGGAGTAGGCATCAGGCTGTTGAAGCCGCGATGAAGTATGCGATATTCGGTGCTGTAGCAACCACTGTTTACTTCTTAGCTGTAATCTTCATTTATGCATCATATGGTACGTTAACTATGGCTGACATAGCGTTAAAGACGAGGTTAATGAAGAGTAACATATTTAGTAATGGACTCTTCGGTAATATAGTGGTTGCTAGTGCAACAGCTATAGCTTTAGCTCTATGGGCATTCACTTACAAAGCAGCACTATTTCCAAACCACTTCTGGTTACCTGACGCACACCCAGAAGCACCAACACCTGTATCAGCAGCTTTATCAGGTCTCGTGGTTAATGTTGGCGTCTACGCTGTTGTTAGATTTATGTACACGCTATTTAGTGGCCTTAAACTAATGAGTCCTATAAGGGATGTAATACTTATGGCGTTACTAATATTAGGCATACTCTCCGGCTTCATTGCGGCGTTACTGATGGTTGTCCAGAGAGATGTTAAGAGACTACTAGCATATAGTACAGTTAGCCATATAGGCCTAATATTTATGGGTTTATCACTAGGATTCTCCTACCTAGACACTAGAGTAGTTAATGAAGGCTTAACAGCAGCACTCTATCACTTAATTAACCACAGTGTAGGTAAGGCACTACTCTTCCTTGGGGTTGGCGTCTTCATAGCTATGGCTGGTAGTAGAGACTTAGATAGATTGGCAGGTTTAGGCAAGATCAATAAGGTAGCAATGATAGCTGTACTCATAGGATTCTTACAACTAATGGGTGTACCCCCACTAGGTGGTTTCTTCAGTAAGTTACTACTGTATACAGCATTCCTTGATGCTGGAATGCCCATACCAGCAGTAATGGTCGTAGTGATCTCAGCAATATCAGTACTTGGATACATAAAAGTCATTGATGCATTATGGTTCAAACCACTAATGAGGGAGAGAGTTGGAGGTTATTCAAAACTAATGACCTACATACCCTTCATCCTAGCGCTAGTAGCTATAGTGTTAGGTATCCTCAATCCATACATGACTCAATGGTTAAGTAAAGTAGTTAGTTACTCATTAAGTCCTGAAGGCATTAATGCTTACATTAATGAGTTTATTAAAGTTAGTTCTAACCTAATTAAGTACTTGGGTGGTACATGATGAGGGCTATAATAATGGATCCTCAAATGCTAATAATAATTAGTAGTGCATCAATGTTCTTCATAGCTCTAGTGGCGGGTCTCATATACTTAGCTATGAGAAGTGGAAGACCAAGTACTACAGTGAGTGAGGAGGCTAGGGAAATCTACGTATGCGGTGAACCACCTTCCGTCGTATCATCACCTACAGGCTCTACCGAAAGTATGTATTGGGGCTTCGTGAGGAGTATTGCTAGAACTCTGTACAGGTATTTCAGAGACTTAATGCATACTGGTAAGTTAAGTGATTGGGCTGGATACATGAGTGGATGGTATGGGTTCCTAGTAGTTATCGCGTTAATAGCAATAATTTATTACTTAGCTCTAGTAGGGGGTGGTATGTAATGGACATACTGTTACTGTTATTCTCACTACTTATATTTCCAGGATTAGTGTTTATGGTTGCACTAGCGTTCTTTACTGAGTGGTTCATTAGAAAGTCAGTAGCTAGAATGCAGAGTAGAATGGGGCCTGCATACGTTGGTCCCTTCGGTATTTTACAGCCATTCGCTGACTTCTTAAAACTCATTAGTGTTAAGGATGAAATTAAGCAGAGGTATGGAAGTCCTGGTATAGCTAAGGTATTCGCATTACTAGGTATTGGAGCTATGGCTGCATCACTACTCCTATTACCTCTATCACCTTACAGGCTGGTCGCACCCTATGACTTTCTGATCTTCATATACCTATGTGGGGTCTGGGTACCGCTATCGATGTTCATACTAGCTATCTCAATGCCTAATCCATTCACATTCCTAGGAGCTTCAAGACTATTATCGATATTCGTACTAACTGAGCCAATATTCTTTACAGCAATGCTCATACCTGTAGTACTAACTACTCATGTCTATAGTGAGTCATGTATAACACCATACTCCATAATGTTTACAGCAACTCATAGTATATGGTTATGGAGTAACCCATTAACTATAATACCCATGATATTAGGTCTCATAGCAGTCATGGTGACTGTTCAAGCCAAGTCAATGCTACAACCCTTCAACATACCTGAAGCTGAGCAAGAGATAATAGCAGGCTTCATGACTGAGTTCAGCGGCCCATTACTAGCCCTAAATAACTTACTACATGACTTAGACATAGCAGTAACAGCACTATTCATAACGTATCTATTCCTTGGTGGTCCATACCCATTCCCACACCTATCAATACCCGGCGTAATAATCCTAATAATTAAATACATAATAGTACTCTACGTAATAACAGTAATTAAGGCCTCATTTGGTAGATTCAGGATAGATCAAGGACTGAAGACAATACTTAAGTATGGGGGCATACCTGCAGTAATAGGTATAATACTAACTAGCCTAATAATTGCTCTTACCTAAAACATTGAGTAGTTTATTAACAAGATCATCAGCTACTCTCTTAATTTCTGGACTTAATGATGTACCTATATCTAAAGACTTAACCCTGATACCCAATATCTTAACTTCCTTTAAACCACCTAATGATTTCACAAACTTTATTACTAACTTATGAGGTATGGAATGAGTACTAATTAGCATATCATCACTTAATTCATCAGGATCTGCTAAAATAATCGCACCTGGTGGTAAGTCTGTATAGAGGCCATCAATAATTAATGCTTTCTCTAAATTCACTAAATCTTCTATACAGTTTTCTAAGCCATAACTACATTTAATTACATTCTTAAAGCCGAGACTAATCATCTTATCACAAATGTATAATCCTACTCTATCATCTGATCTTAACTCTGTCCCTACACATACTATCTTGAAGCCCTGAATCAATAGCTTACGTAATTCATCAATCAATGACTCATCTAAATGCTCAAATACATCCACTATCCAACACCATATTTACAGGATTATTTTCTTAGCAATATTCTCTAAGTATTTAACAAATTCACATTTAATGAAGTCTTCTAACCTACCTATATAATTATCTAGATTTCTAATGTATGGTATCTTGCCTAAGTACTTAACACGGTATTTACTACATAACGTTACAATCTTAGCATTTGTATCATAACTCATGTTCTCTATAAGTCCTACGATACTTACTTGAGAATCTTTAAGTAGTTTCATGAGTCTCTCACAAGATTTAAGTGAGAGTGGACTTGGCGTTGTAACAATTAATACTTCAGGTCTAGCTAATCTTAAGATTTCTAGCACTTCATCAGATAAACCTGGTGGAGTATCAATGATTAAGTAATCAAGTTGACCCCATATGGTTATTGCTAAAACTTCACGAATTACATCAACAATTTCATGACCCCTTAGAGGTATAGCCTCGTCCTTACTATAATAAGCTATAGTCATAAATCTGATACCTGCTATGACAGGCGGGATTACACCTTTCTCTTCCTTAGGACTAAACTTACTAATATCTATACCTAGGATTAAGTGAGCTGTTGGATTAGTTATGTCCAGGTCTAATAAACCTGTATTAAAGTTATGCTTAAATAATATTAAAGCTAGAGCTGTCGATATTAATGTCTTACCAACACCACCCTTAGGACTTACTACAGTAATTACCCTGTTTACATCCTTAAGTCTCTCCTCAATAAGGAGTTCCCTCGGATCAAGACCCACGAAATACCACCTCCTTAATGGCAATACCTCTACCCTTAACTATTTCAAAGTCTCTAGAGCCGCATTTGGGGCATTTAATGAATGTATGAACAACCTCAGGAACGAAGTGTACGGCCTCCTTCACATCTTCATCAAGTTCAGACATATCTAAACTCCATTCATAACCACACGCTCTACACTTTAATATGGCATCTTCATCCTCAAAGACTAAGCTCTCTATAATTAGATTATTTATTTTAGCTAACTCCATGATTGAGAACTCAAGTACATTCCTGTCAATTGATTGTAATATGCCTAACTTAATAACCAATTTAGATACTCGATTAACACCTCTCTCCTTACTCAGCTCTTTCACATACCTGATGAGGGCTTCAGCTAATGCCCACTCATGAACCAAAATTATTAACCCTTTAATCACTAGTGAGTAGAATTTAAATTTCAATTTTAACTTCAAGAATTTAAAGTAGACTCTAACTCCTTAAGCAATTCATCAATTTCCTTTACTTCACTCTCCCTTATTTTAGATATAGCCATACCTGCATGAACTATCACGTAATCACCCTCAATTACATCTTCATCAGTAACTAATATAACGTCCTTAATTGTACCTCCTAAATCAACCTTAGCATACCTTAATTCTCCCTCACTCCAAACCTTAACTACTTTTGCTGGAACACCTAAACACATAGTAACACCCTTAACAAATCCTAGGTAAGTTTACAGACTTAGGTTCTAGAATTATCTTCCCACCTATTTCTGTTATGACCAATACTTTACCTTTAAGTATTTCATTCTCAGGTTTTACAACTTCACCAATTATTGTAGCATGTTTCTCACCCCTAGATCTAAGTTCTTTAATAAACTCCTCAGCAACATCGCCATTGATAGCTAATACAGCTGAGCCTTCAGACGCCATAGAGAGTGGATCAACACCCATAGCTTCAAGAAACACTCTCACCTCCTCCCTTATGGGTACCATATCTCTATAGATAGTTATTGAGAGATTACTGCTTCTAACCCACTCATTAAGTACTGCAGCAATACCTCCTCTTGTTGGATCCCTAGCAGCGTGGATGTACTCCTTATACTTTCTGATTAAGGGTAGTAAGGTTTTACTTAGAGGTCTGGAGTCACTTCTAAGATTTCCAGCTTCATCTAAAAGTCCTAATTGGGCGGCGAGAATTGTCGCTCCATGTTCAGCTATGGGTGATGTAACTATGATTTTATCTCCAGGTCTTATGTTCTTATCTATAATGGGCTTATCAGTAACGCCTATACCAACGCCCGTTATTACTACTCCATCGATACTACCTTTAGGCATTACTTTAAAGTCCCCACCAATAAGTGCTATACCTTCACTCCTTAGCACTTCGAGCATAGAATTAATAATGATTTCTAAATCACTTAATGGAAAACCCTCCTCAACTACTATAGTATCCATGAATGCTTTAGGTTCAGCACCCATAACTACTAAGTCGTTTATAGTACCATTAACTGCTAAGTGACCTATGTTACCACCGGGGAAGAATATTGGGTTGACTGTGTATGAATCAACACTAAAGACTAAGTACTTTCCATCATTAATAGGTATGACGGCACCATCATCAAGTACATCAATACCTACACCCTTAGGTACCTTTCTTAGTTCAGTAGGTACTTTATTAACTATGAGGGTCTCAATAATACTCCACATTTCCTTAGCACCAGCACCGTGATGTAACATAATGTGCCTACTCATAGACTACCTCACCAGGTTAGAAACTAGATAATTTAATCTAAAACTCTAACTACTACCAGGAGTTTAGTTATGAATGATTTAAGGTTAAGAATCAAGCAACTATACGAAAGAAATCCTAAGGCAAAGAACATAATTAACGATATACATAGTTTAGCTAAGAAACTTCAACATATGAGGAATGATAAGGTAAGTATAATGAATTTTTGCGGTACTCATGAATGGACCATAACATACTATGGTATACGCACAGTAATGCCTAAGCTAGTAGATCTCATAGCTGGTCCTGGATGCCCCGTATGTATAACTCCAGGTTATTACGTAGAGATACTTGCTAAGCTAAGTTTTGAGGGATATCATATACTAACATACGGTGATGCATATAGGTTACCGTCAACTATTAGTGCGAAGAAAGAATTTAGAAGTTTAGCTGATGCGAAATCATTTGGCGGTAAGGTGACTATAGTTTACAGTTTCCTTGACGCCGTAAGGTATGCTAATAAATCACCTAATGAGAACTTCATATTTTTTGCTGTAGGCTTCGAAACAACAATGCCTTCAACAGCTGAATTACTGATATATAAGAAGGTACCTAAGAATCTACTAATACTTTGTGCTTACAGATTAACACCACCAATAATGGAATACTTACTAAGTAGTGTTAAAGATGTAAAGCTTGACGGAGTTATAGCACCAGGTCACGTATCAGCAGTGATAGGTTCTGAATCTTGGAGGTTCATACCTACTAAGTATGGTATACCTACGGTGGTTTCAGGTTTCGAACCTATAGATGTACTTATCTCTATACTTACGATACTTAAACAAATGATCAGTAAGAGAGCTACCTTGGTGAATGAGTACATCAGAGTTGTAAAACCTGAGGGTAGCCTTCATGCTAAGAGAGTGATGAGTGAGGTATATGACGTGATAGACTCATACTGGAGAGGTATAGGTAGGGTACCAGTAAGTGGAGCAATACTAAATGAGAAGTTTAGATCATATGATGCACTGTACCAGTTAGGTATTAAAGAAGAAGGTATGGGAAGAGATGAGATGCCTGGATGTAGATGTGGTGATATAGTTTTGGGAAGAGCTAGACCTACTGACTGTCCCCTATTCCTTAAGGTATGCACACCTGATAGACCTTATGGACCATGTATGGTGAGTTCTGAAGGTACTTGCAGAATATGGGCTGAAAGCGCGATAATTTTTGAGTTTAAGTAGGTTGCCATTAATGTTTAAAAACTATTTAATTTAACTAGGTCCTAAAGATCGTAAGTCAACTATTTAGTATTTTGTACTGTACTATTATAGCAACTGCAGTAGGGAATATCATACCAACTCATGTACTCAGGCACTTTAGGACCTTCACCACTTGGCTCACTCATTATCATAACTATAGCTGCCTCGAGCCATCCCTTAAGCATTAGTTCAAGATCTGGTGGTGCCTTATCACGTATTAAGTCATAACCTCGAGTTCTGAACCATACGTTATCCCACTTCTCCCAATGACCTACGTACGTCCAGTTATCTGGTGGTATTGGGTTACCCCATACCGTGAGTTTACCGAAGGCTGCTTCGGGAGGCCATCGAGGTTTCGTTCCTGGAGCATATAGTTCAACTGTATATGAGTGTATGTGAAGTCTACCATAGGCCCAGTCAATGAGTTCTGCCGTTGTTGGGTAATCATAGTATGATTGCTTATAGTAGTACCCACGTCCGGTCACCATACTCATAGCCCTAGCCATAAGCATGGCGACTCTAGACATGAATTCATGGTCAGGTGTTGGCTCTGGTGTGTAGCACCAAGGCCAGAGTACTGATTGCTCACCAGTATGTAAGGTTGCTAGAGCCCATACCGGGTGAGTTATGAGGAATCTCTGAATAGCTTGAACCTCAGGTTCTGATGCTGGGAAGGGGCCAGCGTTAGCATACTTACACCCAATGCCCGTATCGGCATCATATCTCCACCACATGTAGTTAAAGTTTCTATTAAGATCCACACCTCTCTTTGGGTCATCACCAGATATCCCATTATTATCAAAGTCAGGACTCTCAAAGCCTAGAAACTTCCTCTCCTCAGGCTTGGAGTCTGGAGCACCTATGTATATCAGAGATATAACACCATCGCCATTAACGTCATAGTAGGGGTCCCCGTAAGGTATCCCATCACCATTATGATCTATTGGTCTTAGATTTTCTCGAATACCTTGGACATACCCATCTGGATTAAGTATGGGTATGATGTATAGTACGTAATTATCTAGTATTCTCCGTGCAGTTATGTTATACTCATAATTAACCACGAACCACCAAGCTGTGTAAGCTGCTGCTAAGCCTGCTAGCCATTCATTACCATGTATGTTACCCACTATTGCTATACCTACCTTCTCATCCTTACTCTTAACATTACTTGTTACCTCTATACACCATATATCCCTTTCACGCCAGCTCTTACCAATTGAATACACTTTAACTAACTTAGGATACCTCTTAGCTAGAGTATGAAGTAGGTCTTCATAGAACTTTAATGGAGGCTTCTCACTAACATTCCAGCTCATGAACTCAATAGGAACTTCACTCTCAGCTTGGGACTCTTCCCTAGGAATTCCTACTGTACCAATTGCACTAAACGCTGTTAGTGAAGCACTAGTAATTATGGCTAATATTAGAATAATTGGAAGTAGAACCTTAATATTCTCTACCATAATATTACTCTCAAGTTTAAACGAGTTTTGAGTATTTATGTCTTTTTACCTGATGTACTGCTTAACATGCATTTTAACTTAGTAATAATGCTGTTAGTGAATTCATTAATTAATCTATTAGCCTCGATTGTCGTAAAGGATTTACAGAGTATCACTTTGTAGCCTATTGATTGAAGTAACTCCTTAAATTTTGAACTATAATCTATGTTAAGTGTGGATGTTGTAAAGCATACTATAGGTTTGCTCCCCATTCTATCCCTAAACGATTTAATGAATGACTTAATAGCCGGTACTACAGTATTATACCAAATAGGTGACCCTATAATGATTACATCATAACCTTCTGGGTTGAAATCTTCAGCACCTACGAATTCAACGTGCTTATCCAGAAGGGTACCATTATTAACCTAGGATTTAAGTGCAGTAACTTATTTAAGTACTCCTTACGATGCCTAATCTCGTAAATATCAACGTTAAGTCCAGCATTACTTAATAAGTCTTTAAGGCGTAGTGCAATACGTTTAGTCCTACCTGTTTTACTATAAAAGATCAATGCAGCCTTCATAAACTAGTACCGTAACTATATATTAAGTAATGGTATTTAGTATTATGAGGTCACTCACTTGAAGCTAGATATTAACGAATTAAGTAAATCTATATCAAGTATCATTAAGGAGGTATCGAGAGGTGTTGTAACAATATTTACTGAAATGCCTAGTATAACCTCACTATTTACTCATAAGCCCATTAAAGGTATGGGTTCAGGCTTCATAATAGGTGAGGATGGGGTGATAGCAACAAATGCGCATGTTGTTAGAGGTGCGGAAAGTATTAAGGTTTTACTCCCAAGTGGTGAAAGCGATTATGCGAATGTATTGGCTATAGATCCGTATAGGGATTTAGCATTACTTAGGATAGGCATTACCGGCCTTAAACCTTTAAGATTAGGTGATTCCGATCGTATCAGTATTGGTGAATTAGTCTTCGCAATAGGATCACCTTTAGGACTTCCAGGTCCCACAGTAACTATGGGTGTGATTAGTGCTATTGGTAGAACAATAGTTTCTGAAAACATAGTTCTTGAAGACCTAATCCAAACAGATGCAGCAATCAATCCTGGTAATAGTGGTGGACCATTAATTAATGTATCGGGAGAAGTCATAGGTATAGCTACAGCTGTCATACCTTACGCTCAAGGCATAGGATTCGCGATACCCGTAAATACCTTAAAAAGATTTATAACGATAATTAAGAGATACGGAAGACCATTAAGAGCTTGGATAGGTGTTTACGTTACGCAAGTAACACCCAATATGGCATCAATTTACGGTTTAGCTGTTAATGAAGGTGTTATAATTGTGAGGATAGTTCCCGGAACACCTGCGCATAGATATGGTTTAAGTGTAGGAGACGTAATAGTGAGAGCCAACGATAGAGTAGTTAAAAAGGTTAAAGATTTGAAGGAAGAGATTGAAGACTCCATTGATAAGGGCTACGTGAGACTAAGAGTAGTTAGAGGTACTAGGTATTTCGAGGTGGACGTACCACTAATTGTCGAAGTGATTCAATAAATTATTTGAGAAGTAAATGTGATAGAGTTTTAAGGAAGTTATAGAAAGTAGTGAGGGATAGAGGCGAGTCATTAGTTGATAAAGATAGTAGATCTATATGTTAGGTATGCTTGGAAGCAGGAATATGTATTAAGAGGTGTTAATGCAGAGTTCAATTATAAACACTTACTCTTAGGGCCTAATGGATCAGGTAAGACTACATTATTTAGAGCTATAGCTGGTTTAACCCCTATTGTTAAAGGTAAAGTATTAATTGATGGTAAAGATATTAATGAAATTTACGGTACTAAAGGTCTACTAGCACTAAACCTAAGTGAGGTCTTATCTCTTTTACATATAAGTGCTTATGATAATTTAAGATTATTTATGGATTTAACTGATGGTGATATGGACTTAGCTATAGAGATACTTAATGACCTAGGTATTGAAACTCAAATACTTAAAAGGAAGAAGCCGTGGGAGTTATCGGCAGGTCAGCGTAAGGCATACTCAACAGCTTTAGCATTAGCTAGTAAGGCCAGGAACGTACTACTTGATGAGCCATTCGAGCAACTCGATCCTGCTAGGAAGTCTAGACTAATAAAGTACCTCATTAGACATGATGGAACAATAGTACTCAATACCCATGAGACGTGGATACTTACAGCATTTAAGGATTGGTCAACCTATTTAATGTTTGAGGGCATAATCTATGGCCCAGTAACCGCTTCAAAACTCATTAATGCTAACATAGTTAGTGGTAAAGTGGATAACGCCCTAGTAAGCTTTAGAGCCGGTGGTAAGACGTACAGTATTGTTGAGCAGGGTGCTGGAGAACCTATATCTAAGTTGATAACGCTTGACCGCATCTACGAATTATCTATGTAGGTGGTAACGTGACTCTATACCTTAAACTTAAAGTTAAGGGGTTGCTCACAGATCCTGAACTCATAGGGTGGAGCATCCTATTCATCGAGTTTTGGGTATTTATGTGGCTCTTCGTATTCTCGTCAGGAGTAAGTACTGAAGGTCCTTATGGTGAGTACGTAGTTAAGGTTAATGCGACATTAGCCTATAGTTTTCTAGGACTTCTCTCGATGTCATCAGCAGCTATAGGGCTAACATATAGTGTATACTACATGTCTAGACCATTAAGATTCATAACTAAATTCACTAAGATGACTCCCTTCAAATTCATTATTGAGGACTTCATTGGGGGTCTAGCTGTCTTAGTAATTAATGCATTCATCATTATGGCTTCAGTACTTGGTCTAACATATCTCAAATGGGGTGTTATCGCACTTCCTGACAACTTCTTGGGTGTTTTTGCCGGCTTATTACTCGGCGGTACAGCTCTATACTGGCTATCATACGTAGTAGCGTTAGCACTAATTGTTGCCAGAAGGACTAGAGGAATATCTATGGCTAGTTCCATACCGCTAATATTAGGGTTCGCTATATATTCACAGTTATGGATTGACTTAGGTAATGCCACCTATGTGGTACCACTAGCAACACTACCAGCAATACTTCTTAACCAAGCAACAGGTTCAGTACCCTCTACAGGTTCGTACCTCGCATGGCTAATTACTAGAGTAGCACCCAATAAGATCAACCTATGGTTAGCATTAACCTCAATACTTGTCTGGATAGCTATATTCATATCATTATCAGTAGTACTCATTAAGAAGAGCAGGGGTGTAGCTCTAGAAGAGTTAAGGACGTAATAGCTATTCCTTAACTAATATTTTCACAACGCTGAATGTGTTCTTATCCATGTAGATAGTTAGCTCCCTACCTGAATGTCGAGCTCTAAAACTTAATTTGAAGCATGCCCTTCCATAGACTTCATAATACCTATTATCAGGAACTACTTCAAACTCCCTAACATTAAATAGGAATGCTCTAACAGGCTCGGAGGTCATGATGAGCTTCATGAATGAAGCCCACCCAAAACTATTACCGCATTTCGGGCACCCCGCATTAAACTCGTGAAACTCCTTACCTAGCTCCTCAATTAAGTGAGGAGATACTTTACGACGCTCTCTAGGAATTCGTGACCAACATATCGGGCAGATAACTCTCTCAGCTAAGGACATAATGAAGGCAGCATAACTACGTGTGGATGTAATGACCTCCTCAATAGTTAATCCAAGCTAATCCCAATTACTTGGATGCAACGGTAAATCTAATTTAAATCCGCATCGAACACACTTCATAGCTAACCGTTGATTTGATACGTATACATTAAAACTGGATACCTTACCACAGAAAGGGCAAATTTCCTCAGTAATGTATGTATGACTCATATTCTAGACCTCATACACCCCCTTAAGTTAATACTTATAAGAACTTTACTTCAAAATTTACGAACCAGCGTTTAGTGGTCAAGATGTGAATTAAACATTAAACCTAAAATTATGTAATGTTATAATGTGTAATATTTTCCTCGGGTGGTTTGATTTTGGTTAAAGTATCTAGTATTAGTGTTAAGCTCCCACGTAGTATTGTTGAGAGGATTGAGAGAGATGCTAAGAGGGCTGGTTTAAGTCTTGAGGAGTACATTATTGAACTTATCTTTCAGAGTCTAGATCCTGGTGAAAGGATTCTAGAGTATGTTGATGTTACTGAGGATTTATTGGAGCAGGCTATGGAGGAATTACAAAAGAATAATGTAAAGCAGGCTGCTGGTAAGGTGTGGAATGCAGTAGCGCTAGCTGTAAAAGCCTATGCAGAATGGAGAGAAAGGAGAAGGTTAACTAGTCATGGTGAGTTATGGGAGTATATGAGGAGGATGGTGAGGGAGCTTGGGCTTTGGGTTCGTGAAGTATGGATGTACGCTAATGGGATGCATACATGCTTCTATGAGGGGTGGTGTGACAGTGAGGATGTAGAGGAAACGTTAGAAAGAGCTAAGAAATTAGTTATAGAGGTTGAGAGGAAGGTTAAGAGTATAAAATAGTGAAATTGATGATACATTTATTATCTACATATTATGAGTAGTGCTTTATGATGGAATAAATTACTGTGAATTAATAGGTATATTTCTAAATATCATGTACATGATGAGTTAACTTAGTCCCTAGTTTAAGTCTTAGGTTATTTTGCAAGTACTCCTAGATGAGTAAATAATCTCTGAGAATTAGTTTTTGAGTTGTAATGTTTTTAGTTTACAGTATTTATTAGTGTTAATATGTATGTAATTAGTCACGTGTAGGTTAGGTGGCTCTATTGAGGTATGTAATCTATGTTGAGGGTGTTGATAGGCCTGGCTTATTGAGGGATGTCAGTGATGTTATTAGTAGGTATGAGGGTAACATACTATATAGTGTAGGTTATGGTAGTGAGGGAATTGGGTATATACTCTTTATTGTTGAGTATGAAGGTTCACCCGAATATTTAGAGAGGGTCATAAGTGGTGTTAGAGGTGTTCATAAAGTTGATATTGCTGAGTTAGGACCTGATGCTGTAGACATAATATCCGGGTTTATTAGGGGTAATCCATCAGTAGCCTCAGGCATTGCACCATACATGCATCCTGAAGATTTCATAATGGTTTTAGTTAGGCTTGATGATGATGTTAGGAGGAAGATATATGGTACATTACCTACTAATGTCTTAAGCCTGATACTGCCCGAATTACCTAAGGAGTTACTTGATGAGGTTAGTGAGGTCCTACCACCTAAGACGTTAGTTAATGCATTAATGAAGTTAGAGCCCGATGACTTAGTTGACGTACTCCAAGATTTAAATCCATCAGTTAGACGTGTAGCAATTAAGTTACTACCTAAGGAGAAGATTGAGGAGATAAGACCCCTACTAGCTTACCCACCAGAAACTGCTGGTGGATTAATGACTACATCAGTACCTAAGTATAGAGCTGATGCAACCATTGCTGAAGTTCTAAATGACCTAGGTAAGGGAAAATATGAAATATCTGACATCATATACGTGGTTGATAATGAGGATAAGTTATTAGGCTATGTGACCGTTCCATCACTATTTAAAGCATCACCAAATACCAAGTTAGAGAGGCTATTAAGAAGGGACTATGTTGCTGTTGAGCCCATGACTGATCAGGAAGAAGTCGCTAAGCTAATGATTAAGTTCGACATGACTAGGATACCAGTAGTTGATACTGACGGTAAACTACTAGGTGTAGTTACAATTGATGATGTAACCGACGTACTCCTAGCAGAAGAGAGTGAGGACATGCTACTCTTCGGTGGTGTTATGAGGGTCGAACACTACTTAACAGCTAGGGTTAAGGACTTATTCAAGAAGAGGTTTGTATGGCTTATATTCCTGTACCTAGTAGAGAACATAACTGCTAGAATAGTTTCTAGTTATTCAGACATAATATCGAAGGTAGCTATTCTAGCAGCATTCATGCCTATGATACTCGATACTGGAGGTAATGCTGGTAGTCAATCAGCAGTTCTAGTTACTAGAGCCTTAGCTCTAGGTGAGCTCACAATTAGGGATGTGTTGAGGGTGTTAAGTAAGGAGTTACTGACGTCATTACTACTATCAATTACTATAGCACCAATAGCCTTCCTCTTCGCATACGGTGTTAGTTTCAACGTAACCGTATCCATAGCTGTGGCACTAGCTGTACTATTAGTCATTATGTCATGTAGTGTTATAGGAGGGCTACTACCACTCTTCGCATCAGCTCTAAAGATAGATCCTGCAGTCATATCAGCACCTTTACTCACAACGATAGCAGACATAATAGGACTTACAATTTATTTCGTAACGTTATCGACAGTCCTAAAGATTATTTAAACTAAGCATGATCTAGGATACTTTCTCTTCACTTCGTTGCTGATGACCACTCTTCTCTTCCTCCTTTCTTGAAGTAATTATAATTAGTATTAAACCTACAGCAAGTAATAAGGATCCTGCAATAACTTTGTTAAACCCTACTAAGACATCCCACGTACATCTCAGTATATCCACTAATGTAGGTCAGATATTCGATAACACCATTACTGCACCTATGATAACTAGTATAACTCCTATGAACACACCTAATCCTTTAGCACCCTCGGTTAAACCCTTACGTAAGTCCTTGATTACTTCCTCAGCTTTACGTTCTAACTTCTCCTCACCTGATGTAGTAGCCTCCTTAGGCATTATTATACATGCAGCAGTATAGAGAAGTGCTGCTACACCTGGATTAATGACGAATAAGGCAATAGCTAATAACCTTATAATGACTGAATCAACATCTAAGTACTTAGCTAACCCACCACATACACCACATAGGAGCTTATCAGTACTACTTCGATATAATTGCCTCATTATCTAACCTTCCATACCTATGGGTAGTTATGAAGACATCACCATTCTTCCGCTTCAGCACTTTTTCTAATAACATTTGCTGGATCGTCGTTCAATCGCCATAACCCCTTCTTTAAATCAAGTAGAATTATTCCAAACATGCTGGCTACATAGTCACTTAGTAGTACTTCGTGAACGTGCGGATTCACTATAACATTAACTAACTCCTTCTTAGACTCTCTACCAGGTAAGACCAGTTCAAGTTCTACAGCTGACTCATAGTAAGGTGTGCTTACTTCACCACCACCTGTATCAAGTACTGCAAGCGATATTTCTCTCGGTGGCCATAAATTAAGTCTCTTAGCTACCTCGACAGGTATAACTATGTCTGGAGCGTAGGTTTCGAAGCCACTATTAACCAATGCTGAGGTTTCAACAACCCTTCCATCACGCCTGAGCTTAACCTTAACTCTACATGCCATGAAGTACCCCTCAACTTACTTCTTTAATACATAAAGCTTTCTCATGTACCCTAACTTCCTCTTAGGTTTAGAGAGCTTCCTAAGCATACGCAAAACACGTAACTCTTCATCACTAAGCACTCTACCCAAAGTAGTCACCCATCTACATATACTAACATCATGCACCTATTTATATCCGCTCATCTACAAAACACCAAGAATACATGCTGAGTGACTTAACATTCGATCTAACAATCATGTTAAGCCCTTCATGCATAGCTATCCTATCTGTACTTAATCTACTATTAGGGGTGTGTATGGAGAGGGTTATGGAGCTTAGGTGGGACCCAATACTTCAGGAATGGGTTATGGTATCTAATATTAGGGAGGAGAGGCCGTGGAGACCTGAAGGTTTCTGTCCGTTTTGTCCAGGTATGTCTGAGACTGGTTACGGCTGGGATGTAGTATTAGTTGAGAATAAGTATCCAATGCTTACTCCTAGACCTCCTAATAAGGGTGTGAGTAAGTGGCCTTACATTAAGGCGCCAGCTTATGGTAAGTGCTTAATACTTGTTGAAACACCAAAGCATTATTTAGACGATATTAGTGATTTAGGCTTGAGAGACATAGTTAAGATCATTAAGAAAGTTATAGATGTAGTACTAGATGCTGAAAGGAATAGCTTTAACTATGTCTTATGGTTTAGAAATAAAGGTAAGGAGGTTGGTGTATCATTAACTCACCCCCATAGTCAAATATATGTACTACCATTCATACCATCAAAAATTGCTAGAGAGCTCAAAAGCTCAAGAGATTGGTTTAGAGTGAGTGGCAACTGTTTATTCTGTACAATAATCAGTGAGGAAATCAAGGCTAAAACTAGAGTAGTTTATAAGAATGATCACTTCATAGCATTCGTACCGTTCTGGGCTCACTGGCCTTTTGAGGTACATATTTACTCATTAAGACATGTTGGTAAGATATCTGAGCTAAATAATAATGAGATTTACTCCCTATCTGATGCCTTAAAGAAGGTACTTCAGGGACTTAAGAAAGTGTTTAATAAGCCTATGCCTTACGTTATGGTTATGCATCAATCACCATTAAAAGGTGATTATCCCTACTATCACCTACACCTAGAGATCTACGGAATGTATAGGATTACTGGGAGGTTAAAGTATGCTGCTGGGATGGAATTAGGTGGAGGTAATTTTACATATGATACAACACCTGAGCACGTAGCTTCAATACTTAGGGAAGCTATAAGTAAGGTGAACATTAATGATAGGTGAATTGTTACTAAGAATTAGAGAAAAGTTTAAGGATTTATATGATGAAGAACCTAACGTTATAGTATCAGCGCCGGGTAGGATCGACTTACTTAATACTCACCAAGATTACAAAGGTCTACCCGTAGTTGGTGTCGCCATAAATCTTAGATGCTACGTAGCTTCATCCTTACGTAGCGATGATTACATACAAGCATTCTCAGATAATGCACCGGAAGGTGAAAGCGAATGTGCATTTCGCGTTAATGAAGCAGTCTCAACAAATATTAAAGGTAGAGGCTTTTGTGATTACATTAAAGCTATTTACAAAGTCCTATACAGTGAGATTGGTTTATTCAAAGGTTTAAACATATACATTAAAAGTCACGTACCTATAGGTGCTGGTTTAGGTAGTAGTGCAGCTCTTGAAGTAGCACTAATTAAGGCCATTACGTCATTATTCAACATAAACTTATCAATTAAAGACGTAGCTGAACTAGCCTATAGAGCTGAGCATGACATTATGGGTATTCCATGCGGGAGACTTGATCAGTACTCATCTACTTACGGTGGTATGTTGTTAATTAGTACTAAGCCACCATATAAAGTTAAGAGAATACCCTTCAATGAGGGTATTTTCGTTATACTCGACTCAGGTATCAGGCATAGAACAGCAGAGATACATCCGGTAAGGCAGAAGGAAATTAATAGAGCCCTTAATGAGCTTCTATCAATGAGTGACTTACCTGATAATTTAAGGGTAAAGCTTGGTAAACATTATTGGGAACCTGCTTGGGAGCTCTTATCAGAGGATGAATTGACACCATATATTAATAGGTTGGATGAGATATCGAGGAAGAGAATTCTATTCACACTTAAAATGCATAGATCAACTATGGTGGCTCTCTCGGTATTGGAGGGTAATGTGCTTAATATTGATGAAGTTATGGAGTCCTTAGGTATATCTAAAGCTGATGCTTCAAGACTTATACCTAAGAAAGGAAAAAGCATAAGTAAGAAGTTGCTGATTTTAGGCTTAATTATGAATTACCAACATGAATTACTGAGGGATCTCTATGACGTTAGCTTACCTAATATTGAAAGGATTAGGAATGCTGTACTCGATGCTGGAGCTTTAGGTTGTAAATTAAGTGGTGCTGGATTAGGTGGTTCGATAGTTGCTTTAGTAAGTAATTATGAGGACGCTTGGATGGTTCTTAGAGAGGGTCTTAAGGCTGGCGCTATTAATGGATGGATTACGCAGCTTGATCAAGGTGTTAGGAGAGAGTTTTAATTAAATTCAAGTTTTTATCAGTAAGTATCATTAAGTATTAGGTGTAATACTTGTTTATATCGAGTAAGGCAGAGGTAAGCCCTAGGTCATTAATTTCCGATACAGCCATAATCTTAGGGCCTACAAAAATAGGGGATAACTCTATAATTGATTTAAATGTCATTATTGGATATCCGTGCAGGTCATCATTAAGAAAGGTGATAGAGTTAAGAGAGACCTTTAAATTCTCCCTAATAAGAATGCTTGACGAGTCTAGTTCAGGCTCAGTAATAGGTGAGAAATGTCATTTAAGACCAGGTACTGTGATTTATGAGAGGGTTAAGCTAGGTAATAATGTTGAGACAGGACATAACGTTATGATTCGTGAAAATACAGAGATAGGTAATAATGTTGTTGTGGGTACGTTAACTGTTATCGAAGGACATGTAAAAATAGGTAGTAATGTTAGGATTGAGTCAGGAGTCTTCATACCTATAGGTAGTATTATAGGCAATAATGTGTTCCTAGGTCCGTACGTAGTCATAACAAATGATAAATACCCGCCATCGAGGAGACTAGCTGGTGTAGAGGTAGGTGATGGTGCTGTTATAGGTGCTAATGCAGTGCTTATAGCAGGTATTAAGATTGGTGAGGAAGCTGTAATTGCTGCGGGCTCCGTAGTAACTAAGGATGTACCACCTAGAACTGTTGTTGCTGGAGTACCTGCTAGGCCTATAGGTAGTAGGGAGGACTTCGAGAAGAAAAAGAGGATTTGGGAAAGTGCTAAAGGGTTTAAGTAGGGAAAAACATTTTTAATTTAACTAATTATTATTCCTAAACTCTTTAGCTTCTCCAATAACTTATAGTATGCTATCGCTCTAGCCATGTTCTTACTACCTGGAGGTCCTGGTCTCTTCATGAAGTATGCATTTACCTCATACATCGTGCCTTTAATTCCCCTCCTCAGTAATGCTGTACCTATCCTTGCAACATCAACTATTAGACCGGCAAGTGCTGGACTATCGTTTATCCTCATGTTTATTATTAATTCATCCTCTAAACCATTGAATGTCTTCCACCATATGTGCATGGACACGAACTTCTTATCTCCTAGAGGTTCTAAATACCCTGTAGGTTTAATGAAGTGAGGTACATCGTAACCTAATATGTCCTCAACGATACTACTCTTAGTTACCTCCTTCATTAGGTTCCTTTGAGGCTCACTTAATGCTAGGAAGTCCGTGTTACCACCTATGTTGAATTGAGCTATCGATAATACCCTCCTACCTCTCTGTGCTAGATGTTCAAGAAGGTCAGCTGTTAATGGTGTAGCTCCTGTAGCTCCATCATCACCGAAGACCAAGCCTCCTGATTCCTCATAGAGCTTAACTATTGCTTCATCGTTAGCTATAGGTGATGGTATGAAGTTAGCAAATACTATACCCTTCTTCCTTAAGTACTCACTAAGTATGTACGCATACGCTTGACTAGCTGATATCTTACCCTCCTTAAATGCCTTAGATAGCTCATCCTTAGAGCTAAAGGATGTTGCATTTTCTGTAGTTATTATGTTCACTACGACATCAGGCTTTAAGTCGTCTATAACTTCAAGGAACTTCTGAGCACCACCTTCAATGCCATGATCCTCCTCAAGGCCCCTAGCTTTAAATGGTAGTCCTGAAAGACTACCGAAGTGTAGACCTCTAAATACTTGTATATCAGCTAGTGATTTAGGTATTGGTAGTACGTCACCTAGTGTTCTTAAAGCTAACTCATACATTGTCTTACCAACTTTTGACTCATCAACATCAAAGAATCCAACAATATCTAAGCTCTCTATGGGTATCTCTAATTTATACTTGGCTAAAGGCACACCGTAAGGTTCTAGTTCACCACTCTTAATTCTTTCAAGACCCACAGCGAAGTGTGTACCGACTAGTCCAGCACCTAACACAACTATTCTTACAGTCATATCGAACCCCCATAAACTAGGAAGGTATAGTGACCTCCAGATATAAGGAACTCTTGAGTCACCAGGTCTGGGGTATATTTTACGATACGCGAATAAAAGTTTTAATTAGGTACTACGTAATCAGTCTCTATATAGTTAACGTGCATAATACAATAATGCGCTATTAAACCTTAATATTTACTAACAGACACTAACATTGGTGATTACACTGTCTTTAGACATAACAACTATAGCTAGGACTTTAGAAGTTCTCGTTAAAATACCTCTCTATGCAATATTAGGTGAAACTCAAGGTAGGATTGCATTCATAAGCACTAGGGAGGGCGTTACTAGTTTATGGTCTATGAACTATGATGGAGGCGATATTAAGAGGTTAACTAGGGAACCCATAGCTTCAGTAACTCCCGTAAAACCTGAACTACCTTACATTGTATTCACTAAAGATGTAACTAGAGGTAGGGAATTACACAGGATTTTCTATGTCGACATTAGAGGGGGTAAGGAGGAGTTAATTGCTGAGTCAGAACCCATGAGAATATTCAGCATGTCTTACGACTCAAAGAAAGTAGTATTCACGGGAGCTACTATGAAGGGGTTAGGAATGTATCAAGCAAGATTTACAGGTAGTTGGGAGAAACTCTTAGATCTCAAAGTAGCTGCATTCGTAACTGACGTAAACGATAACTATGTAGTTGGATTCGGTAATTTAAGGGGAGATCCTAGAACTTATGAATTATTCATCTATAGCTTTAAAACTAATGAGGTCAAAGTTTACACCCCAAAAGCTGGCTCCATAAATAAATCACCAATACTGCTAAAAAGTGGGGAAGTACTATTTGAGAGTGATTTTGAGGGTAAGAATAAACTGTACGTCTATAATGTAGAAAGTAACGAGATTAGAGAATTAAGATTTAATGGTGAAGACTATTATAAGTACTCACCTACAGAGCACTGCATATATGGGGAATTACCTGATGGTAGAGTGTGGGTTGTTGCTAAAAAGAATGGTAGGGAGAAATTATTCATCGATGGATACGAGGTACCGACACCAGAAGGTGTAATTCACGGATTACCGGCTTTTGGTAATGATTATGTATTTATAGCTGCTTCAAACCTTGTAACACCACCTAGGATCTTAAGAATTAACTTAAAGACTAAGGAAATCACCACATTAATCGATAATAGAGTACCTGATGATATAGCTAAAACCTTCGGTAATAGGTTCTTCGTTAAGTACAAATCATTTGACGGTCTTGAGATACCTATGTACGTAATAACGTCTAATAAAGCTCCTAAGCCAGGCCCTACTATAGTATTTGTTCATGGGGGTCCATGGTCTGAAGTTGCTGATGCTTGGAGAGCCATGATTATATCCTTAGTAGCTACTGGGTACCATGTCTTAGCACCTAACTTTAGGGGATCAACAGGTTATGGTGAGAAATTCAGAACCCTAGATATAGGTGATCCAGGTGGTGGTGACTTAGAGGATGTAGTTTATGCAGCTAAGTGGGGTATTGAGAACGGTATTGCTGATAAGGATAGGACCGCCATCATGGGTTACAGTTATGGTGGCTATATGACGTACCTAGCACTAGGTAAGTATCCAGATATATGGAAGTGTGGAGTAGCTGGTGCAGGTATAGTTGATTGGGAAGAAATGTACGAGTTAAGTGATGCTATCTTCAAGAAGTTCATGGAGATACTATTCGCTGGTAAGAAGGAGTTATTCAGAGATAGATCACCAATAAAGTATGTTGAGAACGTTAAAGCGCCACTATGTATAATACATCCACAGAATGATACAAGAACACCATTAATTCCAGTAATAAAGTACATGACTAGGCTATTAGCTCTAGGAAGAACATTTGAAGCACATATAATTCCTGACATGGGCCACATAATAAGTAAAGTAGAGGATGCTGTAAAGATTTTACTCCCAGCAATAGTGTTTCTGAGGAAGTACCTCTAACCATGCAAACAACCTTTTTACTCCTAGAGCTCCTTAACCTTAAAATTAAGTGTAAATACTCATGAATACGAACATATCCATACTAAAGCAATTGTGTCATTGCATAGTAACCATTAAGTCTGGATTCTCCTATATACCTCACTTACTAACCTCTCTACTCTCTTTAACGCTTCCTCTGCATCCTCCTTACTACACCAACCCTCATAAAAACATACGTGCATGCTTGTAGCATTCATCCATGCATCGTGAACCCATCCTCCCAGCTCTTTCTCCATCCTCCTTTTATAGCTCCATAATTCACCATGACTTGTAAGCCTCTTACCTTCCCTCCACTCAGCATAAGCCTTAACTGCTAAGGCAGCAGCACCCCAGACCTTCTCAGTTGCTTGACGTACATTACCCCTTCCTAATTCTTCATAAGCTTGTTTTAAGAGATCCTTAGCAACCTCGATATACTCCCTTGCCCTTTCATGAGGGTCAAGATCTTGTATGGCAAGTTCAAGGATGTACCCTTCAATACTTAAGCCAGCTCTCTCAGCTTCCCTTCTAAGTTTTTCCACTACTGTACGGGGTAACCTAATGCTAAGTACTGTAGTCAATGCTATATCCCCATGATATATTGTTAATGAGGTTTAATAAAGACAGGGTCATATTGTAGCAATAAAGACAATAGTGATATAGCTGGACACGTTTTATTAGAAGCGAGATTAACCCGTAAGAGAAGTAGCCTTCTGTTAAGTCAATAATCTCGCAGGTTTATAATTGATTAGAGTGTTAATTATGATTCTCTTCATTAGTGATTATATATCGATGTATTTATAGATTTCAGCAGGTGTTACATACATATTTAACTCAATCCATTCCTTCTTCTTCATATCTATGTACGTCTCTATGAGTTCCTTAGGAAATATAGGTCTTAAGAATTCATTATCTGATTCTAGCTCCTCTATGGCTTCCTTAAGACTTCCTGGTAACTCCTTAATACCTAATGCTGCTCTCCTCTCTGGACTCATCTTGTATACGTCCTCATCTATGGGGTCTCCAGGATCTATCCTCCTCCTAATACCGTCTAAACCTGCAGCTAGTATTGCTGAGAAGGCTAGGTATGGATTGCTTGAGGGGTCTGGAGGTCTAAACTCTACCCTCTTATTCTTATCGCCTCTATGATATACTGGGACCCTAACACATGCACTCCTATTAGCTCTACTCCAAACTATGTATACTGGTGCTTCATAACCTGGTACTAACCTCTTATAACTATTAACTGTCGGTGCCACTATCGCTGCTAAGGCTCTAGCATGATCTAGTAGCCCGCCAATAAAGTACCTACCTAGCTGACTTAACTCAGCATACTCATCATTCGGATCGTAAAATAAATTCTCACCCTTACCTGTACTAAAGAGACTTATATTAGTATGCAAGCCACTACCATTATCTCCGTATAGCGGCTTAGGCATGAAGGTAGCTACCATACCATACTTAGCAGCTAAACTCTTAACTACGTACTTCAATGTTATGACAGCATCAGCTGCTCTTACTATATCGT
>Ga0190367_1000648_pt1 | contig 23866 bp, 27 predicted proteins | sample 4872181011_MG_FD_171838 | JGI IMG/M metagenome (GOLD analysis project Ga0190367, IMG submission 171838) | Hydrothermal vent microbial mat bacterial communities from Southern Trench, Guaymas Basin, Mexico - 4872-18-10-11_MG | ecosystem: Environmental > Aquatic > Marine > Hydrothermal vents >...
TTTCTTTAATCTCTACTCTAACTTTTTCTCCTTCCTTCAAATCAAGTTTACCTAAAGGCCTTAAAACCCCATTCTCATAAACACATTCGACCTCCATCATAACTTTTCTTTACCTCCATCCTTTAAATCAATAACCTCCAAGAAATCAACCCTTCTAAAATCATCATCAAAAGTAGCAATTTTCTTTATGCTATAATATTTGCATGTAGCTGCGATTAGAGCATCGTTTGGTAAAAGACCATATTCCTCACTAATTTCAAACATTAAAATAAAAGGAGCTGGTGATAGAACATCAACCCTGTAATGCTCAAGAAGAGAACAAATATCTTTAAAGACTTCTTTTGAAATTCTTTTAACGATCTTATCATTTTCCTTGAGATAATTTAGTAACTCATAATGTTTTTCAATACCAGTAACTTCCTTTGCCACCTCCTTAATAAGTATATAAGCAACTTCTTCAATAACATTGACTGATGTTTTTAAATCACCTTTCAGTTTTTCAATGAAATCTCTATTCTCCATAAAGAATGCTAAAAATATGCTGGAATCAATGAAGATGGGTTCTTCTGTCATGTATTTCATCTATTAATTCTAAAAATTTTTTCTTGTCAATTTTGCCTCTGTATTTACCCTTTAAATTCCTTATATCAACTTTTTTTTCTATCTTTACATACACAATCTTACCTTCCTCTAGATCTAGCTTTTCTAATGGCTTTAATACACCTTTTTCATAGATGCATTCAACTTCCATATTTATTTTTAATTTTAGTAGTCACTTAAGTCCTTTTCTAAATTAATAACTTCAATAAAATCAACCCTTCTAAAATCCTCATCAAAAGTAGCAATTTTCTTTATGCTATAATATTTGCATGTAGCAGCAATTAATGCGTCATTTGGTAAAAGATTACATTCTTCAATAACACACAAAAACTCTAAAATACCAAAATACTTCGCTGTCTAGAAAGTCACTTCTATACTTCTCGCAATGAAATGCAAGATAAATTCATGGATTTCCTGAATGATTGCAGTATCATCAGACCTCACAATTACGCAATCACATAGGTCTTTCATTTCTCCACCATCTCTGCCTATTAGTCCAAAAACCTTTAAACCTTTGCTCTTTGCGGTTTTAATTGCTTCTAGAATATTTTTTGATTTTCCTGATGTAGATATTGCTATGAATACATCTCCCTCATTGCCCAGAGCCTCAATTTGCCTTGCAAATATGTAATCAAAAGAATAATCATTCGCACAGGCAGTTAACACAGAGGTATCTGTAGTTAATGCGATACATGGCATTGCCTGCCGATCTTCCCCAAATCTAACTACTAATTCCGCTGCAAAATGCTGAGCATCAGCTGCGGAACCTCCATTTCCTGCAATTAACACCTTCTTACCTTTTTCCAAAGCATTTTTTATTTCAGCAATAATTTTTAAAATTAGTATCTCATAATCGCTAATCGTTTCATTCAAAGCCCTAATATGCTTCTCTCTAATCTCGCTAATCCCATTTTCCATATTTTCTAGTATCTCTAAAATCTCCCTCAAATCTTTAACTTTGAAATCCGCAACACTGCTAGCATTCAAATCCTTAACAATTCTAAAGGTTAGACATCCTAGTTTCTTGCCAGGTATCACATCCCTTTCTTTATCGCCAATAACGATGCTGACGCTAGGATCAACATTATGTTTTTTGATCAGCTCGACATACATTTTTATACTCGGCTTTCTGCAATCACATGTTCCCGGTAAATGAGGACAATATTTGATTTCCTTTATCTCAATGCCTTTTTTTCTTAGCTCATTAACCATATAATCATGCAACCTCTTGACATCCTCATGCGTATAATAGCCTTTTGCTATGCCAGATTGATTTGTTATAACAAAAAGCAGGTATCCTTTTTTAGTAAAATAATCAAGCAAGTCGAAAATCCCTTCTTGCCATTCAAAATCCTCAATTTTATAAACATATCCTTTGTCGACATTAATTACGCCATCTCTATCAAGGAAAACCGCTTTTTTCATTTCAAAACTCCCCAGTCGCGTAAAAATCTCTCAAGTCCTTCATCAGTTTTTGGATGCTTAATCATCAAATCAAGAACGCTTGGTGGTATGGTAACAACATCCACACCACATTCAAGACACTTTATTACATGCAGTGGGTGTCTTATGCTCGCAATTAGAAGTTCGCATCTTTCACCGTAGGGTGTTTTAAAATTATAATTTTTCCAGATTTTACTGCACGATTCAATGACACTTAGGCTATTAAATGAAATATCATCAAGCCTCCCAACAAAAATACTAGCATATCTAGCTCCAACCTTTGCAGCAAGTAATGCTTGATTTGCGGAAAATACTAAAGTATTGTTCACTTTAACCCCCTGCTTAGCAAGCTCTTTAGTAGCTTTCAAACCATCCATTGTTAACGGTATTTTAATAACAATGTTATCATTAATTTCAGCTAATTTTTTAGCTTCTTTAACCATTCCCTCAGTTTTTGTCGAAATCACCTCAACAGAAACATGTCTTGGATAGATAAGCTTAGAAACTTCCTCAGCAACTTCATGCATGTCGCTAAACCCAGCTTTTCTTGCTAAGGTAGGATTCGTAGTTACACCATCTATCAAAGCGTCGTATTTCTTTATATCTTCAATATTTGATGTGTCAAGGAATATCTTTACCATTTTTTACTTATAATTAGCATCAACTACTATAAATTATAAGTCATTAAGATAAAATTATGAGTAATACGAAGCTTTATCTTGAAAAGGTATGTATTAGAAACTTTAAAGGTATAAAAAAGCTGGAATTTAGTCCTAAAAGGATAAATATATTACTTGGTCCTAATAATGTGGGTAAGACCTCCGTATTGGAGGCCATCTATATAGCACTAATTGGCGTAAATTTTGAGGATTTGATTTCTAAATATAAATTAGTGAAAGATAACAGCAATGCATGGCAAAGATTATTTTTTGCTAGAAGTAAATACGAGTTCAGAGAATTTGATTTATTTTTTAGAAATAGAGAGCACCCCTTTGAAATTCAAATTAAGATTAGAGGATACACCTACAATATTTCCTTTGATAGAAGTAAGGAAATGTTCAAAATACACAGTCCTTTGAACACAATACTATATGCACCCTTTTCAGGCAGACTTGGTGGAGAGTTTAGTAAAGTTTCTTATTGTTTTCTTTATCCCTATGTTTTTAATAGCATAACTGTAGAAGACTTATGGGATGAACTGAGTAAAAGGTCAAGGAATTTTGAGGGAGTAAAATCCATTCTAAAAGAATTTGGAATAGAAAACTTAGAATTATCCTATTTAAGAACAGCTGGAGGAAAGGAAGCTATTTTACATTATAAGGTTAAGAATGGTGGAAAGTATCCAATATTTACCTTAGGTTCCGGAGTTAGAACAGCCCTAGCGTTAGCTTTGCTTTCAGAGGTTGCGGATATAGTTTTGTTTGATGATTTTGAGGCTGCTATACACCCTGATACTGCAAATATTATAGGAAACATTTAAAAAAGCTCTAAATCTCAATTTTTTATAACAACTCAGAACAGAGATTTAATAAAAGAAGTTTCGGAAAAAACGGGAAAAGATTTGGAAGTTATTTATATTTATAAGGATAGTAGCTACGACATATATTCTGGGGATCAAGTGAAATATATTTTAGAGCATATTGGTGACATTAGATGAAAAATATAAATGTTGTTGTTTTTGCTGAGGATTTTGAAATTATGGAAACCTTCAAGAAAGTTTTTGAAAAGAAGCTGGATTCTTTACGAAGTGAGGTGGAGTCTCATGAATACTATAAGTTTAGGTGGAAACTAGGTGAAGTGTTTACTATACTTGCAAAAGGAGGAGACAGGCTCCTTCAACTTCTTAATGATTATTATGAGAATGGCTGCCTCAACAATCTCATTGTCAAGTCTCTAAAAAATGGGAAGGCTGATGTCGTCTTTGTAATTATTCTTTACGACAAAGATAAAGAAAGTAAAATAGGCAAAGCAGTAGAGGACGTCTTTGAGAGATTTCTGAAAAGCTTAGATAAGAAGATACGCAGTAAAATAAGGATAAGAAAAAGAGCGTTAGGGGGGCCTTTGCCTATAAAATCTTTTAATATTTCCAAAGAATTTGAAACATATTTTTTGATAAATGAGATTAAGAAAAACAAGTTAAGCAAAAATGAACTCGCTAGATATTGTGAGCTAATAGAGAATAATCAAAAAGTTAAGGCGTGTCTTTTGTTTTACCTCAAACAAATCTTAAAATATAAAGATAAACCTAGCATAAGAATCTATCTCGAAAAACATCTCCATAAGGAAAATGAATTATGTGAAAAGCTTGCGAATGAGTTCTACATCAATGAGATAGTATGCGAAATAACACAAAAAAGTCTTATGATACTATAGATTGTACAGTTCTGGCTATGCTTTTATAATCAAGTCCGAAGTGTTTTATGACGTCATAGGGTTTACCAGATTTACCATATCTGTCTTTAATTCCTATAGGGTAAATTTTGAAGTATTCATCCGCAAAAGCTTCGCAAATTGCTGAAAACAATCCTGCATAAATGTTACCATCCTCAACGGTAATCACTATATCGCTTTCAATTTCCCTGGTAAGGTTTTCATCTAGAGGCTTTATCTGACAGAGATTGATGAGCTTTCCTCTTAAACCTTGAGATTTCAAGAGCTCTACTGCTCTTAAGGACTCATAAACCATGACTCCTGTTGCTATGATTGTAAAATTATTACCATAGCTTGCGACTACATTATAAGGCTTGAATTCTGGCACATTTTCATGAATCCTTCCAAAATCTTGTCTTGCAATCCTTATATAACAAGGCTTGTTAATATCATAGCTATGCTTTATTGTGCTAATAGCCTCATTTCTATCACAGGGAGAAAATATGCGAATGTTTGGTATGCTTCTGAAACATCCCAAATCCTCTAAGCACTGGTGTGTTGCCCCATCCTCCCCAACATTAACACCATAGTGAGTGCCAATTATTTTAACATCCAAATTGGGATAACAAATTGCCTGTCTTATTATCTCCAAGCTTCTCAACGCAAAAATCGAAAACATGGCTACATAGGGCTTAAAACCCTCCATAGCTAATCCTGCAGCAATACCAAAGCAACTTTGCTCAACTATACCTAAATTGAATACTCTCCCCTTGAATTCGCTTAACAACTTGGAAACTCTTGTGGATTCATTTACATCAGCGTCAATAACAATGATATCATCATATTTCCTCATCAATTCTTTTAAAGCGATATAGATAGCTTCCCTCATTCTTCCCACAGTCCCTTAATAAATTTTTCAACTTCTTCAGCTTTCATGCTATGCCCTGCGACATTCCACTCCATTTCCTCGACTCCTTTACCCTTCACGGTATCTGCAATTATAATTTTTGGAAATCCCTCAATATCTTTGATTTTATCTATCGTCCCGACGATCTTCCTAATATTATGCCCATCTATGCGCCTCACAACCCAATTAAAGCTTTTTAGTTTCCTTTCAATCGGTTCTAAGCAGAGTATGTTTTCTGTTGCACCAGAAAGTTGCAATCCATTCCTATCAACTATAACAATTAAATTATCAAGTCTATGATGGAAAGCTATACCAAACAATTCCCAGCAAATTCCTTCCTGCATTTCCCCATCCCCTATAATACAATAGACAATGCCAGGTTTGCCTCTAATCTTTCTTGCGAACGCCCTACCAACAGCAACGCTAAACCCTACCCCCAAAGATCCTGTAGAGGCTTCAACTCCTGGAATATCAACGCAAGGATGTCCCTCCAAAATACCATGAATATGCCTTAAATACTTAAATTGCTCCTTGGATATAATTCCCTTATCTATTAAAATAGTATACAAAGCTGGAGCGGCGTGTCCCTTTGACAAAATAATTATATCCTCCTCGGTCGCAACTGAATAGTATAAGGCAACAAGAATGTCAACACATGACAGAGTTGAGGCTACGTGACCAGATTTAGCATTTACGATCATCTCAATAGACTTTCTTCTTATTTCTTCAGCCTTTTTTTCTAAAAGTTTATAATCTATATTCTCTGACATTTATTTTATCTAAAAGGTGTTTGCTATCCTCAATTTCTTCGATATTTACATAGGGATAAGTTTTACCAACCGAAATACTACAAGCTAAATTGCATAGCTTTAGCCTTTCAGCAATGTCTTTTTTTCTGAAGTAAGCGAAAGTTGCTAGGAAAACATCCCCAACACCAAATCTGTTGACAACACTTTTTTCTAATGCACTAACATGCAAAATTTCACCCTCACCGCAGTAAATGCAACCTTTGCCACCCCAGGTGAGAACTATATTGGATTTCAAAATATTTCTAAAGTGGATTAATGAAGAAAACAATTCGGTTTCTGTCTTGATTCGCTTTTTATAAATTCTCTCGAATGTAGGTAAATTCAAGATTATGTAATCAACATTGTAGTATTTTTCAAAATCCTCAGCTAGTATTCTGGCAATCGTTTCCTTGGCTTTTCTTTTTATAAAATTTACGATTCTTGGCGTGCATAAGCCCAGGTTCATATCAACAATTATACCGATGTCACCGAAATTTGAACTTAAAAGCTTAAGAATCTCCCTTTCGTCAATTTCAAACCTTTTACTCTTTCTAACATGAAATAGAACGCTTCCATTCTTAGTGATAAACAAATTCTCAACAACTGGAAAATCCGCATTGAATAAGTGAATATTTTTTGAATCTCCGATCTTCCTTCCGGAAAATAGCTTAACTTCCGCGTTAAGAATTCTCAATTGTCTGAAAACACCTAAACTTCCTAAAAATTCTCTCTCTACCTTTGAAATATCATAAATTGGTATCTCATCTTCATCAGACTTCTCTTGCATAACTATGAATGTTCTAAGAACCTCCTTATAATCCCCATAAACTGAAAACATTTTTAAGTGCAGGTTTTATTTATTTTTAGTTTTAGTTTCTACTTAAAACACATTATTTTTGAGAGCTTTAAATAACTGCACTACCTAGATTTAATACCCTTTCAAAAGATGGAGGTATTTTAAAGAAATAGCAAATTTAGTCAAAGCTTAAAAGAACACAACAAATTTATAAACTAAATCTATTACAAATGCAATTATAAAGAACAAAAGGAAATATTCGCTGTAGTCTTTGCTTAACTTTACTATCTTCCATATAAACAATCCATTGATCAGGAGCAATGCTGACTCGAAAAATATCAAAAATTTCATTACCTCAATACTTATGCTAAAATTTGTTATCTCTAGTATAACATAAATTATCCCAAAATAGAACTTTTCCACCATATAAAATACTCCACCAATGCTTAAAAGCGCTAGGAGAATATCCCTCCTCTTTCTGTATCTTTGATTCATCAGTAAACTACCCCCGCCCTTACGGACTGGCTTCTCCTGTTCCACCTGCCTTTACGGTAAGGGCTTCATGCAGGAGTTCGGGATTCACAGCTCCTCACTCATGCTTCTCATTAAGGCATGAACTAAATTGATCGCAGAATTCGGGAACTCCCTTGATGTTTTAGTTTCTAAGAATATTTGAATTTAACCACCCACCTCCTTGCATTTCATTTTCCATATGGAAAATAAAGGTTCAAATCTTTATAGCCTCCCTATAGCTTTCTTTAACAATCACCTCGGCATTTTCAGCAAATTCCTCAACGTCTTTTACCTCAAGCATTGTCAGTCTTGCAAATCTCTCAATTTCCTCTTTAACCCTAATTTTTTCCTTGGCAACACCCTCCTTAATTGCAGCATAAGCTACACTAGCAGCAACAACTGCATGCGCTCTCCAGTCTAAAGGTTCTGGTATTATTCTCTCGGAAAATGGTCTTATAACTTTGCTTAACGCTATACTAGCAGAGATTATCATCGCTTCATTTATGCAACCAGCTCTAACATCAATAACACCCCTAAATACGCCAGGAAATGCTAAAGCGTTATTTATTTGATTTGGAAAATCCGATCTGCCAGTCGCTATGATTTTAGCATATTTTCTTGCGTCTTCAATTGGCCAAACCTCGGGTATAGGGTTCGAAAGCGAAAATACTACTGCATCCCTACCCATAACTTTCAGATCCTCAGGTTTCAATATTTTGGGTTTTGAAAGACCAATAAAAATGTCTGCATCCACCAATGCTCTTTTTAAACTTCCTGAAAATCCATTTTTATTTGTTATCTTCGCAATATACCTCTTAAATTCATTTAAATCCTCTCTCCTTTCATTTATAGCACCCTTACTATCACAAACTATTATATCATCGAAGTTTAAATTTTCGGCAAAAAATTTCGCTACATATCCTCCAGCAGCTCCACACCCTGAAATCACAACTTTACACTCATCAATATCCTTATTTATGAGCTTTAACGCATTTATTAATGCAGCAAGCACTACAACCAGCGTACCTTGCTGATCATCATGCCAGATTGGTATACCAATATTTTTCAAGCTTTCTAGAACGTAAAAGCATTTAGGCGCCGCGATATCCTCAAGGTTTATGCCAGCAAATTGGCATGCTATAGCTCTAACAGTTTTTATTATTTCATCAGCATCCTGCATCTCCAAGCACATAGGAAATGCGTCAACTCCAGCAAAGTACTTAAACAATATGCTTTTTCCTTCCATAACTGGTAATGCTGCCTTTGCGCCAACATCACCCAATCCAAGAACTGCAGAACCATCACTTACAACAGCAATCCAATTCCTTTTTATGGTATAATCAAATGCTCTCTTCTCATCTTCAACAATTTCCTTGCAAATTTCCGCAACACCTGGTGTATAATAAATGCTCAAATCTTTTCTATCTCTAATTTCAAAGTTAAAACCGAGGTGAATCCTCTTCCTTTTGTGAGCCTCAAGAACGTCTAAAGTATTAATTTGCATACTTTCTCAGCCTCCTCCTTAACCTTCACATAGAGGTTCTCTCCATCAGCTATAGAAACCAAGCATGGTAACTTTTCAACATTCAATTTCCAAACAGCCTCAGCAATTCCTAAATCCAGCCAATAAACCTCCTCAACTTCCCTAATGCATGCCGTCGCCAATGCTGAACATCCTCCTGTAAAACTCGCATAAATACAACCGTACCTCCTAAGTATTTTTGTTGTTTCTTTGCTAAAACCTCCCTTACCTATAATTATTGAGGGTTTGCAATATTTAAGCAAATCTTCAGTAAATGCTTCCATTCTTGCTGACGTAGTTGGCCCTATAGAAATAATTCTCCATTTATCATTTTCCTTTTTTACTATTGGTCCAGCATGAAATATTGCATATCCTCTCAAATCAAATGGCAGTTCCTTACCATCTTTAATATACTGAATTATCCTCCTATGAGCAAGATCTCTTGCTGTGTATATTGTGCCTGAAACTAAGATAGTTTCACCTACTTTTACACCTACTTTCTTTGCGGGAAGCTTTACTTCCTTCATAAAAATCTCTCCAAACTTATTTTTGCTGTTCTCAAAGCCCAACAATTAAATGACACCGCAACAGGCAAACTTGCCGTATGGCAATAAGCCTTCTTTATTTTCAATCTCAACGCCGTTGTTTTGCCTCCTAAGCCCATAGGTCCTACACCAAGGGAGTTTACTTTCCTAAGCAGCTCCCTCTCCCAATCATCCATATCGCTACTATCTAACAAAGCTTTTTTGGAAAGTATTAAGGAGTAATCCGATGTCCCTCCAATCCCCACACCTATTATTAAAGGGGGACACGCCTTCTCGGCATTCTCTAAAGTGCAGTTAATTATAAACCTTTCAACCTCCTCCTTGTTAATAGTTGGTGGAAATATTTTTAGAAATGTTTGATTATCCGACCCAGCCCCCCTTAAATGAATAACAATCTCATCGCGCTCCCCAGAGCTGTAGTAAATTACAGGTACGCCCTCACCAACGTTATTTCCACTATTAACCCTTGTCAAAGGATCGACGGCATTCGGTCTTAAAGGAACAGCGCTTGTAGCTTCCTTAACGGCCTCCCTTAAAACTTTTTCGAGAGAGGTTAGATCTATTTTTAAATCTTTAATAGAAACGTGAAAAGTTACTATACCAGTATCTTGGCAAAGAGGTACGCAATTCTCCTTGGCAATCTTTATGTTTTCAAGAATATTTTTAATTTGATTTTTGGCAACACCTTCCTCGGCTTCGTATGCTTTCTTTAATTTCCCCTCAACATATTCAGGGACAGTCGTCGCAGCTTTTTTTATAGCATTAACAACCTCTACTTTGAGCTCTTGCAGGTTCATAACTATCACCGCAAGGAGACCACCCATCTCAGACGGATGAGGGGATTGCGGTAATATTTAAATATTTGGTTTGCTTAATATAAATTTCCGTTACAAGCTGATAGGGCGAAATGGCATTGTCAACCGCCCCAATGCAGGGATGAGTAATGATTTGAGCTATGACTCACCTGCAAACCACCGTTTTAATGGGTGGTAGTTGACATGTTAACTCCCTTGCTTAGCTTTTCTTTTTATCTCATTTCTTTGGTTTACTCTTCAAGCAAAAGTGTTTCTAGCAGAAACAGTTTAACTCTTATTTCCTACAATCTTGCTTGTAGTAGGGGCCGCTGTGACCCAGCCCAAAGGGAGCGTAGCTTCATGCTACACACTCCTCAACCTCCCCTAATGGCTTCCGGTGAAAGCCCCTTGCGATAGCGAGGGGAGGAGGTCACTGCTTCAAAGCTTCCATTCCTTGCTAATGCATGGAGTCCCTTTCTAACGAAGTTAAAAATTTTTAAATTCAAAATATTAAAGTTTAAAGAAAAATGCTCATAACATGTGATTATGTTGTTTGCATGGATTCAGAAAGAAAAATTATTAAAGATGGGGCCATCCTCGTTGAGGAAGGTAAAATTGCTGAAATAGGCCCCAGAAAGGAATTGGATAAAGTTAAAGGGAAAGACGAGGAAATTTTGGATGGTAAAGGCAAGGTTGCGATGCCTGGCTTAATTAACGCACACACCCATCTATCAATGACCTTATTTAGAGGATTCGCTGATGATCTACCATTGGATGTCTGGCTTAAAGAAAAAATATGGCCTCTCGAAGCAAAATTAACAGGTTATGATTGCTATGTTGGAGCATTGCTTGGTTGCTTAGAAATGCTAAAGACTGGCACAACTTGCTTTGTTGACATGTACTTTTTTATGGAGGATGTTGCTAAAGCTGTTAAAGAAGCCGGAATTAAAGCTTTCCTCTCTTATGGAATGATAGATTTATTTAGCAGTAAAAGACGTGAAGTTGAGCTAAAGAAGACAAAAAAATTTATTAATTTCATTAAAAAATTCGGAAATGGGAAAATAAAACCGCTATTAGGACCCCACGCCCCTTATACTTGCTCAAAAGATATGTTGCTTGAAGTTAGAGAACTTGCAAACGAAGAAAATTTGAAAATAACGATTCACTGCTCAGAAACCAGAAAAGAGGTTGAAGAGGTAAGAAGAAAGTTTGGTAAAAGACCAGTCGAATATTTAAATTCTATAGGTTTTCTGGATAAAGATGTTTTGCTCGCACATTGTGTATGGCTTTCTCCGTTGGAGGTTTTTACTTTAGTAAAAAAACAGGTAAGTATAGCTTATAATCCAATAAGCAATATGAAGCTTGCCTCTGGCATATGCCCAGTACACGTTTTTCTTAAAAATAACGTTAATGTGACAATAGGCACAGATAGTTGCGCAAGCAATAACAATTTAGATATGTTCGAGGAGATGAAGGTTGCCTCGCTTTTACCAAAAATTAATGTCTACAAGCCCGATGTTATAAATGCTTATCAAATTTTGGAAATGGCGACTGTTAACGCTGCAAAATTCCTTGAGATGAACTCCGGTAGCATAGAAGTTGGAAAAGATGCAGATATCATTCTACTTGATCTAAATAGCCCATTCATGAACCCCATCCATAACATCATGTCAAATATCGTATATGCAGCAAACGGTTCCTGTGTTGATACTGTTATAATAGATGGTGAGGTCGTTGTTAGGAATAAAAAAGTTTTAACTCTCGATGAAGAGGAAGTTATAAGAAAAGCTAGGGAAGCAGCTTACGATTTGATAAATAGATAATTTTTGCAAAAATCGAATTCCTAAACCTTAGATTTAAATAATGTTTTCCAACTTTTTCGTGGTATTATCCTAATTTCTAAATTTGGAATCATATCTGCAGTGTAAGAGAGATATTTGTTATTCTCCTCCCCTACAATGATTCCTCTTATATCTTGATCACTTTTTGCTAAATTTTCCTTTACCCATCTCATATATCTCAAACACTGATTTAAAGCTTTTTCTTCAGGCTTTCCTGTTTTGATCTCTATAACAACCAAGTTACCATCTTTATCCTCTCCTAACAAATCAATTCTACCCATTGGTGTTTCTACCTCCTCATCCAATATTTTTAAACCGGCTTCTACAAGTTCTGGATGAGTCCCAATAACATATTGAAGTTTTTCATGAACATTTTCTTCCTCCTCTTCCTCTTCAAAAATAAATGAAAATTTACTTTTAGTCTCAAATATTTCCATAACTTCTTTTATCTCTGGTCTCAATTTCTCACAGATTGTCTCGTAAATAAAGGTAGGTATAACTATGCAAATATCTTCCCTACAACTACTGGAGACATATCCGCTAAAAACACCAGCACAACTTTCTACCCAACTAATTGCCATTTTTGGAAATTTTGCAGATCCTGAAAAGACACCAAAGGCTTTCCATCCTAATCCTAATCTTGCAACTGTTTTTTCTTTCCCCAGATCTCCTGCGATCTTTTTTAGAGGAGTTCCGAGATCAAAATCTACAGAATATAACTTTACTGCATTCTCCCCATAACATTCTGGGTTTAACCTTTCAAAAACTTTAACATAGGCTAATTCTTTCGAATACTTGTCAAACTCTATGTTCTCAATTAGTCTATCTTTAAATTTTTTAATAACGTCTTTTAGACTTTCCAAATCCTTGTCATAGTTATTACCAAAATCTAAACTAAAAAGTTTACTAAAAACTTCCTCAATCACTTTTTCTCTCTCCTCCTTGGTAAGGTTCCTTTTGTATTTATACTTTAACGTTAGATTCGCAGATTTAGCCCATAAGTCCCTAACAGAATTTCCGCATTTTGCCCAGGCTTTTTCACGTGTTGGAGTGTAGGCAATACTCATTAATACATAAATTGCCTTAAAGTCATCATCAAGCTTTTCCATCAAAAAGTTTTCCAGATCTTCATTTCTCATAGAAAGAGAAAGTGCACTCGACTTAAAAAATTTGTGTAAGTTAACAAGTTTATTTGTATAAAGATAAAAATAAAAAAGAAGGGGATCACTCGCTTAAAATTGTTGCCGTAGCAAAATTCTTTCCAACATACTTAATTTTCACTTTTGGCATATCCCCTTTCCTAGCACCAGGAACAAATACAACAAATCCCTTTACCTTTGCTATACCATCTCCCCTGCTTCCCTGTCCTTCTATAGTTACAGTTAACACATCACCAACCTTAACAGGCTTAGCTCCATACTTATTTTTGCCCTTTACTTTCACCTTTTCCACCTTCTAGGAGAGAAGCAAAAAACTCCTCCCCCTGCTAATAGCTTTGTGGAAGTGTCTATAAAAACATTTCGATAAGTCTTCTGGTACCACCCAAACCTCAACCTATGCTTTAGATATCCAAAAATAAGCTGCCAACTCAAACAAACAAGATAAAGCATTAGTTTTAACTGTTAAATTTGACGAATATGTGGTGCAGTTGTTGTGCTTGAAGGAAAAACTGGCATGCACAGAATAAGGATCGCTGCGAGTGCACCAGTATTGGCTCAATGGATTTCTCAACATCCTTTTAAAGATGATGGAAATGCATTTCTTTGGGTTGGATTTACAAGAAAATCTAAAAACAAGCCTTTAACTCATAGAAGTGTGTTTTAAAATTGCTAAAAGATTTGGCAAAGAAAGCCAAAATTAATAAAGATATTTATCCTCATCTATTTAGACATAGCAGCCACAGAGCTTGCAAAAGTGCTTACTGAGCAGCAATTAAAGATTTACTTTGGATGAGAAATGGATAGCAAGATGGCTGCTAGATACGTGCATTTAAGTGGTAGAGATGTTGATGAAGCAATTCTAAGAGCTAATGGTATAGAGGTAAAGAAAAATAGAGGGCAAGAGTTTAAGATGTTGTGTCCAAGATGCAACTCAATCAATGATCCCTCTGGGAAATACTGTGCAAAATGTGGAGTGCCTTTGACTATAGAAGCTATAGTTGATGTTGAGAAGAGAAAGCAAATTACAAGTGCTGTAATTGATATTTTGATGAAGGATCCTGAATTTATAGAATTTGTGCAGAGAAAGCTTAAAGAATTAAAAGCATAGTTAATAATTGCGAGGATTTTAATTATGTTTTAGATTTTTTGTTTTTTAGAAAAGATGGGATTTCAGGAATTGAGAAGCTGCTTCGTTAGAGATCTTTGCTATTTATAGTTAACTAGTTAATTGGTTTTCACTAAACAAGAGGCTTTACGCCATAAAACATATAAAATCCATCTAACTCAAGGCAAGCATTTCACAACAAAACCAAAGATTTTTTAATCCATCATCCAATTAATTTCCCATAAGTTCAAAAACAAAGAAAATTTCTCCATGTTCTTAAAACCACGAAACTTCCTATATCTATTTCTCAGCCATGAAATCAAACCTTCAATCCTGTTATTGCTCAAAGTATAAATTGCCTTTCTTTCAAAATGACGAGCCTGTCAACCTATCACCTCCTTGCATAAAATAAGTTATATAAAGCTGCAAAACTCAAGCAAAATTCATAAACTGCCTTAAATTTGCTAGCAAAGCTTTTAGCGTGAAAGCAATTGTAAAATTTCTTGGTTCTGTGCTTCAACAAGAAAAACCATCGCTCAATAGCATTCCTTAAACCAAATTTTTCATGCTTATAATTCAATCCTAATTTCTTAAAAGCATAGTTGTACCATTTCCCCTTATCGCAGAGAATTAACTCTGGTTTGCCAATGCAAACCTTCAACACTTTCTTCATAAAAATCAAAGCATCTAAACTGCTGCGCCCTTTGCTTGCATATATTGCAATTATTTCATTGCTATTAACATCAATTGCTGCAAAAACGTAAAAACCATAAAGCTTCGTATCGTCTACTGCAACAGCTTTGCGATTCTTTTTCTTTGGATTAAATAATCTTTTGCTTTCTTGTAAATTTTTCTTACGGTTTCATGGCTAATATTTAGCAATTTTGCCGCTTTGCGCAATGATAAGCCAAGATAATAGAGTAAGCACGCCTTTATCTTTATTTTTATATCAACGTAATTCTTTTTAAATAGTTTTGCAAATAATAATTCAAGTGCTTGCATTTTGCTTACCTCCTTTACCAGTTTTGCCCAAAAATCTTAGGGGGCTTCGCCCCCTTATTAACTTTTTGACTTTTGAGAATTAGCATAGGTTGACAGGATCCGTGGCGTGAACCAAAAGTTTTAAATTACATTATTAAAGCTCTATATAGTAATGAAGATACAGTTTTTGATAGCGGTCTTGATTAGTTTATTAATTCTTACAACCCTAGCAGCACTCATATACGCGATAAACCCGACAGGTGCTTATCACTTAGCAAGTGAGATTTATGCAAAGATTGGTTCAAGCTACTATGCAATAACGGAGTGGCTTGATTTTTCTTCAACTAATAAATTAAAAGTTAAAAAGAATCTTGAAGTTGAGAATGAAGCATATGCAAGCAAATTTTGTGATAAAGATAATGATATTTGCCTAGTAGCACAAAACGATGCTTATCTTTGGGTAAGAAATAAGGCAAATACCGCATACAAAGGAATAGCAGCGAAAAATCTTTATCTTAATGGTATTTACATTTATGGAGGAGACCCTGTAAAAGTTAATGGAAATTTAGCTGTTACTGGATACATAAATGCAAGCAAGATATGCTTGAACACAACCTGTAAGACAGATTGGTCTCAAGTAGGTAAAATTTATTCTGGCCAAGCTCCTATAGTTGTTGATAACATAAACAGTAAAATAAGCTTAAGCTATGATATAAATACCTTAGAGGTTTCTGGTGGAAAATTAAGTGTTAAAGATTTTTATGTAAACACAAGTGGAGATACGATGTCAGGAAACTTGGACATGAACGGAAGCGATATAGTGAATGTAGATATCTTAAGCGCCAATAAGATAGACGTAAGCGAAGTTTGTCTTGGTGGGGAGTGCAAGAGTAGTTGGCCCAGTGGAGGCAATTACTGGACTCTATCCGGCTCTAACTTGTATCCTACTAATGCTAACTGGAATGTTGGTATTGGGACAATGGCGCCTAAGGCAAGGTTGCATATTGTTACAGATGATTCAGTCACTATTCCGTTTCAAGTTGATGCGTTTGGGCATCCACATTCTAATCTCCTACCAGGCTGGAAATATAGAAGACCAATTTCTGTTCAGGAGAGATCTGGTAATACATTATGGGATTATCAGGTTTTAGTTACTTTGGACACAGCTTCTTTAATCTCTGAGGGAAAAATGCGACCGGATTGTGGAGACATAAGATTTACAGATTCTGATGGAAAGACTCTGTTAGATTATTGGATAGAATCTGGCTGTAATTCAGCTAATACAAGAATTTGGGTGAAGGTTCCATATCTTACGGCAGGGCTTAAAAGAACAATTTACATTTATTATGGAAATTCCACCGCTACAAGTATTAGTAATAAGAATGCTACTCTAGATGTGTGGACTGGAAGTAAATCTAAAGAGTGCTGGATTACCAGCCCAGGGGCAAACTGTTCTGTTACTTTTTATCCTTCTGATATAGGGTTTTCAGGTTATAGATTTTACGATGTATACGTTAATTTAGAAATAAGAGGAGATTTGCTCGAAACTTCGGGAGCGGTTGCCCACGACGGAGACTGCAGCGACGTTACTTGGTACGTGGTTGTTACTATAAATGGAGGCTGTGTAGGTAGGTACACGAATGGGCCTCAAGATTGTACATGGAAAGGTGCGTTAAGCTGGCCAAAATGGTTTAATAAAGTAGATACCACTTCTTTAAAGTTCACCTCTAATTTTGGTCCTTGGGTCGATTCCAATCCTGGTGGATGCTTTGGTTATGGAGATTCAAAATATACTCTTAAGAAAGCTTATTTAAGACAATATGTGGATCCTGAACCTAGTGTAACTGTAGGAGCCGAAGAATTACTAGAGAAACCACAAACAGTCTTTTACATCCAACCACTAACTGGTAACGTTGGTATTGGAACAACCAATCCCACGGAAAGATTATATGTTAAAGGCAACATTCATAAAACGGGAACTGTAAATTTTGTTGAAGATATAAATGAAACTCATCAGCTAATTTATGCAAGCTTGGAAGGTGGAGAGGTTAGCGTTTATTGGAGAGGTTCAGGTTTATTAAAAGATGGTAAAGCTAAAATAGAGTTTCCAGAACACTTTAAGATGGCTTTAAGTAAGAAAGCACCTATAGTAGCAATAGTCACTCCTACTTCTCCCTGTCAGATCTATATCAAAGAAAAGACTCATGCTTATATAGTGGTAGAAAGTTTAAATTGTAAGCGAGCAAGCTTTGATTTCCTAATATTAGGAACGAGGAAAGGTTATGAGAATTATAAACCAATTAAAGCTAAGTAGTTTTTGAACAGAATATTGAAATGAGGTGTGAATGTTTTTAAAATATAAGGGAGCGGATAAGTTCCTAAAGTATATTGTTATTTCTCTACTTCTTCTAGAAATGATGAATGCTGCCAATGCTGTGATGATAGAAGGCGAAGAGTTTCTGTTAAAAATACAAGATGTGAAGGTAAATTTAAGCAAGTTACTTGATATGTGCACACCAGAAAGTTGCATAGTAGGCAACAACTCCATTACAATAAGATCTTATTACGATGAAAGAGTTGCAGTTGAAATTGGAGATAGCTGGATCAATATCAAGCTTCCCTTTAGATACGAAAACACTTCTGAAGGTCTTCAAATCATTTCTGAGATAGATCCAAAGAAATATAACTGGAGGGAGTGCGTAAGAACAGATCTTCTCTTTCTGAAGATCATAGGAGTTTTAAACATTACGGACTCAGAAGTAGAGGAAATTTCCAAGTTAGCGGAGGGAGGGTCAAAAATCTTGTACTGTGGAGGAAAATGGCGCAGAGTAGGTTTAACGTGCTACTGTCATGAAAGGTGCATGGATGATAGATGTAAGGTAGGCATTGTGTGCTTAGAAGCTTCTGTGAGACCTGCAGGCGCTTCTAAGTTTTCAATACCACAAAAATCGTTAGGCTCTATCTATAACTTCACGCTTCCTGAAAGCCCTTCATCAAATGCGTCAAACGTAAGAACTATTCTAATTATTTTTAGCGTTCTTGTTGCAATCTTCCTGCTTGTTGTTTTGCTTAGGAAAAAGTAACTGTCTATCCTTCCTTTGCTTTACTTTATAAATTTACCTAGCTTTTTTCCTTTATAACAGGCTATGCAAACCCCCAAAGTCGATATATAGCAATGAGTACACACCCTCCTTCCGCACATCCGACAGGTATGTAAAATACCAGCTCTTCCGCAAATGTCGCACAATCCTATTAACATAACATTATTATGTTGTTAGTATTTTTAGAGAAAAATCTAATGATTTGGCCGAATGCGTAATGTATCCTAAGGAAACAACATCTACGCCTGTTTTTGAGTATTTTCTAATGTTTTCGATAGTTATTCCACCGCTTGCTTCCAAAATTATCCTCTTTTTTAGACCTAGCTTCTTTAAATTCCTAATAACCTCTCTGATCTCGGAGGGTTTCATGTTATCAAGCATAATAATATCAACCCCTAGCTTTGCAGCATTTATTGCTTGTTTAACGCTATTTACTTCAACTTCAATTTTTTTAGTAAAGCTAGCATTTCTTTTAGCCCTTCTAATAGCTTCTTCAAGCCCTAAAATTGCTATATGATTATCCTTTATCAAAACACAATCATCTAGCCCAAATCTATGGGTATTGCCAACAGCAATTCTAACAGCTTTCTTCTCGAAATTTATGAAACATGGAGTCCCCTTCCTTGTTTCGACAACTATAATGTTTGGATTAGCTTTTCTTGCCTCCTTTAATGCTTCTTTTGCAGCCGTTGCAATACCACTCATTCTCATGAGAAAGTTTAATGCCGTTCTCTCCGCAGCAAGAATTGCTTTTGCATTTCCCTCAACTTCAATCACAATATCCCCTTTCCTTATAACCCCTCCATCATTTTTTAAAGCTTTTGGTTTAGCACCCAGATACTCAAATGCGAAACAAGCCTCTTCGACACCAGCAATAATGCCACTGCTCTTGGCAACTATTTGGGCTCTGACATTCTCTTCCAGTTCAAGATATTCTGTAGTTATATCACAAAATCCCATATCCTCCTCCAAAGCTAAAATAATTTTTTTACGCTCTTTGGGGGTAAGCATTAAGAGTTTAGTGGTTAGCATTTTTGAAAACTCTTACAATAGTAGGCAAGTGTACTTGTTTACATCACGTTTTTAAACTATATCTAGATAGGAAGATAAAATGGCAGGCATAACAGGCATTATGGCTTTTGATGATGCTTGGAAAATTTCAAGATTTTTATACTATAGTATGCTTGCAATACAAAATAGGGGACAGGAGTATTGCTTTATAGGCACAAGCAACGGTAAGAATATTTATAAAAAAGATTATGAGGGCATGATCGATGAAAATTTTAGAGATATCGATTTAGCTAACCTTAAGGGTCATTTTGGCTTGGGTTATGTTTGCGAGAGGCTAACTAAACCAATCATGCAAGAAAATTTGATTATAGCCTATGATGGCTTGCCTAAATTTAATAGGAATGATTTAAAAAGCCTGACAGAAGCTAAAGACAAGGAGGATGCCGTTAAAGAGTTTGTTAGCGGAATTGGTGGTGCGTATTCAATGATTTTCCTATTTAAAGATTGTATGTTTGCAACAAGAGATTGCTATGGTTTAAAACCAATGGTTGTCGGAGGTTTAGGATTTGATTTGGGTATAGTGGCAAGCGAGAGTTCTTGCTTCGATGTTCTCGGTGCTGATTTGGCGAGAGATGTCAAACCTGGCGAACTACTCTACTTTGATTTATATACTTATGAAAGTCTCGGAAAATGTAAAAACTGTAAAATGAGAGCATTTTGTTCGTTTGAATACGTTTATTTTGCTAGACCAGATTCTAAGATAAACAATAAAGAAGTTTACGAGGTTAGATGCAATATAGGCAAACAACTTGCAAAGGAAAGTCCTGCTGAGGCGGATGTTGTAATTGGAGTTCCCGAAACAGCTCTGCCATTTGCTTTCGCTTACGCCAACGAACTTGGCTTAGATATTGAGATGGGGTTTGTTAGAACTGGCAAGCAGGTAAGAACCGCTATTAGACCAAGTGAATTTGAGAGAATCGTTGGTGTTCAGCTTAAACTTAATCCTATAAGAAGCGCTGTAAGGGGGAAAAGGGTTGTTTTAATTGATGATTCCGTTGTTAGAGGAACCACACTAAGAAACACTGTTTATCATTTAAAGAGGAAGGGTGCCAAGGAAGTGCACGTAAGAATAGGCTCACCCCATATAATTGCAAAATGTCCCTTTGGTATGGAGGTGCCAAGCGAAGATGAGTTAATAGCAAAGGATAATACTGAGGAGGAGATTGCAGCAATAATTGGAGCAGATAGTTTTGCCTATTTAAGCATTGATGGTTTGGTTAAGGCAATTGGGTTTAAGAAGGATGAGCTTTGCTTAGGTTGTTTTACTGGAAGATATCCTTCAGTAAAATGAGATAAAGCTATACTAATTTTTTTGCATATTTTAAAACTTCCTTATAGAACCTCCTATTTCTCATTTTTTCGAATTCCTTTTCAGTTAAAACAATTGGTTGGACTGGCAAATCCGTAAGTTTCATAACCTCTATAGCCCTTTCATGAAACCTTTTGTCTAAATTCCAAATTACTAATAAATCAATATCGCTAGCTTCAGTAACTTCCCCTCTGGCAAACGAACCAAATAGATAAACTTCCTTTGCACCTCTTTTCTTCAGTTCTTTAGCAAATTTACTAATTCTCCTGTAGTATTCATCTATCTTACTTAAATCAATGCTAACGACCTTCATTCTCCAGATTCTTCCTAACAAATGCTAGGATTTTCTCAGCAATTTCTATGCATTTCTCAGCATCCTCCAGCGTGTAGTATTCCCCTGGTGGTTTGTCAGAATTTAAACTATTAGGATATCGTGAAGGTAAATAAACACTGTCAAGAAAAATTGCTTCTTCTTCAAATTCTCCAAAGCTAGAATAGTGCTTTTTAGCTTCTTGAATAAGGTCTCTTATACCATGAGTTATTAATGCTTTGTAACCTAATTTGTACAACAAAGCTTTTAGCGCTTTTTCAGCAGATTGTTGGGCAAGAAAACACGCCCATTCATAATGTCCACTACTAAGAATATCCTTAGCAGCTTTCAAATCCTTCTCAGCCTGTTTTAACCATCTCTTCCACTCTTTCATAAAGTCTTAGGGTACTCCGATTTTGAAAAAAATTATCTTCTTTTATATTCTGCTCTTTTAGGTTTCTAGTAAGAATTTGGTAGGATATGTTAGAGAAAAAAACAGAAAGAAATGATAAGCTTTGAGGAGCTTGCTAAGCCCTTCAAGAAAGTTCTTAGTGAGGAGGAAAGTAGAAAACTCGTAGAAGAAGCAGCAAACAAGATAGGAATTGGAAAGAAAGAATTTTACTCAAAAGATGAAGTTATCAGAATATGTCAAACCATAAAGGAGGAAAAGGGCGGATTTGTTGGTGTGGTTGCAACTGTAATAATAGCAAAAATTTATACTGACTCAATTTAAATTAAAAATGTTTTATACAAACTCCTCTCACTTATTTCCCTAGCAATGTTTGTTAACATAAGTTTTCTAACCTCTCGCATGTCGCTTACATGAGCCAGAACCCACATAAGCTTCACATATGCGACCTCTGGCAACATGTCACTTGCATATATTACTCCAGCTTTATAGAGAATTCTCGCTGTGTCGTAAACAAAAGGATGTGTTCTCCCGTATATGCATTGAGAAGTCATTACAACTGCTAAGCCTTCTTCAACGGCTCTTTGAATACTCGGTAACCATGAGTTCTCTCCTTCAACGCAGACGTGTCCCAGACCAGTACCTTCAATGACTATACCTTTATAGCCTTTATCGACGTAGAAATCTACTATTTCTGGTGTAGCACCAGGATACGCTTTTATTAGAGTCACTTTCTCCTCCATAGCAACATCAGCATAGCACTCAGCTTTATCATTTCGCTTTTTGTATTCGCCAATGTATTCGACTTTACCATTTGGCCAAATTTTTGCTAGGGGTAAGCAATTTATTGATCTAAACGCGTCTCTGCGTGAGGTATGCATCTTTCTTGCCTTCACACCGCGCAAGGCAAAACAGTAGTTGTCGCTTGATGTTGCATGCATACAAATACAAACTTCAGCAATGTTGCTTAGACATGCATATGCAGAGCAAATTAAATTAAATGCAGCATCACTACTACCTCTATCACTGCTTCGCTGTGCACCAGTTAATATTACTGGCTTACCTAGATTTTTAAGCATAAATGCTAAAGCTGAGGCTGTGTAATGCATAGTATCCGTGCCATGAGGCACTACTATTCCTTTGACATCGGAGTTTAGCTCATCAGCAACTTCTTTTGCAATTTTTTGCCAGTATTTTGGCTGCATATTTTCGCTTAGGATACTCATAATATGTTTCACCTTTTTCAGGCAAACGATATCCTGCAATTCGGGTATCAACGCTAATAACTCCTCTGGCTCAAATGCTGGTGTTACCGCTCCAGTTATATAGTCGACCTTACTCGCAATTGTACCACCCGTGAATAAAATCGAAATTTTTGGCAAGTCTTCTCTTTGTTTAACCTTTATCTTTGGAAATTCCGCAAGTTCTCTGTGCTCTTCAAGTTTCTCAATCTTTACATCTTTTTCATATCGTATTCCAATGTTGTAACCATTATCAAGCTTAAGAACTATGCAACGCTTATCTCCGTACTCAATTCTTGGCAATAAAATACCTTCATAACATTTCCCGTTCTTAATTACCCTAACTTTATCTCCAGGTTCTATACCAAGCTTGTCGAGATATCTTTGTAATTCCTTCTCATACATAGATCGTTGCATAATCTTAAAGTGAACTACCTCTCCGCCAATTATTCTGCATGCAGATATATAAATCCTAATTAATTTATAAACTTAAGCTTTTAGAGTACCTTTTGATTTTTATCTTTCACCTTCTTTACTTGCTCCAATTAAGCAATATAACTCATTCAAAATTTTCAGTTTAATATATAATTATTACACCGTTTATTTCAGCAGATCTGTATTTTGATAAGTTTGCATATTATAGCGAGATTTGTAAGAAAAGCTATAAGAATTAGAGAGTAAAACGGAAAACCTGCTAAGGAAAACAAGGAGATTATAAAGCATCTGCAATCTCTGCCTTCGAGGTATCTTCTGATATTCAACCCTGCAACAAATCTTAGGAGGAAGGAGGTATAGCTTACCATCATGCTGCCAAATAAAGCTAAAAAAGATATTAGGATCGTTAGAGTTGTTAACGGTTGCGTAAATGTTATTGCAAGTATCACTGCGAAGTCTCCGATTCTGTCGAGTATAGAATCGAAAACTGCTCCTCTGTCACTTTGCATATATTTTAGTCTAGCAATTTCTCCGTCGCAACCATCTATTATGCAGGCTAGTTGAATTATGATACCAGCGATTGCCGTATAGATCCTTGATTTTAAAAGCAGGAGGGAAGCTCCAA
>Ga0190367_1000649_pt1 | contig 23838 bp, 30 predicted proteins | sample 4872181011_MG_FD_171838 | JGI IMG/M metagenome (GOLD analysis project Ga0190367, IMG submission 171838) | Hydrothermal vent microbial mat bacterial communities from Southern Trench, Guaymas Basin, Mexico - 4872-18-10-11_MG | ecosystem: Environmental > Aquatic > Marine > Hydrothermal vents >...
CCTCAACGGTGTGGATATGAGCTCAATGAGAAATTCAGATGAGAGCAAAGTATACCTAGTCGACACGGCATTCGCAGTCTTCGCCTGCAGTGAGGATGGATCAATCATCGACTACGAGAAGCTGCCCACTGAGGTTGATGAAGCCGCATCAAAGCTACTAAGCCTCGAGCGGGGAGAGCTCATCGAGGAAATGGAAAAGCTCTGCGGGAAAATGGCGTCTAAAGGAGTGAAGCTATTCATAGTTGAAGACGAATCCCTAGCCACAGCTCTCAGAGAGAAGCTCGGAGTCCAAGTATCAGTTGAACAGGCAAACCCTGCTGCAAGGAAAATTAGAGCTCAGCTAGAAGAGCTAGTAGTCAAGCTTCAACTAAGAAGCTCAACCGTTGAAGCCCACGATTTCATATACTCCGTTTCAATGGCCATGACGAGGAGGAAGCTGAGAGAAGCAGCTGAAAAAAGAGATTTACTAGTAGCACAAGCAGTAAATGCAATAGACGATCTAAATAAGTCAATAAACCTGCTAGTTTCAAGGCTGAGGGAATGGTATTCAGTGCATTTTCCAGAGCTAAACGACATGGTTAGAGACCACGAAGTATACGTCAAGCTAGTATCATCAATAGGTCTGAGAGGCAACTACACAGCTGAGGCACTAACCAAGCTAGACATGCCGAAAGGGAAGGCCAAGAAAATAGCTAGAGCAGCAGAAAACTCAATTGGAGCAGACATAGCGGAGTTCGACGTCAAGCCAATGATGGCCCTATCAGCCATAATAGAGAAAATGTATGAGCTCAGAGGGCTTATAGAAGACTACATAGACCAGACAATGGATGAAGTAGCACCGAACATTAAGGGACTAGTAGGCTCACTCATAGGTGCAAGACTAATAGCCCTAGCAGGAGGCCTAGATGAACTCGCAAAGCTCCCAGCAAGCACTATACAGGTACTTGGAGCAGAAAAAGCCCTATTCAGAGCCCTGAGAACTGGAGCCAAACCACCAAAGCATGGAGTGATATTCCAGTGCCCAGAAGTCCATAGAGCACCAAGATGGCAGAGAGGTAAAATTGCCAGAGCTCTCGCAGGAAAGCTTGCCATAGCAGCTAGAGTAGATGCTTTCACCGGAACATACATAGTAGACGAGCTTAAAGAGGACTTGAAGAAGAGGATCGAAGAAATAAAGAGGATATATGCCAAGCCACCTAAGAGAGCTGAAGTGAGGGTCTCAAGGAGAAGGCGTAGAAAGAGGAGGTGAGCTAAATGGCGAAAATATATCCACATGAAAAGTTTGAGGGAGTCTACTGGATTGAACTCGAAGATGGATCCAAGAGGCTTGCAACAGTAAATCTAGCACCTGGATTCAAAGTGTATGGCGAGCCCCTCATAAAGCATGAGGGAACCGAGTATCGAATGTGGAATGCCTATAGAAGCAAGCTGGCAGCAGCAATTCTAAAGGGAGTAGGCGAAGTACCCATAAAGCCTGGATCAAAGATCCTATATTTAGGAGCTGCAACCGGAACAACTGCAAGCCATGTAAGCGACATAGTCGGCCCTAAAGGGAAAGTGTACTGCGTTGAATTCGCACCGAGAGTTGTCAGGGAGCTTATAACTGTCTGCGAGCACAGAAGGAACATGATACCAATACTAGCAGATGCAAGGCATCCAAACCTCTATAGAGCCCTAGTGCCAGAAGTAGATGTAATATACTGCGATGTAGCCCAGCCCGAGCAGGCAAAGCTCCTAGCAGATAACGCGGACATGTTCCTTAAGAGCGGTGGAGGAATAATGCTGGCAATAAAGGCTAGAAGCGTAGATGTAACCCTAGAGCCATCGGAAGTCTATAAGAGGGAAATGGACACCCTCAAGAAAAGGGGATTCGAAATAGTCAGCACAGTACACTTGGAACCATTCGACAAGGCACATGCAATGGTAGTAGCCAAGTTCGAGAAGTAGAGAGAGTTCGAAAGCCATGATCAATAGAGGCGTTAAAGCCGCGGAAAGAATGCTCGATAGAATATGGAGGAGTGAAGTAGAGCGGATAAACGAGCACTTACCAAGAGAGTTTAAGTCACTAAGCGAATTGCTAAAATCACAGACACCACATGTAACCACTAGAAGCGGCTCCCCCCTCATACTAGATAGGGAAGAGCTAGAGCTAATAGCAAAAATTGCACCCAAGAAATTGCATGAAAAAATTAGACTGCCAATAGTTCTGCTCAGAAGACTCGACCTTGGAAGGGGAGTATTCCAAGTACTGGGTGGAAAGGCGGAAGCATATGTAGTACTGAAAATTTTAGGTGAGAAAAGGGCAGAGGAAATTGGGGAATCTGATCTACCGCTATACCTATATAAGCCGCAGGTATTCAAGTTGAAGAAAGCTCTGAGGACATGCACTGTAATAGGATTCAGCTTCACAAGTGAATTTAGAAGCAGAATTTCACTGGGCTTCTAACTAAAGCTTGCCTCCATCAAGCCTCCTCTGCAAAGCATTCAATTTAATTTTATCAAGCGTCTTCCAGCTCCTCCTAACTATGCTTGGAAATTCACCGTGCTCAGCATAATACCTCCTCAAGAACTCAATTGTCTTAGGATCTGATGGATAGCCAGAGCCAAAGTCCCCCCACTCCTTCTTAAGCTCCTCTATAATTGCATCCCTCTTAACCTTAGCAATTATCGATGCAGCTGAAACTACCGGATACACTTCATCTGCCCTGTGCCTCGCAATAACTTCAACCTCAACTCCCCGCGAAATGTATCTACTAATCAACTTCTCGAACTTAGCCTCACTTCCACTTGGAGCATCAACATAGACAACTTCGGGCTTAAGCTCGCAAATCACTTCCGCCATAATCCTCGCCTCAAGCTCATTGAGAAGCCCATGCCCCCTCCTCTTCCTCATAACAGCCCTATCAATTTCGCTTGGCTCCACAACCCTATAAGCCCAGCAGTCGACGATCGAAATAATTTTCCGGAAAATCTCTAATCTCTGCTTAGGACTAAGCTTCTTCGAATCCCTAACCCCAATTCTAATCAAAAATTTTAATTTATCCCCCCTAACAGCAATGCCAGCTACCACCAGCGGCCCTATAACTGGCCCCCTACCAGCTTCATCAACTCCACCGATAACCCTAAACTCATTCATCAACAGCCCTACCAACATCCACTACTAAGCTATGCCACTTATAAGTTGATTATATCCCTACTTAGCTTGTGAGAAGATGCTACACATAATAACTGGCAGACCCGGAATTGGAAAGTCAACTGTCTGTAGAAGAGTAATAGAGCTACTTAGAGATAGGAGCTTAAAGATAGGCGGAGTAATTTGCCCGGAAGTTAGGTCGAATAGAGTGAGAATCGGCTTCAAAATAATCGACTTAATGACGGGTCGAGAAGGCTGGCTTGCACACGTAAACTTCAATACTGGAATTAGAGTTGGAAAGTACCAAGTAAACTTGAAAGACCTAAATGAAATAGGAGTATCTGCAATTAAAAACGCCATGAAGAGCGCAGACGTAATAGTCATAGATGAAGTTGGACCAATGGAGCTCAAGAGCAGCGAATTCAAAAAAGTAGTTTTCGAAGCCTTCAAATCTAGCAAGCCAGTAATAGCAGTTGTGCATTGGAGACTGAGTAGCTGGATAGCCTCATCAACAAAAGAGTTAAATCCAAGGATCTATAGGGTGAACATGGCAAATAGAGATAGGCTTCACGAAGAAATTTTCAGAAACATAATGAGTGAACTAAAAGCTGGGGGAACTAGATGACTTGCCTATTCCCAAAGTGCTAGTGAGAGAGGGGAAAATCAAACTATTCATACCCGATCCAAGCTACTATAGAAATTCCAAGGGATTCTTCGATCCAACATATGCACCAGTCTTCTATAACCCGAGAATGGCTTTATGCAGAGACATAGCAGTGGTGGCAGTTCAATGCCACCGGAAAAAGATGGGTAAAAGCATTAGCATATGCGATCCATTAACGGCGACGGGGGTTAGGGGCTTAAGATATGCAGCTGAAGTTCAAGGTGTAGAGCGAGTTCTAATAAATGACATAGATCCCAGAGCAGTTGAGCTAGCTAAAGAAAACGTCAAGATAAATGGGCTTGAAAATAGAGTTGAAGTGAAAAACATGGATGCCAGAACACTGCTCCACATTAAGGCTTCATTGAATGAGAGATTCGACATCATAGATGTAGATCCATTTGGATCACCAGTTTCATTTATAGAGTCGGCTATACGCGCACTAAAAAAAGGTGGCCTAATATGCTTGACGGCAACCGACATGCCCCCACTATGCGGAATATACCCAATCGCCTGCCTAAGGAAGTATGGCGGTCTATCAATAAGAACAGAGTTCTGTCATGAAGTGGCAGTTCGCATGGTCATAGCAAGCCTAGTTAAGAAGGCAGCTGAAAACGACTTCCTAGCCAAAGTAGTATTTTCACATGCAACCGACCACTACGTGAGGGTCTACGCCATAATAGAGAAGAGCATAACTAAAGCCAATAAAGCCCTAGAAAACCTCGGCTTCATAGTTTACTGCCCAAAATGCCTCTATCGGGAGTGTAGTCGAGGTTTATCTGCAATTCTGCATCAAAAATGCCCGATCTGCGGAGGAAAACTGGCAATTGGAGGACCAACTTGGTGTGGCCCCCTCTTCAACCCGGACTTCGTCGAGGAAATGATTGAAGTTGCGGAGTCAATGGAGCTCCACTCCAAAAAGAGAGCTTTATCAATACTCAAAACCATAAGGGAGGAGGTAAATGCACCCCCAACATACTACGTAGTAGATGCAATTGCAAGTAAACTTAAGATTTCATCTCCACCAATACGGAAGGTCATAGATTATCTGCGCGATAAAGGCTATTTCGCATCTAGAACTCATTTCCACCCTAAGGGAGTGAAGACGAATGCTCCCTTAAGCGTGATTTATGAATCCATTAAAGCTTATCAATGCAAATAACGTATATTTCAGCACTATGCTTTCTAGAAGCCCTAGGCTTAATCAGCTTAACCCTCCTAAAAACCTTCTTGACCTCTCTCATGAACTCGCCCAATTCCTCACCTTGGAAAACCTTTATTACTGCATGACCACCGATCCTCAAAACTTCTCTAGATATTTCAAGCGCTTTTTTAGCCAGGAATATTTGCCTAAAGTGATCAAGAGACCATACCCCAGTTACCTTGGGAGCTAAATCGGAGAGAACTACATCAGCACATTTTCCAGGAAGCAGGGACTTTATTGTCTCAGCAGCATTAGGAGATGTCACATCTAACTGAACAACCCTCACGTTGTTCCAAGACAGAGGCTCAATTGGATCTATGTCAACTCCAAGTACAAACCCCTTCTCACCAACATATTCCCTAGCTACTTGAAGCCAGCCTCCAGGGGCAGCACCCAAATCAACTACAACAAATCCCCTTCTAAAAATTCTGAATCGCTTAGCTATCTCCTTCAACTTATAGGCTGCCCTAGACCTATACCCCTCCTCCTTAGCCCTCCTATAGTAGTAGTCTCTTCTATCCCGCATAGACACCATGTAATCGAGAAGTGTGAAGCGCAGTATTTATTTTTAACCTCCGCTCTCCTCCATTACCTTCTCAATTATCCAGGCAGTTAGTTTATTACATGAAATGGGGTTTGATGGCTGACCTATCCCACACCTAGTTAGGTTTGGGCAGACAAAGCAGGGGCATCCCTTCACGCTAACTATCGATATTTTTTTGGGCGGCCTCTTAATTAACCTCAAAATATATGTTTTCTTCCCGGCGTGAATAGTCGGCTCCCTAGATATTAAGCCCTTCTTCTCAAGCCTAATTGCTATTCTAGAACCTTCACGGCTATCCGTGCCAAGCATTTTCCATAAATCACTTTGAAGAACTCCTTTCTCCCCCGCCTTCTTGATTATCTCTATAGCTCTCTTCTCCATTAAGCTCAATCTTATTCTTGGCAACTTAAACCACCATTAATGCATAGCTCGCAGTTTATATTTTCCAGGTGCAAGCTAATAATGTTTAACTTGTTTACATCAATTAGCCCGACAAGCCCCCTTTAAAATAATGGAAAGGGAGTTTAAGTTAAAGCGGTATATCTATTATTAGCCGCTCAACCAACTCCTTATACCTATTCCTAATAGTAACTTCAGTTACACCTGCAGCAGCTGCTATATCTCTTTGAGTCCTTTTCCTATTCAAAACCACGCTCGCAATGTAAACTGCTGCAGCTGCTACTCCTATTGGCCCTCTACCAGAGGTCAATCCTATTCTACTGGCCTGCTGAACGATCTCACTTGCCTTCATTTGAACTTCTCCGGCTAGTTCAAGTTGACTTATAAGTCTAGGTATGTACTCGACGGGATTGGTTGGAGGTATCCGCTTGAGAAGCTCTCTAGCGATAAACCTATAGCTTCTACCAATTTCCTTCTTACTTGCCCTAGCCACTCTAGTTATTTCATCTAGAGTTCTTGGAATTCCAAATCTTCGGCAAGCAGCGTAGAGCGCTGCAGCAGCCATACTCTCTATAGATCTACCCCTAACGAGTCTCTCTTCAACAGCTTTCCTATAAATTAGAGCTGATTCCTCATGAATACTCCTCGGCAAGCCGAGCTGTGAGGCTATTCTCTCAATTTCCTGTAGTGCAAATGCTAGATTTCTCTCAGATGCATCTGAAACTCTAACCCTCCTCTGCCACTTCCTCAGCCTATAAATTTGGGCTCTCCTTCTTGGCGTTAAGTCCTTACCATAGCTATCCTTATCTCTCCAATCAATTATTGTCGAGAGCCCCTTATCATGTATTGTCAAAGTCATTGGCGCTCCAACTCTAGCCCTCTTCTCCTTTTGCTCTTGATCAAATGCCCTCCACTCCGGCCCTGGATCTGCAATTCTCTCGCTTATGACTAGGCCGCAATTGAGGCATGTTATCTCAGCTCTCTCATAGTCTCTTATCAACTTCGTACTTCCGCATTCAGGACATCTCTCTACTTGCGCTTCATCTTTCTCCACTTCCTACCCCTCCTCACTACTTCAGAGGAAATGTATAGGCCGGACTTCAACATTCTTTTAATCTCATCAATACCGCCAGATGGCTTAATCAAAACGTAAGGAGACTTCACGGGTCCAAAAACATCGTAAACCCAGCCGACAAGTCTGCCCTTAGAATCTAAAACTCTTGTTTCAATGGGTGGAGCAATATCTGTCTTCACCAAAATTAGTCCCTTACTTGTAATCCTTAGTACTCTTCCAAGGCGCTTCAATAAATCATCCCCGAAAAACGCGTTAGTTGAATAGTAGCATAATCTTATAAGTGTAGCGCGTTTTCCAATATTCTCTCTAAAGATTCTAATTTCTCTTCTTACTCAACTACGGATTTCTTCCTTATTTTCTTAATATTCCTAGCTATTTCTTTTAAAAGCTTGCTTTTACCCATTCTCTTCTCAACTAGAATTCTACTTTTCTCCTTCCACCACATCTTCGGGTAAGCCTTATCCTCAACTATTGGTGTTAGTCCCATCATCCTAACTGCTTCGACGATCTCATCCACCTTAGGATCTTCAACCGCCAGCTCCAATGGCACTTTTCTACCCTGACTCCTACTAACTCTCGAATTAAAGTAGATTGGCCATATTACCGCTAGCCTCCTCCTTCTCAGCATGCTTCTCCCACTTCACTTGAAGCTACTCCGATATGAGCACTGCATTTACTACTCCATCTTGCCCAGGTCTCGAAGTCACTTTCGCCTCTCCAAGCGGTGTCACTATTATAGCTCCTCTCGTTATAACTCCTCTCCTAGAATAGTCTGGATTGGCTGGATTACTCTTCACCCTCAAAATTTGAACTCTAACGGTTTTACCCGTTTTGGGGTCCGTGACATTAGCGAATACTGATGTCCTCAATCTAACCTTTATATTTCCTCCCCTAACCCTCTCAACCTTCCTAATTTCCTCTTTACCGAGGATAGTTTCAGTTGGAGGTCTGCCAAGCTCAAACTTCCTCTTCTTCCTATAAGGCCTAATTCTACCGCCACTAGGCTTCTTGAAATCCCTACCCTGATAGAAGCTCAAGTACCCTCCTCCTCTACTTCACTACTCAAACGCTAGTTTTATTCACTCTATTAAGTATTGTGCTCTTGGAGGTATGAAGTTGAAGATTGAGAGAGTGGAGCTCATACACGGTGGCGGCGGCGAGGCAATGCTCGATCTAATCGAGTCTTATATAATTAAGGTGCTGGGTGAAGGGAGGCTTCCAGGTGGAGTAGGTGTCAGAGACCTTGATGACGGCGCAACAATACCCTTAGGGGAATGGGAAGTAGTCGTGACATCTGATGGCTATACGGTACATCCGATCTTTTTCCCTGGAGGCGATATAGGTAGACTGGCAGTTGCAGGTGCAATAAATGATCTCTCGGTTATGGGTGCAAGGCCGCTTGCAGTCCTAGATAACCTAATTGTTGAGGAGGGCTTTCCCGTAGCTGATCTAGAAAAAATAGTTAAGTCAATGAGCTCAACAGCTAAGGAAGCAGGTGCAGTTATAATAGGCGGCGACTTGAAAGTCATGCCTAAGGGTAGAGTAGATAAAATAGTAATTTCAACTACTGGAATTGGAATAGCAAAGCGCGGCCAAGTAATCACTGACTCAGGGCTTAAGTCGGGAGACAAGATCATCGTAACAGGGACGATTGGTGAACATGAAATGGCTCTCATATCAGTTAGAGAGGGTATAGAGTTTGAATCGGAAATAAAATCGGATGTAGCCCCCATATGGCCACTAATCGAGAAAGCCCTTGAAATTGGAGGCCTAACAGCAGCTAAAGACCCAACAAGAGGTGGGCTCGCAGCAGCATTAAATGAAATGGCAAGGAAATCAAGTGTCGGTATAATAGTCTACGAGAGCGAGATCCCGATCAGAGATTCGGTTAGAGCTGCATCAGAAATGCTTGGATTAGATCCCCTGTACCTGGCCTGCGAGGGAAGGGCAGTAATGGGAGTTAAATCGGAAGTGGCTGATGAAGTTCTAGAAGCCATACGCTCGCATCCACTAGGCAGAAATGCAGCGGTGATAGGTGAGGTGACTAATGATAATAAGGGATTAGTTGTGCTCGAGACAATTGTTGGAGGTAAAAGGCTATTGGAACCCCCAATAGGAACTCCACTGCCAAGAGTGTGCTAAGCTCACTAAACCTGCAAGATACTCTTCACTAGCTCAAGTGCTTGATTTGGCTCAAGTACTCCGGCTCTAGTCTCCCTCAACACTCTCTGAATGGCCACGTACTTGAAGTGCCTGTGAAGTCTCATCGAGTAGCGTAGAAGTGGGCATCCGTAAATCAGCTTCTCTCTTCTCAACCCATGAAGCTTCGAAGTTATTATGGTATCAGTTTTCGTTAAGGCCATAAAGGCAGGTAAATTGATCCTAATGATCCCATCTCCAACAACCCTTATTGAGTGATATCCAGTTGGTAGAAGATCTCCAAAGAGAACGATCTCAGCACCTAGCTCCACCGCCCTCCCAATCACAGTTTCCTCAACTGCTTCATGACACATCTTACACGGCACTCTGAAGCCAAGCTTGGCCTTTTCGATTATCTCACCATAATTCCTTCTCGGCTTCACAAAAGCATGTTTAACCCCCAAGCCACTAACATAGTTGATTATCACTTGCTTCACGTGATCCGGCACTATAAATGGGCCGGGGTCTACTGTAATTGAAAAGTTCCTTAATCCAAGCATCTTAGCATAAACTAGGGTTGTTGCACTATCAAATCCCCCGGAAAATGCAGTGACAGAGCATATATCCCCTATATTTTGAATGAGATGCTTCCCATTATCCACTGATTTCAAGAGGGCCTTCGCTAAAGGTATAAGTGAGTTTTCAATGAAGTTCTTCGTACTGCGGCTTTCAAGCTTCAGCGAAATTCTCCTGGCCTTCTCTACTGCCTGCACTATTCTACTTCTTCGAACAATAATGTCAGTTAAAGCTCTAACAATAACGACATCAACCCCTAACTTCTCTTTCAATTCATAAACAACACGGCCCCCAGGTCCAATGAATACTGATCTATCGGATCTGTCACCGCAGATAATGTACAGTTTCCTACCATCCCTGCTAAAGTACACTTTAACTATTTTCGGCTCAACGTCAGTAGTGTATCCGAGCTCCTTCCTCACCTCAAGTGTAATATTTAAAATTTCTTGAGGGCTTACCAATAGATAGAACCCCGCGTGGTGTCGAAATGCTGCCAATCAATATTTTTAGGGACAGGGTTTTAAAGTTAAAAGCTAAAATGATGGAGCAGAACATCAAAGCTACAATTATTTTCAATGGCACTAGCATGCTTTACTTCACTAACTTCTCAAGGGGCATGGCCCTACTAATCCCAGGAGAGCATGACCCGGTACTACTAGTACCGAAATTAGAGTATGAGGAGGCAGAGTCAACAGTTAAAATGGCCAGAATAGTTCCAGTCGAGAGGCGAGCCCAGCTAGCTGAATTAATTTTAAAGGAACTTAAGAAGCTCGGCATTGTTTCAGGTAAAATTGGATTGGATAAGGACTGGATAAGTGCAAGTCTATACGATGGCGTGAAAGAGAAGCTGGAAGGATATGAAATAGAGGATTCCTCTAAAATAGTAAGTGAGCTGAGATCGGTAAAGTCGAGGGAAGAAGTCGAGTTAATAGTGAAGGCATTGAGAATAGCTGAGCATGGAATTAAAGCGGCAGTAGAAGCCATTAGAGATGGTGTGAGCGAGCTTGAAGTTGCAGCTGAAGCCGAGTATGCAATGAGGAAGAAGGGTGCGGAGTGGTTTTCATTTGAAACAATAGTTGCATCGGGTGTGCGCTCAGCTTATCCACATGGATTTTCATCAAGTAAGATCATTAGAAATGGAGAACTCGTGGTAATAGACTTGGGCGCCAAATATGCTGGATATTGCTCAGATATCACTAGAACTATTTTCGTGGGCGGCAAGCCGCCAAGTGAAGTTTCAAAAATATTTGAAACGGTAGTTGAAGCCATGAATGAGGCATTAAAGATTGCTAGAGGTGGAGTTAAAGCGAAGGAGGTCGATTTAGCTGCTAGAGAGGTGATTTCAAGGGCAAATTATGGAGAGCATTTCCCCCACAGCTTAGGTCATGGAGTTGGGCTAAGCGTTCATGAAGCGCCCAGATTGAGTAGGGAAAGCGAAGACATATTGAAGCCGGGGAATGTTGTGACTATTGAGCCCGGAATATATATCCCTAATCTCGGCGGCGTTAGAATAGAGGATATGATCTTAGTAGAAGAGGATGGCTGCAGAATCCTAAATGAGCTTCCAAGGCTACTAAACGAATTTTAAACTAGAGTCCGCATCTACACTTCCTCTCTAATGGTATTCTTTTGATGGCTATTTCAATAACCTTAATGACTGCAGGCATAACCCTAGACATAATCTCAGACACTTCTTCAGCACTTACTCTATCCTGCATTCCAGCAGCATAGTTTGTGACTATGCATATCGTCGCATAGCAGATTTTCAGCTCTCTAGCCAAGACAACTTCAGGTACACCGGTCATTCCAACAACATCCGCCCCAAGCATCCTCAACATCCTTATCTCGGCAGGGGTCTCAAATCTAGGTCCTTCAGTGCAAGCATATATTCCTGAATCCCAAATCTTAATTCCCAACCTCCTCTCAAGCAATACCTCCTTAGCTGCCTCAATAAGTGCACTTCTAATTTCCGGGCAATATGGCTCTGTCATGTCGACATGAACTACCTTTGGCCCCTCGAAGAAAGTTGTTGGTCTGCTCTTAGTGAAATCTATGAAGTCATTGACAACGACAAAGTCTCCTGGTTTTAATCCCTCAGCTATTCCACCAACGGCATTAGTGGCTATAATTCTCTCAACACCCAGGGAGTGCATGGCCCAAATGTTTCCCCTATAATTGACTTTATGTGGAGGATTTTCGTGCCTCCTACCATGCCTCGGAATAAACGCAATTCTCTCCTCGCCTAATTCGCCAATTGCAACATTAATGTCCCCATATGGTGTGTGTATGCTCACTTCTTCAGCTCCCTTAATAGCCTCCTCCAAGCCTGTTCCACCAATAATTCCAACTCGAATTTTCCTCATAAGCTACTACCTCTTCGCTCTCCTCTCCTTAATCTTATCAATTAAGGTGAATGCCACAACTAGGCTAGAGCATATGCTTGCAGTCATGATTAATGAGTAGATCAAGAGCTCATGACTCATTCCCGGGGTCGTCAATAGGAATGAAACATTTTGAAGTACGGGCCTAATAGTGCCCAGAAAAACCAGTCCAACGAAATCATGCCATAGCTTCTGCTTCTCCCTCAAGTACTTATCTATCATTCTGCCAGCTAGAAATATTCCCAAACCGACAAGGAATATGTCGGTTGCCTGAGCAAGGAAGTATCCTGCCATTCTAGGTATGTTAGATATTAGGGCTGGGTTCACATGTAGCTCAGAGAAAACTCTACTAACGCCCTCATAAACTGCAACGCTGCACGCTATGAGCGATATGAAGCCCGTGAAAAATATTATTGGTGAGGCTTCCCACCACTTAATGACAAGCCTATCTATTGAAAATCCTCTAATGACAAACGCGCTACCTATCACAATTAAGGCTCCAAGCAAAGTATATTGAGCGTATCCAATGACTTGAAGAACTGCAAGTAAAAGGAGTATGAGACCAGGTACACCAAGAAACATTCTAGCATATTGGGGTTCCTCAATGATTTTCCTCAAGTATCTTGCTATTAAAATATATGTCTCCTCAACCCCCCTCTGCTGCTGAACCAGTACTCGCCTAACTGATACTATTGGTAGCCTCGACTGTATAACGGGTATAACTGCTTCATCAGCTGCACCGTCAGTTACTAGTATTAGCCCCGTAGCACCAAATCTTTCAAGCACTTTATCCAGTTCGCCCACTATCTTTAAATCAGCTTTATGTCCTCCCTCACTTAAACCGGTTATTGTTGCTATTTCACATTCAATGCCCTCAGCTTTAAGCTCATCATATAGGCTTATAGCTGCAAACAATGCATTTACATCTGAATCCTCTGGTGATTTGAGAGCAAATAGAGTTGCCGCCCTTAAGTTCTCTTCTCTCCCAACAACTGGTGTCTCTATGCCAGTGACTTCTCCCAAATCGTTATCCCTATCAACATAGAGAACGAGTATTCTCTCGTGCTTCCCCTCTTCATTTGATCTCATAGCTCCCACGTTACCGAATTTAGATAGTAATCTTCGATGTTATTTAACTTACTTTCTTTTCAAATAACCCAAGTTCCATTAGCAGCTTAAACTCATCGAAGCTAAGCTTATTTCCACGCCTCATCTTCTCTAGAGCTCTCTCAACAACTCTATTTAAGTACTCATCCCTCTTCACCCTATTCATCAAAATTATCACTGCATTTTTTCGAGCTTTCAAATTCATTAGCTCGACTTGGGCTTTCGATATTTTATTATTCTTATCTCTAATTAGCTCCTTAAAGTAGTCGATCTTACTCTTCAAATCGTCAATCATGTTTGATTGATCAATTATTGTTTCATTAAGAGATGTGATTTCGCTCTTCAACTGCTCTATTTCACTTGATAGGCGTTTGATGTCGCTCTTAATTCTGCTAATCTCATCTTTCAAATCCTCAATTCTTCTTTCTATCTTCAAAATTTCCTCTTCAAACCTAATGGCCTGCTCAAGCTTCTTTCTCTTCTTACTTAAACTACCTATCTTGGCAATTACCCTCTTTTCCTCTTCTCTGCTTAATGGTGTCGTCTGGTAATACCATTCAAGCTCTTCAATTCTCTTAATTAGCTGGTCGAGATCAGCTTTTACCTCCCTTTTTATGGAGGAAATAGTTCTCCTAAGTTTAGCTATTTCCCTAATATTTTCTCCTACCTGCTTCCTCTTATCAGCCAAGGTTTCTCTCAGCTTCCTAATGCAATCAGTCTTCTCTCTTAATTTGCTCTTCAATTCCCTCCTCTTACTCTTCAGCTCGACAAGTTTACTTTTCTTCTCCCTAAACCTCCTCAATAACTCCTTCAGCTCTCCTTGAGCTCTTTTCTTCTCCTCTATAAGTAATTGTATTTCACTCTCCTTTAACTTAATTTGCTTCTCAATTCTTTCAAGTTCATTTTTCAACTCGCTTAAACTTTTCATTCCAAGATTATCCTCGCATCTATTACTTTTGCCCCCTTCTCGTAAATGAATATGGGGTTTAGATCGAGCTGATTTATTTCTTGGTTTTCCATTACTAGATCTGATACTTTAAGTATAATGTCTATTATTGCATTTTCATCGCATGGCGGCTTCCCCCTATAGCCCTTTATTATTGGATATCCTTTAATTTCCCTAATCATCTCTTTGGCTTCATCCTCAGTTACTGGTGCTATTCTGAAGGTTACATCCTTCAATATCTCAACGAATATGCCACCTAAACCGAACATTAAGGTTGGGCCGAACTGCGGGTCCTTGATTGCTCCAACTATCACTTCGGTTCCTTCAGGTGCCATTTCTTGGACGAATACTCCTATAATTCTTGCACTCGGCACTCTCTTCTTTACATTGCTCATGAGCTCATCGTATGCCCTTTTTGCCTCCTCCTCATTTTCAATGTTGAGTATGACTCCGCCAACATCGGTTTTATGTATTATGTCCGGTGAAAGTATCTTAAATACTACCGGATAGCCTATTTCATTGGCGCATTTAATTGCCTCCTCCTTACTTCTCGCAATCTTAAATTTTGTGACTGGTATACCATAAATTGAGCACACTTCTTTAGCTTCATTTTCAAGCAAATACTTCCTTCCTTCACTGAGCGCTTTCTTAAATATAGCCTTCACTTTTTCGCTTCTACTCGTCTCCATAAAGTCAACCTCAGCTCTACTTTCACATCTCGTTTATTAAAAGCTTTTATCCAGCATTTCAGGGGCTACTAGACTTCACCGGTTATCCTCTGAATTACAGCATATAGGTTGTCGAAGCCCTCACAGGTTTTGGATGAAGTGAATATCAGGTCTGATAGTAGCTCAGCACTAATTACATCACTGATTCTCTTACCGAGCTCCCTCTCCATGGTTGCCCTCTCACTCATAATGGCTGATTTAAGTTCATCGGGATCTTCAATCCAGCTCTCTATGCGCATTTTCTCTTCATAGGAAAGCAGGTCCGATTTTGATATAACGTTCACCTGTGGCCTTAGGAATCTGCATTGAACAGATGTTGCCAGTAGCAGTGCTGAGGCAAAGCTAATAGGTCTTTTCGCGAATACAGCGTCTAATAGGCATAGGACTATCATGTTTTCTCCACCAATTCTAGATGCTATGTAGGGGCCAGAGGATCTAAACGCGAATAGCTCCATTTGCCCCGGTGTATCTATTATCAGGTAATCAACACCTAAGTCTTCGATCTCCTCTCTCAACTTCTTAACGTAATTCACTATCAAATCAACGCAGGCAATTAATGCTCCATTTGGGCCCAAGCCGTACTGAAGCATTACATCCTCGACATTAACATACTCTCTAACATCCACATCTGGGGAATATGGTAACCACCTAACCCCCGGATCTAAATTGAGTATTCCAACACTCCTATCCTGATCTTTAAGCCACTCAGAGAATGCAGCTGATAATGCGCTCTTTCCCGAGCCAGCGGTTCCAACAACCATTATTGAGATCAAGGCTTCTCACCAAAACTCACCTTCTTCACCCTACCCCCGGCATTCAGCAATCTGCTTATTAACTGTTTTACAGCTTCCTCCACTACTTCCATTTTGCATCTACCATAAATGTGAATTCTAATTGCCGGTCCGCGATCACTTACTCCCGGATGCGTTTTAATATATATTTGAGGTAGCCTCTTCATCACCTCCTCGACTATGGAGGCTATATCTGCCTCAAACACATCTTCAACTAGAACTTCAGCTTCAGAAAACTTCCTACCTGCAATCATTTTAGCCACATACTTAGTGAACATGAACTCCATTTCCCTCGGTACACCAGGTAGTGCCACAATTCTCACACCATTCCTTTCGATAATTACTCCAGGTGCCATTCCCACTTCATTTTTAAGTACAATGCACCCTTCAGGCACATAAGCCATTTTCAATCTCCTATTATTCAATGGCACACCCAACTCCATGCACTTGCACCTAATGTACTCGGCTGCTGAACTATTCAATTCGAGCTTTCTATTTAGGGCAAGTGCAAGCGCCTCCATCGTCTTATCATCAAATGTTGGTCCCAAACCGCCAGTCGTAATTATGAGATTCGGCTTTCTGCTCAAAGCCTCATTTATTGCTAAAGCTATTTCATGCACATCATCACCGATAACAGTTATTCTACGAACTCTTCCCCCAAGCCTAGTTACTTCTCGAGCAAGCCAAGATGCATTTGTATTAACAACTTTCCCTATTAATAGCTCCTCTCCAATACTGATGATCTCTACTACTGTAATTACCCTCTCTTCCTTAGCTTCGCTCATACTGATCCGCTTTACTTTTTAGAGCTCAACCACCACTTCAAGTATTCCTTGCGCCAATCCTCTTCCCGCTTCTCAGCTTTTCTCTTACCATACTTGTATATCTCGAATCTACCTAAAGCCAATCCACAATTCCTACACACATATGTGAACCTGCGTCTATCAAAATACATTTCACCGCCGCACTCGGGGCAAGGTCTAACCATTCACTCCACCAATTTACCATTTACTTTCTCCAATAAATAATTTAACTGTAATGTAAGCTAGCCCGCCAACTAGAATGAATATGCCCAATGCAATTGGCAGAACCAGTACCATTGGGAGCGCGCCCTCTTTAATAATGGCTGAAATTGCTGTAGCCACTGCATACACCAGTGCCCCCTTAATAAATTTTCTCGCGTCTACTCTCAGAAAGCCAAGGAATGCTCCAACAGCTAGCGAAGCTAAAATTGATGATAGCTGCACATACCCTAAAAAAGCCATTGATAAGCCCGCTATTAGCGGTATTAGATAATGCCCCTTCATCCTGAAAAGTTCAATAGCTATGCTAACAGCTACTTGAACTTTACTAATTTCAAGCTTTTCCTTTTCCACTAAGACTTCATGTCTCAAACTCGAATAATCACCTGCACTAATTGAGGTAATTGCGCTTTTCCCCTTATCAGTTAGAAAGTAATAGTGCGCTCTATCAATTTCCTTTCTATCGACTAGCCCCGCCCCAACGAGCACCTTTAAATGCTCGAAAACCGTGGACTTAGACTTTCCAATTAGCCTTGAAATATCGCTTAACTTCATTTCTCCTTTACTTGCAAGTAGCATTAAAATTCTCATCCTAGTTTCGTCTGCAAGTACCTTTAGCTCCTCAATCCTCACCCTCAATTCTTCGCTCACAATTAATTCCCTCTTCCCATCTATTCATTCGGTCTTCCTAGAACTATAAGCATTCGCCGAACATCTAAACTACGCTTATCTCAATGCATTTCCCCTTCAAGACCGGTGATTTGAATGCTCAAGATGGTGGCTATATTGTTCCTAATAGCCATGTTAGCACTAGTGCATCCAGCACTCATCATAGTTCCTCCAGCAGCCTATATTCTAATGAGGGGATTGAGAACTGCGAGAAAGCATGGTCCATTTAAATCTAGGGAAATTAAAGCTCCAGCAATAAAGAGGAGTGCTTTTCATGTTAATGATAGTAGGTCTTCAACAGTATCCTCAGGGGGTGAATTAAGGCTAGATAGTATCAAAACTGGAAAGGAAAAGCTCTATGCAGTAAATTTGAAGCTCGCTACTTTAAACTACTTAGCAGTTCACTCTCCATCAATAGGTAAGCTAACGCTTTCAGGAGCAATTGCCTTTAAAGGAATTAAGAATGAGGCTCTCCTCAAAAACCTGCTATTAAACATGCCAACAGATTTCTCACTAATCACCATTAGGAGAAGGGGAAATGGAGATCTCCACCTATTAATTCCAAGAATCACTGTGCCAGTATACAAGAAGGAGAAGGCCATATCAATGCTGACTGGCCTCCTAACTTCACTAGCAACTTCACTTCCAGCTGATGAAGTGAAAGTGTTAGCTGGAAAGCAGCTTGTACTTGCCCTAATAAATGCCTCGCTCGGAGGTGTGAGAGCATGAGCTTTCTAATTACCCGTTCAGCCGAAATTGTTGACTTAGATTTCATATTAAAGCGTAATCTGAAGGCCGATGATAGTAGCTCGGTAATTGGTGTGTTTGCACCGTCAAGGGAGCGCGCCAAGATAGTTACATCAATACTTCAACGTATTTTCAAGCGCTCAAATAGCTGCTGTATAGTATTGGATCATCGCGGCCTCTACGCAAGGCTCCTTAGTCAAGTGATTGATGCCTGCCAAGTATTCAAGTTGGGCTTCAATGCTTCACTTAGCATATTCGATTTCACAGGTGAAGACCCTTATATGAAGATGTTCAATGTAGTTGAGGCAGTAAAAGTAAGTCTTCATGTGGGTGAGCCATCAGCAAGAGTGCTTCAGCATGCCTTAACTGCTCTCATATCTAAGGGCGTTAAGAGGCCAAGCATAGAGGAAGTAATGCTTGAAATCGAATCGCTATCTCAAATTCTCTCATACAAGCCGTACGTTTCAAGACTGCTAAGGCTACTCGATCTTCTACACTGCGGCCGATTGGGCTCAGCATTTAGTGGTCATGGAGAGTTGGAGTTCCTGAGTCATGGTGCTTCTGTACTTGACTTCAGCTATTTGCCGCTGGAGTTCAGGGTACTCGCATCTCTACTTACACTAATAAGGCTTCTGAGCACTCGACCAGTAGTAGTTGTTTTAGATGAAGCAGATCTACTCATGCCTGAACTTATAAGGGCCCTGCGGGAGGAATATGCTTTAGCCTTTGAAAGAGCTTTCTTCACCTTAGAGCTCCTAGATAAATTAGGTGCATCCATTACTGTGCTTTCATGTAGAAGTCCGGCCTTTCTATCGAGCAGGGCAAGGCTTCTTCTTAACCTAGCCATAACATCCATTCCGAGGTCGAAAGAGGAAGTTAATATTTTGAGTAAATTGCTATCGGATAACTTGGCTTTAGATGAGCTGAAGCTGCTTCCAAGGAACTCAGCTCTACTCTTCTATGATGGGGATGCAAAGGTCGTCAAGCTACCCAAGATAGATGTGCAAGCTAAGCCACTAAAGGTGGAGAGCAAGCTCAAACCATTGGAGGTAACTCATGTCACTCTCCTAGAGAAACTGTTCAGGGGTCTATCTGAGGCAGCATATCAAGTGCTATCATTTCTAGTTCAGGGAGGTATTGAGAGGGACTCACTTGTAGGCTATATTGTCGGCGTGCTAGGCTTAGATAGTCAAGTAGCCCGAAGGCTAATAGGTACATTGATAGCCTATGGATTGATCTCTGACTTCATAGGTAGGGATGGTCGGTACTACGTTAAGATAACCCCCTCCGGCATCGCAGCCCTCAATGAGTATGAGTTCTTAAGGGGTGAAGTGGCTTGAGCAATTGGATTAGGTGGCATAGGGATGGAAGAGGCTTTACCCACACGGTAACCATAACGAGTAAGGGAGTCATAGTTGCAAACTATAGGGTCACTAGGCGGGGGAATATAAGGCGAGAGCTAGTATTAGTGCCGAAGAAATTGACTTTAAATCAGAATGGAAGGAGGGTGCTCTTCGAGGAGTACTATGATGAAGTTAAAATTAAATCGCTAATTACTGCCCTCAGCGACTTAGCATCAATAGCCCTCGGTCGAGAAGATTGCGAGCATATTGTAGGTGAACTTGAAAAGATCATTATTCACCTCGATTATCTGAAGAACCTGCTTAAAGAGGCGTTCTCCAATGAATAGTCATGATATCCCAAAGTATAGGGAGCTAGAAGACATACCTGGAGTAGGTCCATCAACAGCTGAGAAATTAAGAAGAGCAGGCATTTCATCACCTAAACAGCTGGCGCTTTATGGATTAGATGAACTGCTATCACTTCTAGATGTAGATGATTATACGAGGCTGAGCAGAGCCCTATTTAATGTTAGGAGAGCTTTCAGACCACTGAAAGTAGTTAGGGCCTCAGAGTTCTCATCCATTAGAAGCTCTTTACCTAGACTCACAACTGGAGTTAAGTCTATAGATGAACTATTGAAAGGCGGTTTAGAGCCCAGGTGCATATATGAGTTCGTTGGAGAATATGGTGCTGGAAAATCCCAATTATGCTTCCAGCTATCCGTAACAGCCCAGCTAACAGAGAATAGGCGTGGTGCAAACGGCAGGGTCCTCTATGTAGATACTGAAGGAACATTTTCAGACAAGAGAATTGAGAAGATAGGGGAGCGCTTCAACTTGTCAGATCCACTATCAAACATACTGGTATATCAGCCCATGAACGTGGATGAGCAAATAGACTGCATAAGAATAGTTCTACCTCAATGCATTGAAAATGAGCAGGTGAAGCTGGCAATTATTGACAGCCTAGTAGCCCATGTCAGAGCCGAGTATAGGGGTAGAGAGATGCTAGTTGCTAGACAGCAAACACTAAATTACATGCTAAACTTCCTCTTGAGAATCGCCATGATGTACAACATCTATGTAGTAGTGACAAATCACGTGGTAGCTAAACCAGTAGCTGGCGGCGGACTAGTAGCTGCTGGAGGCCATGTAGTGGCACATGGAACTACCCACAGACTATTTATATTACAGCATTCATCAACGAAACGCATAGGTGCTCTTGTAAGGAAAATGATCGTTGAAGATAGCCCATATCTTCAGAGAGGTAGCTCGACATTATTTGGCATAACGGAGAATGGTTTAGTTGACATATTATAGTCGCAAGGCAATTAGAATAGCCAGAGTAATAAGTGAGTTCAAAGTATCTAGGGAAGTGCTTGAAGAGGCTCTACACATGCTTAAATCGAGATTTCATGGGAAATCGAGTTCATGGTTTAATAGATGCCTTGACAGGTTAACTGACGTGAAGAAGGCTGTGAAAGCTAATACTTGGATTGTCAGGGGTAGGCCTGAACTCGGCGACTATGAACCCCTATACATAGTCACGTATACACCTGAAATTAGAAGATATACATGCACCTGCTATGATCCAAGAAAACCATATGGATCTCATAGAATGAAAAGCATTTGCACACATGTAGGTGCAGTCATCCTATGGAGACTATTGATGGAGAGGAGGCTTCATGAATTCGCAGCTTATGGAGATTGTAAAGGGCATTCTGAAGCAGAGCAGTAGGGCTCAGAAAATATCCATTTATGTCGAGAAGCCAGACCACGTGGCTCCCATTCTAGCGGAAGAACTATGCCCATGTATTGTTATTGGATGCAGACATCCCCCTGCAAACCCCCCTCACCATGAAGTCTTTTACACGAATTACGGCTTATTAGACATGGATGTAGAGGAGTTCCTCAGCATTCTAAATCAGCTCAATGAACTGGGGAATCTTAGAGCAGTGATCATCTGCCTTCCCCCCACCATCCCCGCAAGGCTTCGCGGACTGAAGAACTTCCCTTTCATGGTACCATACAGTAGGCTAGTGCTCCGCAAGCTCAAGCTGATTAGATTGTTCACAGAGTTTAAGGGGATGAATCTATTGTTGCTTGCACCAATTATTAAGCTGGTCAATGGAGCAAGCTATAATCTGAAAATGCCCTACTACATTGCGGTTAAAGCTATATCGGACATAGTTATAGTGCTTCTAAATCTAGACTAGCTTTAGGAAACGGGTTCATAGCATAAGCCTAGCCTCTGAGCATGCTTATATGCTTCCCTCATCTCGTCGGCTGTAGGCCTCCTCGCAATATCCGGATACTTCTCAGGCTCCCATGCAACAAGGTATTCTGGGCGGTACTGCGCCATTATGTTCACCAATGCTCTAGGCAGGTTTTCAGCTATCCAATTGAGTATGGGCTTCGTGCAACACTCAACGTGGTTTGGCATTACTAGGTGCCTAATTATCATGTCAATTCCATAATCATGCATCATTTTGTGGTTTCTGGAGACCACCTCAAAGTATTTGTCAACCATGGACAGCCTCTTAGCGCACTCATCGTTACCATACTTGAAGTCGGGTAGGCCTATATCTATTATTTCGAGCAGTATCTTCATAGTCTCAGTACTGCAGTAGAAGTTGCTGTTCCAGAGAAGTGGAACGTTTACATCTAAATACTTAAGGGACTCGACTATTGTATGCAGATTTGGAGTTGGTTCGCCGCCAACATAATTTATGTTCTTTACCCCCTCTCTCCTAAGCGTGGCCTGTATTTTGGCGAGCTCTCTTGGAGTCACTTCTATGCCTCCAAGTGGGTTTACTTGGCTTATATCGTAGTTTTGACAGAATACGCACCTAAAATTGCATGACCCAAAAAATATGGTTCCGCTCGGAATTAATGGGGCTTCCTCACCCCAGTGGTGAAACCATGAAGCCACATAAGTTCTCTTATCAAGCCTGCAGAAGCCTCTCTCGCCATTAGCCCTATTCACTCCACATCTTCTTTCACAGAAGTTGCAATGAGTCAGCATTTTATTGACGAGCTCAATTTTTAAGTCTAGAAAGCTTACCTTGGGTTTTTCTAGGCTTGAAAGCTCAATTTCACCTGACCTAATTTTTTCGAATATTTTTTTGAACTTCTCCGCTACCCTTTCATGTTCGCTCCACAGCTCTTTCTCGCTTGCCTCCTCCAAATTTATGTCTATAGGTATTCTCTTGCATATTAAGTACTTGGCCGGCCTTTCATTTCTCATAACCCTGTAGTACCATGAAAGCCTCCTCTTAACCTCCTCGTTTTTCCAAACAAATATTGCATCGGGCCTTAGAGCATAGTACATTTTCCCAATCTCAACATTTAACTATGGCTATCAATTGATTTCTTTTTCGGCCTCCTCTAGCGCCTCAACTATATACTTCCTTCCTTCGGGTGATGAGAAAAGCGGGGGCCTCCAATCCTCAACTAAAATTCTCCTTTTAACTTCAACTACTTCTCCAGTCAAGGGATTTACTCCTCTCCTCGAAACAATCTTCCACCTTAAAACTATGCCCCTCCTCTGCCAGGCTGGCGTTTTTGCGAGATTTATTCCCAGTTCCTTGAAGACTAGTTCATGAAGTTGCTCTGATTTTAAACCGGCCAATTGCTGTGCCGCACTTCTCCTACTAAAGCCCTTTCTAATTAGTGCATAGAAGGCATATGAGTTTATGTGGTTTCTCCATGCCTCCATTTGCCTCCAAATAAAATAGTCGATTACATCCGACTTGGAAAGCATTACTATTCTAGCATCAAAGGATGCACTAAGCTCCTTACCAAACTTCTTGAGCATTTGAATTGAGAAGTAGCTGCTCATGGTACTCGGAATTATTGACAGGAGCTTTTCAATTCTCCTATTAAATGCGCTTTCCCTCATGAAAAGATAGCTCACCTCATCTGATTGAATGTATGCTAGGGATGGATTGAATCCTGAATTGAAGACTGATTTAGCTGCTCCAACCATAAGCTTGGCGAATTCCTCATCATAAGGCTTCTGAAAGCCCACTTCATCGCATAGATCCCTAAAGTTCCTCCCATCACATCTAACTATAAATGGAATTCCTGGTGGAATTTTAAGCATGGCGTATGCTTCATGCTCCTTAAATTCCCTCACATGCTTTCCCATATGTCTCAGCAGCCCTTTCAAGTAAATTAATGCCCAGGCGGCTTAAGATTTCATATAGTCTTGATATGGGAAGGCCGACCACATTATAAAAGCACCCAGAGATCCCCTTAACGAGCAGTGCCCCAAGCCCTTGAATAGCATAGCCGCCAGCCTTACCCATTGGCTCACCGCTCCTAACATAGAGTTCAATTTCTAGCTCACTCAGCTTCCTCATTAAAACCTC
>Ga0190367_1000651_pt1 | contig 23821 bp, 24 predicted proteins | sample 4872181011_MG_FD_171838 | JGI IMG/M metagenome (GOLD analysis project Ga0190367, IMG submission 171838) | Hydrothermal vent microbial mat bacterial communities from Southern Trench, Guaymas Basin, Mexico - 4872-18-10-11_MG | ecosystem: Environmental > Aquatic > Marine > Hydrothermal vents >...
GGATCATATATGTTAACTATGTTAGCAAATCCTATTGCGTTATACCTACCTACTTCATCTACGATCCTTAAAGCTAGCTCATCTCCCTTCTTAGCCGCATCATATATCATTTTAGAATCCAACAAGTCTGGATTACCTTCAGTCTTATCATAGAGCATACTATCTTTAAAACCTCCTTCTCTCTTGATGATCATCCTTGCGTGCTTAGGTATACCGCTTCCAGAGGAATAAGCTTCCCAATGACCTCTTCTTCCACATCCACAAGTAAGCTTACCCTCAGAGTCAACAACCATATGCCCTATCTCAGCGGCGTTACCGTCTTTTCCTATAAGTAAATGGCCATCAACGTAGACTCCTCCTCCGATTCCCGTGCTTATAGTTATGTATACTAAGTTTTCATGCCGCTTACCTACCCCAAAAAACCTCTCACCTATAACAGCTACCGTACAATCGTTTAACAACGTGGTCTTAAGCCTAAATTCCTTACTGAGAGGATCTACTATAGGTATGTTTTCAAGAGGTAAATTAGCCGGCTTTATAAGAATGCCCTTTTTATAATCTAAAGGCCCTATTGACCCCACTCCTATTCCACTTACTTCATTAAGAGATACGGATGAGTCCTTTAACGCCTGTTTAATCATCTTGATAATTTGTAGACTTAGCGCTTCAGGTCCTCCTTTTCTCACCGTTCTTTCAGTTATCTTAACTAGAAACCTTCCCTTTTCATCGCCTACAACTACCCTGGTGTATGTAGCACCTATATCCACTCCTATGCCGTACATTAAAGGGGTCCCTCTATGAGAAATATAATGCTTTAAAATATTATCATTAAGCTTGTTCTCGTCTCTAAGAAAGCTTCTTTAATAAGACTACTTTTATGTTAGGCGATAAGCTATGTTACTAGCAGTACTTTCAGATACTCATGATTTACTGCCCGCTATAGATAGGGCTGTGAGCGAGATACTTAGAAGAGATATTAGTATAGTTTTACATGCAGGAGATATAATTTCTCCTTTTTCATTGAAAAGATTTAAAAATTTATCCTCAAAAATGTACATCGTTTACGGAAACAACGACGGGGAGAGGGTGCTACTCAGTAGGTTAGCCGAGGAGTTAAACATCATACTGAGAAGCTCTCCGCTCGTAATTAGAAAGGAGGGGTATAAAATAGTCTTGATGCACGGACTTGAGGGTAAGGAGGAGACAGAGGAATACGCTTTCTCAATAGCTAAGAGCGGACAGTATGATCTAATCGTATATGGACATACACACGAGGCTAAGTTTGCAAGGGAAGGAGATACGCTAATAGTTAATCCCGGTGAAGTTTGTGGATATTTAACAGGAAAAAAGACGTTAGCTTTTATAAACTTAGCCGAGAGAACAGGGGAAATAGTTGAGCTGTAATGAGTGATATGATAAAGCTTATGATAGAGATAGCTAGGAGAGCTGGAGCGGAGATAGTTAAGTGTTTAAAGGAGGGAAGAGGAAGTGAGGTAGTTGCTAAGGGAGCAGGAGGAGATACTACATTAGTTATAGATAAGGTTTCAGAGAACACAATACTTAATTTCCTTATGAATAAGTTAGGGAGCTTCACGGCAGTTAGCGAGGAAATAGGCCTCTTTAAGAGAGGAGATGGCGAGCTCATTTTCATAATAGACCCTGTTGATGGCAGCTATAACTCAAGAAGGATGATACCTCTCTTCACGGTCTCCATAGCACTAGCTAGGGGACGCACGCTTGAGGACGTTATAGCCGGTGTGGTGCATGACCCTTATACAGGCTCGACGTACTGGGCTGAGAAAGGTAAGGGAGCTTATTACAATGGAAATAAGATAAAGGTTAAAGGCAATAGTGGTAACCTAAGGAATTCGTTAATATGTGTCTCATTACCACTTAAAGCAGGAGTTAAACCGATTGAAACAGCGAAAGAGATAATTAAACATGGAGGAAGAGTGAGAGCATTAGGCTCAGCAAGTTATGAAGCCTGTTTAGTGGCAAGAGGCTCAGCTGATGCTTACATAGATGCCTGGGGTACATTAAGAATAGTTGATATAGCAGCAGCTTCACTAATCCTTAAGGAAGCGGGAGCGGTAGTTCTCTATAACTACAGGGAACCTACCAAGATCCCTAAAATAGACTTAGATGAAAAACTTTTCTTTGTAACAGCAAATTCTAAACAGCTTATGGAAGAGATTGTAAAAATACTTCCATAGAGAGGTGAACATTGTTTGAAAAAGAAAGTAATGTCTTTTCTCTGCCTTTTGACGCTCCTGGTCTTACATGCCTATGTAAGTTATCATGAAGATAGTACATTTCTAAGGCCAGAAAAAGGATTCAAGCTTCCCAGAGAAAACCTAATAAGTAAAGTTAATATTAAAATAGAATTTAATAGGAATTTTTCAAATAAAACGTTATTAATTTATATAATATCCGAAAATAAAGTAATATTTAACAATACCTCTGTCTATGAAGGACACTGGTATCCCTTCTATCTCTACAACCCCGCACCTCAATCACTTTACCTGGAAAAATACTACCTAGGCTCAAGATCCAACCTAGGAAATATCACGTCTCTTAAAAGGTATTTAGGTAGGTTGAGTAAAGGATGGTATAAGTTATGGATCTTCTTTGGGAAGAGCGGATGGACCGTGTTAAGGGCTATGGGTGAAAATAATTCTAGTAATTACTTCTGGATAAAAGTTGAGAAATATAATTTAACAAAAAGATTAGTTAAACAAGAGTATTCTAAGGTTGGAACACCAAAAGTCATAATAGATTATGTAAGAATGCCTAGGATCGTATACAATGGTAAAAGTTTCTCTATAACCATAATGCTTAAGAACTTTGAGGCACAGGGAGTAACTGTTGACCTTCAATGTTTCTCATCGGCCACTGGGTTATTTTACTCAGAGAAAGAAATTTATGTCCCTCCTTATGGAGAGATAGGACGAGTTCTAATTACCAGCGCTAAGTCCGTTGGTTCAAGAACCTTAACGTTTATTATAAGAAAAAATGGAGTTATGTTAGATAGTTTAAAGATAGTATTAATAGTTATTAATCCTTAACTAAAGATATAAAAATTTTTAAACAAAAAAGAGATAAACAGTTGCTCATTTTCCTTGATAATCCCGAAATGAGGTGACTCGAATTCCTAATACAGATATTTCTTTGATGATAGGAGGTGCTGCAGGCGATGGAACCTTCTTATCCGGTAACATACTTGCCAGAACTCTTATGAGAGAAGGATTACATGTATTTGCTACCAATGAGTATCTATCTGTAATAAGAGGAGGTTACCAATGGTACCTAATCAGAGCCTCTGAAAGAGAGGTTTATTCCCAAATATCGCGAGTAGATCTGTTAGTAGCTCTTAACAGAGACGCGATAAAGAGGCATAAGTCTCTGTTGAGAAAGGATGGGATCATGATTATCGACCCTAAAGATTTTAACAACATATCGCCTTCACCCGATATTCGTCTAGTTAAAGTTCCCCTCACAGATTTCGTTCACGAGGTGAGAGGAAAGAGGGTTATGAGGAACTCTGCCGCGCTAGGAGCAACGATGGCCGTTCTGGGTTATAACTTAGAAACTTTACTTTCAGTAATTAGGGACGTGTTTAAAGGTAGGGAGGAGGATCTTAAAGTAAACCTTTTACTTGCTGAAAAAGGCTACAGTCATGTTAAGGGAGACAGTAAGATTAATTCCATAAAATTGAAAAAAAGTAATAAAATATTCATAACCGGTAATGACGCGATCAGCTTAGGAGCTTTAAAGGCGGGGCTAGGACTTTACGTCGCGTATCCTATGACCCCCGCCTCTCCAATACTTCATTTTCTTGCAAGAGTTCAGAGGGAGTATGAGATTCTCGTATTTCAACCTGAAAGCGAGATAGCCGCTATCAACATAGCGATAGGTGCCGCATACGCTGGAGTTAAATCTATGGTAGGTACTTCAGGAGGAGGGTTCTCGCTTATGACGGAAGCCTTGGGGTTAGCAGCCATGAGTGAGACGCCTATAGTAATAGTAGTCGCACAGAGACCTGGGCCCAGCACAGGTATGCCAACCTTTACTTCCCAGGGAGATCTAAGATTCGTTCTCCACGCCTCTCAGGGAGAGTTCCCGAGAGTGGTATTAGCTCCTGGTGACGTGGAAGAGGCTTTCTACCTCACCATTAAAGCCTTTAACATAGCTTGGAAATACCAGGTACCTGTTATTCTGCTAACTGATAAGTATCTAGCTGAAAGCGGCAAAAGCACGGTCTTAGATGAGAACCTTATCAGCATTGAGGAAGGTAAAATAATAAGAGGTACTTACCGGGATGTCATTCCCTACAGGCGTTACAGGTTAACTGAGGATGGTGTATCTCCCATGGCCTTACCGGGAACGAAAGGGGCTATAGTCAAGGCCAATAGCTCTGAGCATGATGAAGGAGGATTTGTGACAACTGATCCCAATAGGGTGGTCCAAATGGTTGATAAAAGGTTTAGAAAACTGAGGGAGTTAGAGAGGGAGATGAAACGCTCTAACCCTGTAGGTATCTACGGAGATGAAGAGAGTATAATTCTTATATCCTGGGGCTCAACAAAGGGTCCCATATTAGAGGCACAGAACATTCTTAGGAATCAAGGTATCATGACTAAGTTTATTCATGTAAAGTGGCTAGCACCATTCCCCACAGAACTACTAGTGAGTGAAACCAGGAATAAAAACGTTATAGTCATAGAGAATAACAGGACCGGGCTTTTAAACAGCTTACTTAGAGAACACCTTCTTATCGATGCTGACCATAAGATACTGAAGTATGATGGTAGACCCTTCTATCCAGAAGAAATAGCTGAGGAAGTTAAGGAGGTAGCAAATCTATGAGTTTAATTAAAACATTGGAAACTCCTGCCAAGAACACGTGGTGTCCCGGGTGTGGTAACTTTGGGATCTTAGCCGCTTTAAAAGCCGCTATATCTGATCTGGGATTAGATAATGAGGAGATAGTCGTTGTAACGGGAATAGGATGTCACGGTAAGCTTTCAGATTATATTAATACCAACTCTATACACGTAATTCATGGTAGGGTAATACCAGTAGCTATGGGAGTGAAAATAGCTAATCCGAGACTAACAGTAATAGGTCATGCAGGCGACGGAGATGCATACGCTATAGGAATGGGGCATTTACCTCATGCGGCAAGAAGGAATATAGACATTATCTACATAGTTCATAACAACATGGTGTTCGGGCTAACAACCGGGCAAGTAACACCTACGAGTCCTAGAGGACTTAGAACCAGATCCACACCCTTTGGTAATCCTGAAGAGCCCATGAACCCTGTGTTACTCGCTCTCACCTCAGGAGCCACGTTTGTAGCGAGAGGCTTCTCGGGAAACGTTAGGCATCTTACATACTTAATGAAGGAGGCTATAAGGCATAGAGGGTTTGCCTTTATAGATGTTCTTCAACCTTGCGTTACTTTCTATAACACGTATAAGTACTTAAGGGAGAGAACATACGAGCTTGAGACCACGGGACACGATCCTTCAGACTATGACCAGGCTTTAAGGATTACACTGCATAGTTCCAAGGAGAGAGTCCCCATAGGTATAATTTATAAGGTCAGGAAACCTACGTTCCTTGAGGCTATCGGATTTGATAAACCTCTAGTAGACTATGATAGAAGTAATGTGAGTTTAAGTAGGATCCTTAATACGCTGAGATAGCCATGAAGGTTGACGTTATAGTACTAACCAATAACAGTGAGAGAACGCTCAAGGCAGCTCTTGATAGTGTTCTAAGAGAGGTCGACTATAACCAGGTTATAGTTATCGACGGGGGAAGTAAGGATAAAACTCTCGAAATAGTTAGCGAGTATGATGTTGCTAAGATAATTAAAAATGTAAAAAGAGTGGGATTAGCTAGGTACTTAGGAGCTAAGCATGCTACCACAGAGTGGATATGTTATGTGGACTCAGATATCTACCTGTGTAATTCATGGTATGAAGAGGTTCTGAGATGGGTCTCTAAGCCTAAGGTCATGTGGATTCAAGGTTTAACGCTTGAATACAGTTACATAATGCCTTCATACGCTCTATCTAAAACATTAAAATATGTAAAATATGGATGTATAGCTCTTTCAAATTCCTTAATAAGAAGACAGGTTGTTTTAAGTTGTAATTCCTTAATTAAACCAGAGGTAAACGTAGGTGAGGATTTTCTGCTATATAATCACATTAAATCCCTAGGTGGTAAGGTCATACTAGAGGCTAAAGCTCTCAGTTTTCACATGCCTGATGCGTTTCTCCATGACATATATGCATATTATAGATCAGGTGTATCCCAGAGAGAGAAGGATGGTGTTCCTAAACCTTGGTATCTAGCCATGCCATTGCTTCTGATGAGAGAGGCCCTAATGAGATACATACTTGTGAAGGACGTAAGGTTATTTCCTTATTTTACGGGTCTTTTAGGCTCAGCTTACCTAGCTGGTTATCTACGTGTAACAAGGAGCTTAAGTAACTTGGTTTATAAGTTAGAGACTTTGAGCAAAAAAACTGGATATGTATTCGTAAATGAAGTCTGTGAAACTATGAGAGATTTAGCAGGGGAGGCGAAGGAGCTTTGAAAGTGATAGTAGGTACCTCTAATCCTTCTAAGGTAAAAGGAGTTAAAATGGCTTTCGAGAGGTTCTTTACCGAGATAGAGGTCATTGCGGTTAATGTAAGGAGTGGTGTTCCTAAACAACCTTTCGGGTTTAAAGACACGGTTAAAGGAGCAGTAATGAGAGGGTGGAGCGCTCTTAAAAGGAGAAAAGGAGATTACGGAGTCGGAATAGAGGCTGGACTGGTCAAGTTTCCATGGGCCTTAACCGGCTTCATAGATTTTCAAGTGTGCGCTATTGTGGATAGAAATAATAAGGTAACTGTTGGTATAGGACCTGGGTTTGAGTTTCCGCCCGAGTCTATTAAGCTAATGATAGAGAACCATGTTAGGGAGCTTGGAGAGGCCATGGAGAAGATAACAGGCATAAAGGATATAGGAAAGAACGTGGGAGCCATAGGGTGGTTAACTAAAGGGATCATGAAAAGAGATGAACTAACTAGCATAGCTGTTTTAATGGCTTTAATACCTAGAATTAATCCTCATCTCTACGCTGACGTATATAAGGAAGTTAAAGAGATATTAAGAACTCAAGAAGATTATCTTTGCTAGCCAACACTGACTATTTTTAGAACTTTTCCTATGGCTCTCGTTCTCGCATCTCTAATTACAAACACATCTTGCGATCTTATATACCAAGGATGGTGAACAAATTTTAAGGTGACTATGCCTGTATCTCCCGTCCTCATGCACTCCTTCTCCAACTTAACAAATTTAACGGTGCTTCTAATAGCGCCCAGATGAAGCACAGCCTCATAGCCCTTTCTTATAGTAGTTGGATGTTTAAGTATGGTCACCTTTGCGTTAAACTCTCTAACTGAGAGAGGCTTCCTCCCATCATCAATGACAGCCATACCCTTCTCAAGATCTTCAAACTCTATGCCTGAGAGAGCCAAAGTTGCCTCAATGCCTGCCTGTGCTCGCTTAACGAAGACCCTATTTATGTGAATAGATTTAACTCTCACCTTCCTCCATGAACCATCCCTTAGAGGTCCTATCAACACTTTGTCATCAACATGCACAGAGCCGGATAGGAGAAGTCCTGCAACCACCGGTCCTACACCTTTAACGTTAAAGATGTCATCCACATACATTAATAGGGAGGAGTTAACTCTCTCCTTCCATCTCATCCTAGGAGGAAGTATGTTAAGAAACTTTCTTAGAAGCTCTAACCCTTCCCCTGTGACGTTGGACACCTTAAATATGGGTACTATTCTTCCGCTAACCACATGCTTAGCGGCGACTACTACATCATCATAGTCCTTAATCTCAAAAGGTAGCTTACTTATACCAGGCATTTTCAATATCTTCTTAAGCTCCTCTAAACTCCTCTCAACTATGTCTTCATGAACCATATCTATCTTTGTTATCACCGCGAAAACAGGTATCTTAAGTGCTATAGCTATTCCAAGATGCTCTCTTCCCATAACGGAGAGACCTGAGTTAGCCCCGATCACAAGCATAACGTAGTCAGGTATCCTCGACATGACTCCTCTAAGAGTTGTCCTAAGATACCTCTCATGACCACCTAGGTCAACGAATATAATAACTTTAGATGAGCTAAGATATACTTGTGATTCATCTAGGGGATTAACAATATCGTAGTTAACTACGTTACCTTTACTGTCATACCCAAGTAAGTGCGTTGAGACCGAGGATGTACGTCCGCTTTCAATCTCATGGAGATACCTAGCTATACTTCTCATAGTAAGTCCTTCTCCATCATCTAGCTGACCAGTACAAAGTACCCCTACTAATGTGCTCTTGCCAGCATCCACGTTACCTAAACTTGCCACGTTAACGTATACGGGCGGTGAGTCCTCCCTAGAGAGCCTGACAAGAACCTCATATATAATCCCTTTTTTACCCTTTCTCCTCCTGAGGATCTGTAACTTGGCTCCTATCACTTCCGCTACCTTCTCAAGTGCTTTAAGTGAGTATTCCGCTTCATCTTGTGGAAGACCTAGAGGTTCTCCCTCGTCAGTTATCCCGATAACATAGAAAGCCTCGCCCCCTCCCTCCGCAAGTCTGTACTTCATCTGTGAGGCAAGCTTCTCTAATCTTTCCCTGCTTACGTTAATCAACTTAAGCTTATACTCTATTTTACCTTCCTCATTCTCAGGTGGATAATCATTTATTACAAACTTTAAGCACCTTGATGTTATTACTGAGAGAAAATGGACGGAAAGGCTTATTAAGTTAACCTTAAAGCCCTTTGTTCGCTATATACTTTGTCAGCGCCATCTTAAGGGTTTTATAAAGTAGGAGAACGCATTTTACTCTCGAAGGAAGTAAGTTTTTAAAACCTGTTATTTTAAACATAAATTCTTTTTTATGTTTAAAAAAACTCACAAAAGTGGAAGCATTAGGTTATTGACTACTAGCTTCTACTCTTACCAATTTCTCATATTCATCCCACTTACTAAGTATTTCTTCTATTTTATCGATGATGTTATCTATTTTAACTCTTATTTGTGCTCGTGTATCTCTAAACCTTAGAGTGACAGTGTTGTCTTCTAGTGTCTGCCCATCTATGGTTATTCCTAACGGCACGCCTATTTCGTCTGACCTAGCATATCTTCTACCTATGCTTCCACTTTCGTCATATATTGACAGATATCTTTGTCTAACCATCCTATACACCTCCCTGGCCTTTTTAACGAATTCTTCCTTGTTTACTAGCGGGTACACTCCAACTTTTACGGGTGCTACTTTTGGGTGTAGTGAAAGCACGAGTCTGTTACTTATAATATTATATGAATCAGTTATTAGAGCTAGTATTATCCTTTCGAGGCCAAAGGAAGGCTCTATAACATAAGGAATTACCTTCTCTTCTCCATCCAGTATAGAAAGATCTTTACCGCTATATTCCTGATGCCTTTTGAGATCATAATCACTTCTGTTGGATATACCTTCGATCTCTTTCCATCCCATGTACGGAAATAAATACTCGACATCAAATGTTTGAATCGCGTAATGAGCTAACTCAGTTTTAACATGTTCTCTTATTCTAAGCCTTTTTGGGCTTAAACCTATATCTATGAGCCATTTAAGGGATAGAGCTATCCAGTAAGCATGCCATTTAGTGGTTATTATCCCATCTTCATACGCTTCTCCTATTGTCATCTCTCTACCTTCTTTCCTGCCTTTCTCCTGCATTTCGGCACTGAGAACCTGTACTTTAACGTCCTTTACCTCACTGAAGTAAGGACACTCATCCATTTTCTTAGGGTTAACAAAGTATTCAATTTCCATCTGCTCAAATTCTCTGATCCTAAACAGGAAATTTCTAGGAGATATCTCATTTCTAAATGCTTTACCGACCTGAGCTATACCAAAAGGTAGTTTAAGTCTCATACTAACGTATATATCTTTAAAATTTACAAACATAAGTTGTGCCGTTTCAGGTCTCAAATAAGTAGGTATTGAGGACTTACCCTTAGGACCTACGGAGACATAAAACATAAGGTTAAAGGGTTCAGGTTCCGAAAGTTCTCCTCCACATGATGGACATCTCACGTTATTCTCCTTTAAAAGTTTTATCAATGATTCCTGGGTTAACTCGGTGACCATTATACCTTTCTCCTCAAGGAGGTGATCAGCTCTATATTCCTTCCCACATCTATTACATCTAACGATGAAGTCTATGAAGGACTCTACGTGACCACTTGCGACCCATACTTTTGGATGAGTAATTATACTGCCGTAAATACCTACTATATCGTCCCTGGATCTGACGAAGAAATCCCACCATGAGTTAAGAACTTCAATCCTCATCTCAGTTCCTAGAGGACCGTAATCGAAGAAGCCTGATAAGCTCCCATAAATTCTGCTAGATTGAAAGAAGAAGCCTCTTCTTATACATAAGTTTGTTATATCCTCTAAGCTAGGGCTTTTACTCATTCTTCAGCACCAATAACCATACACTCATGTAGAACTAGACAATATAAAAGAATATTTCACCTATTTCTTTAACAATTTAAGCAATCTATAGTTTAACGAGTGAGAGGGAGGTTTTATATTTAAGTAATAAATGCTTAGCATGTGATTGAGCTATGAGTGAGAAAGTAGCTCTTAATATCTCAAAGGAAATATATGATAAAGCCCGGGAATTTGTCGAGAGAAATAAAGATGCATTCTCTTCCGTTGAAGAATTTGTTGAGCATGTGCTAAGAGAGTTTCTATCGGAGGAAGAGGAGGAGGTCTTCACTCCTGAGGAGGAGGAAGAGATAAAAAGGAGGCTTAGAGATTTAGGCTATCTCTAATAGCTTATTTTCTCGAAGATATCTAAGTATTTTTTCTGCACTCTCTTCTGGTTTCTCATTTTCAGTGTCAAGCGTTATATCCGGACTCTCAGGCTCCTCGTAACGATCACTTATACCTGTGAACATCTTTATTTCCCCCTTAAGAGCCCTCCTATACAATCCTTTAGGATCTCTCTTAATACACTCCTCCACGCTACACCTTGTGTATACCTCAACAAACTTTAACCCCTCAGACTCTACTATTTTCCGTACCTCCTTTCTGATATCCCTATAAGGTGACACAAATGAGCATAGAACAAATACACCGTTCCTAGCCAATAACCTAGCTACATGAGCGACTCTTCTTAAATGTCTCCTTCTATCTTCCTGGGAAAAACCTGCCTCCGGACTTAACCATCTTCTAACTACATCCCCATCAAGCAGCTCGACGCGTATACCTTTCTCTCTCAATTTACGGGACACGATTTTCGCTACAGTGGTTTTACCTGACCCAGGCAGACCTGTAAGCCAAATCACACAGCCGTACAGAGCACTCACCTCAGCTTAGGAGGATTCTATTCCTAAAATCTCTTCTATTACAGACGATACTTCTTCTATTTTATACGTATCTTTCTTAACCTCAAAGGAGCTCTCAGGATCGTATATAGAAAAAACTCCATACCAGTCATGAACAGCATCATCAGGTCCTCTATCGTTCTCTCTGAGATACATAGTTCTCCAACCTAGCGTGCCTGCGCTTCTCCAATATAAGTTGTCAAAATAAGCTATTAAGTCAGGAGGATCTCCTTTTATCACCGGGTAAAGTTCCTCTGGTTTAAAAATCTTATTATCCCATCTTTCACCATTAGGTCCTTTTATTTTAGAAAGCTCTTCTTTAAGTTCATCCCTGTAATGCTCATAATCCTTAGGATCTATCACACCCTTAGGGTCTCTACCTTTAACATTAAGGAATATCCTAGCATAATATCCTCCCCATCCCCACGCAATAGTCTTACTCCAGTCCACTTTAACCTGGTTAAGTTCAGTACCCTTAGGTATGTTTTCTTTTAATAGCTTTAGATAGCCCTTCTCTATCATCCATTGATTAACCACAAAGGCCCCTTTCATCCTTTTGGCTCCATGGTCTGAGACAGTTATTATTACAGTATCCTTAGGTATTTCCTTAAGCAATTCTCCTATGAGAACATCAACTAACTTATAGTAATCCTTAATGACATTTTCATATTTATTACCTGGAACATATTTATGATGTTCCTTATCCATAAACCCCCAGAAGGCATGTTGAACCCTATCGATCCCTATCTCAACGAAGAAAAAGAGGTCCCAAGGCTTATTTATTAAGTATTTTATAACTTTGAAATGTTTTTTCGTCATAATCCACAAATCATTTTTAACTTTATCTCTTTTATCTGATCTATAGGTAACATCAAAAATATATCCGTTAAACATTTTTTTGATTTCTTCCTTTAACTTTTTAGGATACGTATACTCTGAATCCACACTAGGAGTTATAAAGCAACTTATCATGATCCCATTTAAGGGCTTTGGAGGATAGCTAGGGGGCACTCCTACGACTATACTCTTAAGACCTTTATTACCAGCTTTATCCCATACGGTTGGTTCCCGTATAAACTTCGAATTGACTATATAATAATCATTATAGGTCCCTTTCCTTCTATGTCTGAAACCGTAAATGCCTAACTCTCCTGGAGTTTTACCTGTACTCATTACAGCCCAAGCAGGTATGGTTATAGGAGGATTAGTAGATAGTAATCTAGCTCCTTTCTGTGTTAATTTTGAAAGATTTAAGATCTCATTACTTAGCTCATTATAAAGTAGAGCTGGAGGAGCAGCATCTAAGCCTATTATCATAAGTTTTCTTCCCATACTCGTTCCTCAATTAAAGTGAGACTATATATATCCTAAAGCCTTTAACCTCTCCTTAATCTTTTTCTCTTTCTCTTTATTAAAGGCAGGGCCTCCTTCCTCTTCTATCATCGCAACTATTTCCCTCAATACATATGTTACATAGTCAGAGACTGACGTGAACCCTGTATTCTCTATTATCCTCTTAATCTTTTCATAAAGAGGTTTAGGGATTGATATAGTAGTATACTTCTTACTAGACATTTCATTAATACACCATTCTACCTTATTATTCAAATAGTTTTGATTAAAAGCTTGTGTCATATCAATAATAATTAATAATATATTATTAATTATTATTAAAAAGAAGATGAGTTTAGTGATGCCATATGGTCTCTAGACCTCATGGAGGAAAACTTATTCAAAGAGTAGTTGGTGAGAGAAGGAGAGATGCCTTATTAAGCGAATCAAGAGAGTTAACGCACCTTCCCTTATCCTTAGATATAGCTGTTGATGTGGAAAATATAGCTTATGGAGTCTTTAGCCCTCTCGAAGGATTTATATGTAAACAGGATTACGATGAAGTGCTTGAAAGGATGAGACTTAGTAATGACGTACCGTGGACCATACCAATAGTACTTGATGTTGATGAAACGAGCATAGCTGATGTAAAGGAGGGAGATGATGTGGCTTTAACGTATGAAAACAAAGTTATAGCTCTTATGAGGATAGAGGAAATATATAGCTGGGATAAGAAGAGACATGTAATTAGAGTTTACGGAACAGATGACAATAAGCATCCAGGTGTTAAAAAGACCTTAGAGATGAAGGAGTTATTAATAGGTGGTAAGATAGATCTAGTAAATAATATATCTAATCCATTTGAAAAATATACTCTAAGACCTAAGGAGACGAGAGTTCTATTTAGAGAGAGAGGGTGGAAAACTGTAGTGGGATTTCAGACTAGAAATGCACCTCATAGGGGTCATGAGTACGTGCAAAAGGCTGCCTTAACCTTTGTAGATGGATTATTTATAAACCCTTTAGTAGGATGGAAGAAGACAGGAGATTATAGGGATGAAGTTATACTGGCAAGTTATGAAGTACTTATAAAGAATTACTATCCCAAAGATGTGGCAATATTAGCTGTTCTTAGAACATCTATGAGGTATGCAGGGCCTAGAGAGGCCATACACCATGCTATAATGAGAAAGAACTTTGGGTGCACTCATTTCATAGTTGGACGAGATCATGCGGGTGTAGGTGACTTCTATGGACCTTATGATGCATGGAAAATATTTGATAAGTTCCCGGATTTAGGCATAACGCCTTTATTTATCAGGGAGGCTTTCTACTGTTATAAATGCGGAGGAATGGTTAACGAAAAAATATGTCCACACATAGAGAAAGATAGAGTGAGAATAAGCGGAACAAGTATAAGAAGGATGTTACTTAAAGGTAAAAAACCTCCAGAGATTGTCATGCGACCCGAGGTAGCTGAAGTAATACTTAGCTTTGAAAAACCTTTTATTCAATAGAGAGTTTATTGAAATGAGTCTGTGTTAAAAACATGCCTAATGTTAAGGTAATACTATATAGGGAGAGAGAGATAAAAGAGATTAAAGTGGAAAAAGGAACTAAAATAGTGGAAATACTTACAAAAATCGGGTTGAACCCCGTCGAAGTTGTTGTTGCATTAGATAATGTCATAGTTCCCGAGGAAGAGAGAATCTATTCCGATTCCATCCTTGAAGTACTCCCAGTGGTGTCAGGAGGGTAAATGATCACTTGTGGTTTTTGCAGTAAAAGAGCTGTAGCACATTCACCTTACCTTCATGCTTATCTATGTAAGGACCATTTCATTAGCTATTATGAGGAGAGAGTGAAACTAACCATTAAAAAATTTAATCTTATTAAGCCAGGAGATAGGGTTGCAGTCGCTGTATCCGGAGGAAAGGATAGTTTAACAATGCTGTATTTACTGACCAAGTTCTCAGGGAACATGAAATATGAATTATTCGCTATAACGATAGATGAGGGAATAAAAGGGTATAGCGATGTTAGAGTAATGAACCTTAAGAAAAATGCTGGGAAGATGGGTATAGAACTCTACGTGACCAGTTTCAAGGAGGAAATCGGCATGTCCCTTGATGAGGCTACTGAGGTATTAAAGAAGAGGGGATTTGAATATAAGCCTTGTACTGTGTGTGGAGTTTTTAGAAGATATTTAATGAATAAGACCGCTAGAGAATTAGGTGCAACAAAGCTGGCTACAGGACATAATCTCGACGATGAGGCTCAAGTGTTTCTGATGAATGCTCTTAGAGGCGCTTTACCTAACATAATCAGAGAGGGATTAATTACAGAGTACGCATTACATGAGAAAATGGTGCCCAGAATAAAGCCTTTATACTTTATACCTGAAAAAGAGACGCTAATATACTCTAAGTTAATAGGGTTAGATGTATTTCTTGAAGCTGAATGTCCCTATGTTATATATTCTATGAGACATCCTCTTAGACACTGGCTTAACAAGCTTGAATGGAAAACCCCATATACAAAGTATAAAGTTATAGCTACTAAGGAACTAATACTGTCTCTTCTAAGAGATAAGAGGGGAAGAGAGCATATAGGTACTTGTAAAGTATGTGGAGAACCTTCATCTACATATATATGTAAGACTTGCTTCTATAAAGGATACTTAGGGATTAAAATTTGATATTTAATTATCACCATTATTAATTAAAAATAACAAGTTTTATTTCTTAATATGATTTAACAAATAGAAAAGCTTATCTAAAACTAAGCTTAACATATATCTCAGAGATTATGAAAACAAGATTGTCGATATTATCAAAGGTAATTATTGTTTTTCTACTCTTTATCATACTTAATAGTTCTGTTTTAACGTCAATACCTTACATACCTCATTTTAGGATTAGTGATAATAAAGATGTAGCTTACTATATTAATTCACGTAATTTTATAAAACTAGAAAAAGGAACTTATTCTCTCTCCTGTATTGATGTATCGAGAAATTTTACAATAGAAGGAGAAGGATCTGAAAAAACTATTATAAAAGCTTCGTGTCTTGAAGCTCTTATTACGATTAATGAAGGAAATATTATTCTTAAAGGTATAACAGTTGTAGGAAATGGACTCACATTTTTAAGAGCATTAGGTAGATCTAGGGTAACACTTCTAGATGTAAGAGTAATAGGATTTAGAAGTGGTGTAGAATTAAGAGATCGTGCTACATTAATAGCTAATAATGTTGTGATAGGAGATTTCCGGAAAGCTGGTGTAATAACCTTCGATGATTCGCAGGTTAAGTTAGGTAATGCAATAATATATTCAGGTAAGGGACTAATAGATGAGACTACAGGTTTATTAGCAAAGGATGTCTCTCAAATAGAGCTTGTGAACACTGTAATACGTGACATAAATGGTAATGGTATAGTTGGTTTGAACAATGCTTTTGTTAATCTTGTTAACGTTATAGTGGAAGACTGCAATGCATGTGCTATTAAATCAGAAGATAATGCTAAGATTGCTGGTAGAGGGTTTTTACAGGGAAATAACTTTGACCTATGTGGAGGCGTAAGTCCTAACATTAGAATAGCTAAGGTTTCCCAGACTCTTAAGGATGTAGTTAGGATTCCAGAGGATTACACAGATCTTCAAGAGGCTATAGATGCTGTTAGGCCTGAAGGTAGTATAGTTGTTATAGGAGGAAGCTATCCAAGCGTCACTGTATGGAAAGATGTTAACATAGTGGGGTATAGATCTCCTGTAATAAAAGGACTCTCCGTTCTTAAGGGAGTCAAACTCAGCCTAGAGGGGGTAAGGATAAGCAATAATGAGTATGCTGGTATTATTAGCTATGGCCATCTTAGGCTTGTTAATTCAAAAATAGCTAAGAATTATAGAGGAGTAGAGGTTAAAGAGAGCTCAATTTTAGAGCTTATAAATGTTAATATAGTTGATAACTATCGAGAAGGGATATACGCCAGAGATAACTCCACCATTTTCTTAAACTCTGTTATGATAAGGGGAAATAACCTAGGTTTAGACGTCAGAGATAGAGTAGCATTAATGATAAGTGATTCAGTAATTCAAAACAATCAAAAAGGAGGGATAAATGTTTTAGATAGGCCATTCCTTTACCTAAGGAACGTAACTATAACTAATCATCCGCTTGAATGTGGTATATACTCCAGTAGTAGTCCATTAATCCTTTTAGAGAACTCTAATGTAGAGGACAATGAAGTAGGGCTTAAATTAAAGGGAGAATCTATACTTGTAGCACTAAATTCCTTAATTAAAAATAATAAAGTATGTGACATCATCTATGAGGACAAAAGTACTGAGGTTTCTCTCTTAAATACTGAGGTGTTATCTCTCTGTCCTCAAAATAATTCTTCTGTTACTCCTCATTAAAGGATTTAGGTTATATTTACGTTCTGAATTTATTCCTAGGTATGAAGCTTCTCAGCGAGAGAGGTATTAAAAGAGAGATCATAGGAATCATGAAAAGACTTTACGAGAAAGGACTTATAACATCACAGGAGGGTAACGCTAGCTATAGAATACCAGGAAGAACAGAAATATGGATAACTCCTAGTGGGGATTTTAAAGGGAATTTAAATGAAAACAGGCTTGTAAAAGTAAACTTTGATGGTAAAATTATTAAAGGAAAAAGTAAACCTTCTATTGAGTGGAGAACACACGTAACTATATATAAGGTCAGAGGTGACATACATGCCATAGTGCATGCACATAATCCATTAACCATAGCTCTAACGCTTTCAGGTATTAGGATATTTCCTATTAGAGCTGAGGAAGAGCGCGTACTAGGTGAAATAAAGATTATCCCTTATGCTCCTCCTGGAACATCAAGGCTTGCGGAGCTTATCCGTAAACATATTGAAAAGCAAACCAAAGTCCTTATATTAGAGAGACATGGAGTTCTAGGATTAGGTCAAAGCTTATTAGAGGCTTGTAATAGGGTTGAAGTTCTCGAAGACACAGCTAAAGTAATACTAACACATATATTGATTAAAGGAAAAATACCATCCCATTTAAAGGAGATGTCATATTAATAAATAAGCTCTTTACTTTAAAAATAGAGGGCCCGTGGTCTAGCGGTAGGATATCGCCCTCACACGGCGGGGGTCCCGGGTTCGAGTCCCGGCGGGCCCACCATTTAATTTTAAGAACTGATAGGATGTTAGACTTAAATTACCTTAATCTTCTCAAAGTTTTTCAAATAACCTCATGTATCTTTCAGTTGAATTAAATAATTGTTTTTACTCTTGTTTCAACACTATCTCAGCTGTAGCCTTAACAAGCTTCTCTACCGATTTTAAACTCGCTTCAACGTCCCTCTTAGTGCACCATCCTTCATAGAAACATACATGCATAGAGCTCGCATGAGCCCATGCGTTCCTTACCCACTCACCTAGCTCCTTAACAACCTCATCCTTGTACTTCCACAGTTCCCTGTGGCTAGAGAGCCTCTTCCCCTCTCTTAGGTAAGCATGTGCCTTAATGGATAGTGCTGCTGCTCCCCATATCTTTTCGGATGCTTGTCTAAGGTTGTCCTTCCTAAGCTCCTCTTTAGCCTGTTTGATTAGTTCAATAGCGACCTTAGAGTACTCTTTAGCTTTATCTTCAGGGTTTAAGTTTTGAGATATGAGCTCAAGTAAATACTCTTCAATGCTAACACCAAGTGCCCTAGCTCTCATCTTAACATGCTCGACGATCGTCTTGGGAATCATGAGAGGCTCTGACATAGCTCTTATTAGAACTTATTTGAAAGTTGTATAATAAAGTCGTGGTATAAATAGCCGTTGTAAAAATAATAGCATAAGATAGAAGTAGGATTTATAGTGTTTATCAACAATCTTTTTGAGCTATCTCCTTGCTAATAATAAGAGGTTTAGTGTTGAGGTCTATGTTACAGATAGGTTTAGTGGGCAAACCAAATACTGGTAAGTCAACGTTCTTCGCTGCTGCTACACTTATTGATGTTAAAATTGCTCCTTATCCCTTTACAACGGTTGATCCAAATATAGGAGTAGGCTATGTCAAGTTTAGGTGTGTATGTAGAGATCTTAGTGTTAAGGACCAGCCTAGGAACTCGTTTTGTATAGAAGGATGGAGGTTTGCACCAGTAGAATTAATAGATGTGGCTGGATTGGTTCCTGATGCTTGGAAAGGAAGAGGGTTAGGTAATCGTTTTCTTGACAACTTGAGACAAGCACTTGTGTTAATACATGTAATAGACGCTTCCGGTTCAACCGATAGCGAAGGAAGACCCGTTAAGCCGGGAGAGCATGATCCCATAGAAGATGTACGTTTTCTTGAAAGAGAGATAGATATGTGGCTTTTTCAGATACTTAAAGGGGATTGGGAGAAGATAGCTAGGAGTATAGATGTAATGGGTAAAGATACAGTGAAGGAGCTCTACAAGAGGTTAAGTGGTTTAGGTTTTAAAGAGGAGGACATAGAGAGTAGTTTGGAAGAGCTTAGTCTGATATCGAAGAAACTTACAGCTTGGACAGATGAAGACATAGTTTCATTTATTAAGTTTGTTAGATGTAAATCTAAACCGATACTTATAGCGGCGAACAAAGCTGATATACCTGTGGCTGAAGACAACATTAAAAGATTGAGAAAGGAATTAGGAGATAGGTATAAGATAATCCCTACATCAGCAGAGGCTGAGCTCGCACTTAGAAAAGCCGCGAAAATGGGAGCCATAAGATATATACCGGGAGAAGATAGGTTCGAGGTAATAGGTGAGGTGACTTCTTCTCAGAGAAAGGGGTTACAATACATAGAGGATAACGTGCTGAAGAAATGGGGTTCTACAGGGGTACAGGAAGCAGTTAACGTAGCTGTTTTCGAGCTAGCGAACATGATAGCTGTTTATCCAGTTGAAAACGAAAATAAGTACACAGATCACGAAGGTAGAGTTCTTCCTGACGTATTTTTAGTTCCTAAGGGAACGACCGTCAAGGAATTAGCCTATATGATACACACAGAGCTCGGAGAGAGATTCGCATTTGGTATAGATGCAAGGACTAAAAGAAGGCTTTCCGCAGATTTTGTTATAGAGCATAGAAGTGTAATAAAGGTTGTTACTTCAAGGTGAGGAACCGTGGAAACGCTAGTTGAGTTGGAATCTCTAAGCTTTAAGTACTCGGGAAGCGAAAAATTAGCGTTAAATGATGTTAATCTTAGAGCATGCGCTGGAGAGTATATATTATTAACTGGTCCTTCAGGTTGTGGTAAGAGCACCCTGTCTAGAGTGCTTACGGGTTTAATACCTCACTTTTATTCCGGAGAACTTTACGGTAAGGCTATCGTGGCCGGATATGACGTGGTTAAGACACCTACTTACATACTTGCAAAACACGTTGGCTTAGTGTTTCAAGATCCTGAGAACCAGCTATTTCTCTCTACTGTAGAGAGAGAAATAGCTTTTGGCCTTGAAAATCTAGGGTTTAAGGCTTATGAGATAAAGAATAGAGTCGAAAGGGTATTAGAGGATCTAGGTCTTTCATTTATCAGGGATAAAGCACCTTACGAGCTTAGCGGAGGACAACAACAAAAGGTCGCTATAGCCTCTGTTATAGCCATGGAGCCTGAGATCTTGATATTAGATGAGCCTACAGCCAACCTTGATCCAAGAAGTGCAGATGAAATATTAGATTTGGTTAGCCTTTTGGTTAAGAAAAAGAGAATATTGGCTATATTAATAGAGCATAGACTTGAGATAGCTGCTAAGTACGTTAATAGGATAATTATTATGGATAAAGGACAGATCATAGCTGATGGAGATCCAAGAGATGTTCTCTTAAAACCTGTAGCTAACATTATAGGTATTCCAAGGGTTATAACACTGTTTAAAAGAATACAAGAGATTGGTATTAAATTAGATAAAGTACCTTTAACCCCTCACGAATTTGTGGAAGGATTAAAACTGTTGGTGAAGACATGTGATAGCTATAGAAACCAATAGCCTATTCTTTTCTTACAATGGACGTGATTTTGTACTGAAGGACATAAATTTGAAGATAGCTAAGGGTGAGACGATAGCGATAATGGGTGAGAATGGTGCTGGTAAGACCACCTTAGTAAAGCATTTTAATGGTCTTCTTAAACCGACCAAAGGAGAGGTTAAGGTGCTAGGGAAAAACACAAAAAATGAGAGCGTTGCTAGCTTATCTAGACATGTAGGTATGATATTTCAGAACCCGGACCATCAACTTTTCGGGGAGACTATTGAGAAAGAGGTGGAATTTGCATTAAGAAATTTTGGTTTTAAGGAAGAAATAATCGAGCGAAGAGTTAAGTGGGCATTAGAGCTTATGGAGCTAAGTGAGTATAGGGATAAGTCACCTTATACTCTGAGCGTAGGAGAGAGAAAAAGGTTAACCATAGCTTCAGTGCTTGCATATGACCCAGACATAGTTATCATGGATGAACCTACGGCAGGGCAGGATGCGATTCAAAAAGAAAAAATCTCTGAGATAATTAGTTTACTTAGACATAAAGGGAAAACAGTTATAATAGTTACTCATGATGTTGAATTTGTAGTAAATAGAATAGATAGAGTGCTTCTTATGGCTGATGGACATATAATAGCTGAGGGGGATAAAAGAGATGTTTTAACAAACTTAGAGCTTCTTGAAAAAGTAAGGTTATTGCCACCGCAGATTCCACATATAGCTTGGCTTCTAAAAGAAGAGGGGCTATTGAATGAGCATAGAGTTCTCTATATAGATGAACTTATTAAGGTAATATCTAGTTGGAAGATGTCATGAGTTTTCTAGAAGGATTTAGGTTTCGACGTAAGAATACTCCGTTACATGGGCTAGATCCTAGGGTTAAGTTCATAATAGCAATCAGCTATACAGCATTATCACTATACTTTATAGAGATATTACCTTTGCTTATAACTTTCACTTCCACTATGGTGTTAATAGTCATAGCTAGGTCACTAGCTGAGTGGAGTAGAACTATGAGAGGTATACTCCCATTTTTAATCATAATATTTTTTGTTAATTTAATAAGTGTAAGTAGGGAGAGAGTTAATTACTCACTTTCAATGACACTTAGATTTGCTTCCTTAACTTCTGCTTTCTCAATATTTTTCCTAACAACGACGCCTGATGAGCTTGCCTTAGCTATGGAATCAAGCGGCATACCTAGGGATTACTCTTTAATGTTTACTATGGCTCTTAGGTTTGTTCCCACACTTTCAAGGGATCTCCAGATAATAACTGATGCATTAAAAAGTAAAGGTTTCGAGTTAGAAAAAGGAAACATAGTTACTAGACTAAGGAATTACGCATACGTACTTGTACCCTTAATAATATACGAAATAAGAAGAAGCCTCATGATAGCTGAGGCTTTAGAGGCAAGGGGGTACGGTGTAGTAAAGAAGATTGACACTCCTTACAAGCTTAAGATGAGGACTAAAGATTGGGGGACTCTGGTTCTCACTTTAATACTAACTTTAGCAGTACTGTCACTCAAACCATTAGGAGCTTTACCTCAGTGGGCATATTTGAAGCTCCCTGAACCTTTCTAACTTTATGAGACACAGCAACATTTATTTTGCACTCAACTCTCTAATGCTAGGTGCTATTATTGGAAAACACATTGAAACTACCTACATGTACATCATGCGGTAAACCTTTAGCCCCGTATGAGCCAGGCGTAAGGTTCAGATGTCCTAATTGCGGAGAGATAATAATATGGCGTTGTAAGCTATGTAGAAAACAAGGTAACTTATACATTTGTCCAAAGTGTGGATTCGTAGGACCCTAGGTGATTCAGAATGGCTAGAGTATTAGTATTATTAAGGATACTACCTAAGGACGCTAATATAACTCCTGACCATCTTCTAGGAAAAATAAAGGAAGTATTACCCGAGAAATACCAAATAATGCAGCATCAGTCAGAGCCTATAGCCTTTGGCCTTGAGGCGCTTAGGATGATCGTAGTAATTCCTGAGGAGGCCGGAGGTACCGAGACATTAGAACAGGTTATTTCAAATGTTGAGGAAGTAAGTCAGGTGGATGTACTTTCAGTTTCAAGGGTGATAGAGTAGAAAATTAATTTTAGAGAACTACTATTTTCTTTAAAATACTTCATCAACAAAGATAAAAATGGTACACAAATACATCCAAAGCTTACAAAATAGCATACTAAGAGTAAATTAAGCAAAAAATACCCTGGAAGCGTGAATTTGAAAGGCAAAGTAATTGAATACTGGCTTCCAAAGGGATGGGCAAGGGTTGAAGGGACCTGGTGGGATCCAGGAGGAAAAAGGACTTAGGGAAGAGTCTTCATTTCATGACAAGGTGAAATAAAATTCAAAGGAAAAGTGATAAAGGTCGAAGACGCTATAGGAATAGGAGAATTCACGAGGTTTGAAGGTGGTTAATATGAAAAAGTCATTTATCATATCACTCATATTTGTAATACTTCTTCTTTCTGCTTTTTTAACAGGTTGGAACTTCCAAAAACCTTCTGAAAAAGAGATAATTTCTGCAGAAGGAGGCTTTTACGGAATTGTAACTGATAAAGGGGAGGAATTCAAGAAAGATGGATTAAAAGTTTGGTTTGAAGCAAAACCAAAAAAAGCTCCCACAATTCAGATGTGGGGAAAACCAGTCGAGATTTTAGAGATTAAGCATATAGAAATGCAAAATCTCTCTCAGGTAAAAGTTGCCATTCTTTATGAAAGGATAGGAGATGGATCCTGGATTAACAGAAGCGTTGAGGATGAGATAAAAATCTTCAAAGAAACAAATGCGGATTTTATCTTCAGAGGTTTTTGGAGGTGGTCTCCCATTCCAGAAAAATGTGAAGATTTGCCAGGAAAACAGAGAGAAAAATGTAAGCTTAGAGGCTACAGCTACCAGCATTTAGAAAAAACAATTTCAAAAATAAAAGCGGAACTTCCAGAAATGATTATCTGTGGTGCAATTCCTGCTCAAATAATTCAGAGAAAGGTTCTCTGG
>Ga0190367_1000652_pt1 | contig 23813 bp, 30 predicted proteins | sample 4872181011_MG_FD_171838 | JGI IMG/M metagenome (GOLD analysis project Ga0190367, IMG submission 171838) | Hydrothermal vent microbial mat bacterial communities from Southern Trench, Guaymas Basin, Mexico - 4872-18-10-11_MG | ecosystem: Environmental > Aquatic > Marine > Hydrothermal vents >...
TCTGCCACCTTTCTCTCCTCGACTAGCTTGGCCGTGCCCAGTGCTTCAGGCGTTAGGTCCTCTATCTTGGTGACTATCTTTGCCCCTGTTGCCCTCGAGAGCTTCTCCATGTCGCTCTTCTTCACCCTTCTGACGGCTAGTATGCCTGCTTTGGCGAGGAAATATTGCGCCATGTCGTCTATGCCTTTCTGGCAGAAGACGACGTTAGCCCCAGTGGACTTAATCCTGTCAACCATATCTTTTAGTAACTTTTCCTCCTCTTCAAGAAATGCCTTCATCTGCTCGGGATCATTGATTCTAATCTCAGCGTCTATCTCTGTTTTCTCTATCTCTAGTGGAGCGTCTATGAGGGCTATCTTAGCGTTCTCAATCCTCTTAGGCATACTTGGGTGAACAACCTCCTTGTCAACAATTATTCCATAAACTAGTTGTGTATCTCTTATAGCTCCTCCCTTCTTCTTGATAAGCTGTATGTAATCTATGTCCGCGACGTATTTGTCTCCTCTTTTCTCAGCTATCTGCTTAACGGCATCGACAACTAAATCAGCAAGGTAATCTCTTACAGCGGCAACCGATTTACCTCTCATAGCAGTCATAGCAACCTTCTTAAGTGCCTCCTTATCATCTATCTCAACCTTAGTAGCCATCCTCTTAAGAACCTCCTTAGCTCTCTCTTGTGCTTTCTTAAAACCGGATATTATAACAGTGGAGTGTATGTTCTTATCGAGAAGTTTCTCAGCTTCCCTTAAGAGTTCACCAGCTAGGACGACGGTAGTAGTGGTGCCGTCACCTACCTCATCATCCTGAGCCTTAGCTACCTCAACCATTAACTTAGCTACAGGATGCTGAACATCCATTTCATCGAGTATCGTGGCACCGTCGTTACTTATTGTAATGTCCCCCAAGCTGTCTATGAGCATCTTATCCATGCCTTTAGGTCCTAAGGTTGTCTTAACTGTCTCTGCTATGGCCTTGGCGACCATTATATTAAGCTGCATAGCTTCCCTTCCAGTCTTCCTAGTGGTACCTTCTTTTAATATAAGCACGGGTACGCCTCCCAATTGAGCCAAGGTAGCCTGAGGTTGTGACATAGGTTGTGACATAAAATCTCACCTTTGAGCTATAACAGCAAATTATCGCTTCTATATAAAAATTTCTTATTGTTTTTCTTTATATTATTTATTAAATTTATCTAGTAAATATAATAGTGTTGATAAATGACATAATGCCAAACACTATCATAATTAACGCAGTAGCTCTTTTCAGTTTTCTTTTTCCAATATGATTTACAGTATATGCAGCTAATGGAGCAGATATGATTGCACCTATTAATAGCGGAATGATAAGGTTTGCAGCATATTTATTGGCTAAAAAATAAAGTGTAACAGTAGCACTGCATGTCACTAGTTCTGCGAAAGCGGTTATAGCCACAGCGTTCCTAATATCTATACCTAAAAACACCTGCCCTCCCAATATGAGAGGACCATAACCTCCGCCTGTAAGTCCTTTGTTTAAGCTAGCTATGAAACACAGAACTAAACAGCCTTTTTAGAATATATACTACCATTACTTTTCTTCTTGAGATAGAAATGAGAAGGATATATTAATACTCCCATAGCCATCGTCATTAGAGATATATAGATCTTTAAAATGAAAGTATCAATATTAATATTTATAAAATAAGCAATAAAAGATGCAAAAATTCCTGAGATGCCGAAGATTAGTCCTATTTTGAGGTCATTACTTCTCAGACTAAAGTCAGCATTACCGAATAAATGATGGAGAATCACAACTGTAACATTGCCTGCAAGCTGTGAAATTAAGACAGCCGAAATTACGTGTAATGGATTAAACCCTAGTATAAGAAGGAGAGGTGTTAAGAGAGTTCCATATCCCATACCGAGTGTTAGATCTATGTAACAGAGCACTAAGGAGAGGAAAGTTAGTATGATCTCTATCAATATAATCTCCTCTTAATGATTTATTATTATATATCATTATTTATTATTATTTATTATTTAAAGGACTCACACCTAATGAAAGAGACAAGGTCATGAGCTCACAACCTACCTATACAATAGAGGATTTACTTTCAACATAATACTTATATATTATTATTTCGTTTTTCACATGAAAAGCTTAAATAATTTTCGGAGTGAAAAAGATGGAGGAATTTCACACACATGAAGAGGAAGTTGAGGAAGTACGTAGATGTCCACAGTGTGGTAGCGATAAGCTAATTTACGATTCAAGTAGAGGGGAAATAATATGTGCTACCTGCGGCTATGTTGTGAGCGAGCGTGAGATAGACTTAGGACCTGAGTGGAGAGCGTTCACACCTGATGAAAGAGACAAGAGAAGTAGAGTCGGTGCGCCGATGACAAGGCTCACACCAGATAGCTTAACTACCGATATAGATTGGAGAAGTAAAGATGCAGCAGGCAAGGAAATAGGACTTAAGAGAAAGATTCAAATGATAAGGTTGAGAAGGTGGCATGTAAGGGCTAGGGTTCAATCTTCTATAGAGAGAAACATGAGCCAAGCTGCTATAGAGCTCGAGAGGCTGGGCGCTCAGCTAGGGCTTCCGCGAAGGGTTCTAGAGAGAGCTCTTGAGATATATAGGAGAGCTCTTGAGACCAGCCTTGTTAGGGGTAGATCAATAGAATCTGTCATGGCTGCTGCTGTATACGCTGCATGTAGGGAAATGAGAATACCTAGAACGCTTGATGAAATAGCTAGATATACCAGGTCAGGTAGAAAGGACGTAGCTCGTTGCTACAGGTTGTTAGTGAGAGAAGCTAACATCAGTGTTCCATTACCTAATCCTGTGGATTTCGTGCCTAGAATAGGGGAAACTCTTAGGCTTAACGCATCAACAATAAGAAAGGCAATGGATATATTGAAGAAAGCCCAAGAGATGGGGCTTACAGCCGGAAAGGATCCAGCTGGCTTAGCTGCTGCGGCAGTTTACGTAGCAGCTATGATGCAAGGAGAGGTAAGAACTCAAAAAGAAGTGGCTAGAGCAGCTCAAGTAACAGAGGTTACCGTTAGAAATAGGTATAAAGAACTAGTAAAGAAACTGGGCATAGATCTTCCAGTGAAAAAATAAAATTTTAATTAATCCAAGAAATATCTAGTTTTATATTTTAGAGAATATAAATTAGAATAAGATTTTAGTTAAATGAAACTTATTTTTAGTTTTTATTATGATAGAAAAATATATACCATTCCTATAAAGTAACTACCGAAAAAGATACTGAAACTAGCCGCAGAAGGCTACTGCCACCCGCCAGAGGCGGAGGGATATAGAGAGCCTCTGCGGCTAGCAGGAATATCCTTCAGCTCACCTCCTTCTCAGCATTATTCAGAGGCTTCTGTTTTCATCATTCTAAGTAGTAAAGCCTAAATTTAGATTAAAACATTTACCATGAATCTTTCTATATCTGTAAAGGATTGAGCGCTATGAACTGCGATATACAGAGAGACAGCTCGCCTTTCGTTAGTGTATTGATACCTGTGTATAAGGAACCTAGAGTTTTAAGAGAGCTTCTTCAAAGTTTAACTAAGGACGGATATTTAAATAAGGAAATTATAGTGGTAGCTGATGAGCCTTCTCTTGACGTTATAAATGTATTACATGAATTTAAGAACAAGATAAAGTTTAAGATTAACGAGAAGAGGGTAGGTAAGGTAAATGCTCTAAACATGGCTATAAATATGTCTAGAGGAGAGTTGTTGGTTTTCCTGGATAATGATGTAATACCTTGTGGTAATTCTTTCATTTCTAAAGTAGTTGATGAGATGCAGAAGGCTGACATAGGGGAGATAAAAAAGGAGGTAGTTATTGATAGTTTTATCTCTAAAATGGTTTATTTCGACTATTTAGCGTATAACTACGGTAACTTAAGGTTTTCAAAAGATATAGGTCTGTGTGTAGGGTTTAATGGAGCAGCCTTTGCTATATGGAGAGACGCATTTAAAAGATTGGGAGGGTTTAGAAGAGGATTAGCAGAGGATCTTGATTTAGCCACTCGAAGCTTCTTGGAAGGTATGAGTTTTAGATTTATTAACTCGGTTAAGGTTCTTAACAAGGCACCTTCATCCTTTAAAGAGTGGCTAAGGCAGAGAAGAAGATGGGCTATAGGAATAGGAGTGTGGTTGAAGAGGTATAGAAAAGGTCTTATTAAGCTCTCCGACCTTAAACTTACAACAACTATTATATCGCTTCTGACACTTTATCCCTCCTCTGTTCTTATTCTTTCATTCATGTTATTTCCCATTTTTGTAGCTCAACCGTTCCTCATCAGCATTATAGCAACATCGATGATGTCTTTAGTGTTATTATCTGTTTTTTATTACTATTTTAGAAAAATATCTCTAAGTTTGAAATTTAATATATATTTTAAGAATTTTGTAATTTATTACTTCATTTACTCTCCTCTTTGGTTAATTATAACTATTATAGGTATAGTTAAGGGGTTAATGCTGAAAACTGCAGAAATTAATTTGGAAGACTGGATAATTTAAATATTACAAATAAGATAAATAAAAATAAAGAGTTAATGATTTTTACTCTCTTATTTCTGGTTTTAATACGCAAGGCTTTACTACACAGATAGATCCTCTTTGAGTATATACTCTTAACAATGGGTTAAAGGCTTCCTCACACTGACACATGCTCTGTGTAGATGGATTATCAGCATAGAAACCACTAGGTTCCATTACTGTGTTTGGAGTACCATAGACTCGATAGTCATAGGGAGGGGATAAATGTCTTGGGCAAGTATATACGCCTGTCCCAGGATGTTTAAAGGTCAGTACATGGCCTAATTCGTGAGCAAGATGATTCTTGTTTATATCTCCCATACCAGGAACAGCCAGTTGTTGATCACAGGTAACTATCTTAGCCGCTGCTGTGCCACCACTCCATGTAGCTCCTCCTCCATCATAAAGGGGGTCCCACCTATCTACAACAAATATCTCAATAGCATCAGGTATGTCTACTTCGTCCATTAGTCTTTCGGCTTCCGCTACACTCTCTAAAACCTTATAATTAACGTTATTAATATAAATAGGATCTCTGATTTCAAACTCTATACTTTGTCAGTAGCGAATATTGCGGTTCCTTTAAAGCTTCCAAAAAGAAGACTTGCTTGTTCATCCTTACCCGTGTAGATAGCTGAGAAGACTATAGTTAGTAAAAATAATCCAATAACAAAGACGTGTTTTTTCAATTGATTACCCAATTTTTAGCTATGAAGACAATAATAAACATATCGTTTAATAATCTTTAAAATTTTTATAAAAGTAAATATATTATTAAGATAATATTGATGCTCTTTTAAAATACTTAGTGCTGAAGGTTGTTGAAACGTTTTTAAGCTTAGTATGTAGATCGTATAGGTTAGCTGGTGATAGCTTAATGGCTGAGAAGTCAGGAGAGAGCATAGAAGAAAAGATAGTAGCATTTATTATATTAGTTGTCGAAGTAGGTAAGGAGTATGAGGTTCTAAACCTTATTAAAAACATAGAAAATGTTACCGAGGTGAGAGTGGTGTATGGTGAATACGATTTAATAGCTAGGCTTGAGGTAGATTCCATGAAGAAGCTCGAGAAAAGTATAATGAAAATAAGAAATATAAAAGGGGTTCTAAGAACAGCTACGTTAATCTCCGCCTAAACATATTTCTCTTACCTATTATCTATTTTTCTAGGGGAATGATGAACGCGTTGGTGACTTAACAGTGAAGAGAGATGGGCGGCATGACCCCTTATCTTATCCCTATTACTATGCCTATCAGAAGCCCTATTAATCCCAAAGTTACAGGTAAGGGAAGAGCAGGAGCGTAACCTCGTTTCTTAACAAGTTTTAAAGTAAGATAGTAGCCTGTTATTATTAGAGCTGCCACCATAAGCCCTCTAGATGCAGATAGTGTAGGATATACCGTTGAGATGGAGGCTAGGAGGCTGTAGAAGACTACATCCCCGATGCCCAGATTAATTCCTTTGAGCGGAATTAAAGCTCCTCTAATAGGAGGTAAGCTTTTTCCCGATGTATTACCTCCTAAAGTTTCTATAATTTGTTTAAGAGGTCCATATAAAACCGAGTACATATCGTATATTGAAATAATAATTAATAATATTATAGCACTCCATAATGGCAGCATTAACCTAAAAACAGGGCCTAGTAACCCACCGTATAGTGTCAACGTTATAAAGATAGGTATATCTTTTTTAGAAAGTAATACAATAAAGGATGTAATCAATGAGAATATAATAGAAATTATCCAAATAATATTTTCATTAATAAATATATTTAATAACGATATTAACGACATTATATATACTTGATATAAAAAGAGCCCTGTTATTAAAAATAATACAAAATACATACCATTAATGACAGATAGCGCTTTAAATTTAAGTAGAACAAGTAATATAACTGTTCCTAATAATATTAAGGCAAAAAATAACAATATAATAATTATCGTAGACAGAACATTATCTTCTAATGAAAAGGAGATTTCCAAATAATTCTTTACCTGAGAGTGTTCGATGACCAATGTGCCAGAAATTCCTATGCTTACGCTTAATATTGCTGGAAGTAGATGTATAATGTGAATTTTTCTCATGTGTTAGCACCTATTTTTGGGTCAGCTACCCCAGGATACCTCATCAAATCAAGCTTGCATGACTCACATCATCCCAAATATATAAGCATCACGTACCTACTTAATAATTGTTTAAATAATTAGGGAGTGGATATGCCTTTATTACCGGGAAAAAGTAGAGGTTATTATGTTGAAAGAAAATTAGTTAAGATGCTTTCAAAAAAAGGAAATTATGTCTTTAGAGTTCCCGTAAGTGGGAGCAGAGGTCCTATAAATGGAGCATATGCCTTCCCAGACGTCTTTTTAATTAACAATAAAAAGGATCTAATAGTAGCATTTGAGGTGAAAGGTACAAAGAGGAAGAAGGTTAGAATAAGAAGGGAGCAACTGATTAAGCTAGCTAGGTTTCTTGAACCATTTAAAAAATACAGTAAAAGAGAGGCAGTCGTAGCTGTTTGGTTTTTTAATAATAATAAATGGGTATTTAAAAAAATTAATAATCTTCTCGAGGTAGAAAAATACTTAACTATATCTTCAAACGATAGTTCTAATTGGAATCCTTAAGAAATTATCTTTGATAAATTAAAAATTTTATATATCAAAAAGCTATCTTCATTAATATTCTCCTTATACTCCATTCTGGTGGGGTATATGGCGTCTTCCATTTCCAGTACAGTAAGAGGTTTTGAAAGGATAGGAACCCATAGCCATATAAAGGGGCTTGGAGTTAAAGACGGTAAACCTTTACCTGTAGCTGATGGTTTAGTAGGACAGTTAGAAGCAAGGAAAGCTGCGTGGATTGTAGTGCAGATAATAAAAAGTGGAAAAATGGCCGGAAAAGCTATACTTTTAGCGGGACCTCCAGGTACAGGTAAGACAGCTCTAGCGATAGCAATAGCTAGAGAGCTTGGAACTGATACTCCTTTCATGGCTCTTTCAGCATCAGAAGTTTACTCAGCTGAAATGAAGAAAACTGAGGTACTTATGCAAGCTATGAGGAAGTCTATAGGAGTAAGAATTAGGGAGTTTAGAAGGGTTTATGAGGGTATGATATCTAAGATGGATATTAAGTTTGATAGACATCCCTATAATCCCTGGCAACAAGTACCTGTAGGCGGTAAGATAACCTTAAAGACTCGTGATGAGGAGAGAACGTTCTCCGTCGATAGCAGTATAGTCACGGAAATGTTATCTAAGGGAATAGGAGAAGGAGATGTTGTGTGGATAGATGAGGAAACCGGTAGGGTTCAGAAAGTAGGTAAGGCTAAAACTAGCGGGAGCTATGATATCACTAGTGATAGAGTAGTTGAAATACCTAAGGGCAGCATACTAAAGGAGAAGGAGTTTATCCATACGGTAACACTTCATGATCTCGATGTAGCTCAGTCAAGAAGTAGTAGCATAATAAGTATTTTCTTTGGCGGTCCCAGTGAGAGAGAGATATCTCCAGAGGTTAGACAACGAGTTGATGAAACAGTGAAGAGCTGGGTAGATGAAGGAAGAGCGGAGTTGATACCTGGTGTTCTCTTTATAGATGATGTACATATGTTAGATATAGAGTGTTTTAGCTTCTTATCCAGAGCCATGGAGAGCGAGCTTTCACCCATACTCATCCTTGCAACTAACAGAGGAATGACCAGAATAAAGGGAACAGACATGGTAGCGCCTCATGGAATACCTTTAGACCTGCTTGATAGATTGTTGATAATAACTACACGCCCTTACAATAGAGAGGAGATAGAAGAGATAATAAAAATAAGAGCTAAGGAGGAGAGAGTAGAGCTTGAGGAAAGTGCATTGAAGAAACTCACGGAGTTAGGGTTGGAGAGAAGCCTCAGATACGCTGTTCAGTTATTAACACCAGCCAATATGATAGCTAAAGAAAGAGGGGATTCTAAAATACTCCCCGAGGATATCGAGGCTGCAGCTAAGCTCTTTGTGAGTGTAAAGGAATCTTCAAATTACCTAAGAAAAATGGAGGAGATGTTCCTTAAGTAATTAAGTAACTTTTATTCATAAATTATAGTTGGTTCTACAAATTTATTATTTCTTTTACTTCTTATTGATACAAAGAGGTTTATTAAAAGTAATATTTGTGCTAAGTCTAGGTAATAGGTGGAACCTGATATCTCATCAGAGGTGTAGTTAAGAACATATACAAAGGGATATAGAGTTATGTTATATCCGTCTCTTATTACCATGTATAAAGTGGCATAATGGAATAAAGCAAATGCTATGTAGCTACCCCAAAGAAAGTACCTTGTAATTTCCTTAGTACCTGTATACGTAACTCCGGCTACTATCCATAATAAAAGCCCCACAACAGCGCCTCTCCAAGGTACATACCAGCTAAACACTGTACGAAAACCTATCTCACTAAGATAGTCTTCAAGAGGAAGACTGGTCGCTAAAAAGCTTATCATCAAAGGCAGTATAAGGGTTAGTATTAAAACCATTTTATACAATTTTCTTTCTTTCATGGCCATGGAACCTTAAACCCCCATCTGGTTAAGGAAAGTAACATATTTAATATCAAGACAGCAGCAAAGTAAAGAGAGAGTGTAAAGGTCGCTTTCTTGACTGTCTTCTCATTCTTAAATACTTGGTTAAACAGCGCCATGGCAATTAACCCTCCATCTAAGGGGTATATCGGAAGTATGTTTATAACCGCTACACTTATACTAAAGATCATAGATAGCCATATGGCGTTATATATGAAATAAGGCTCTATCTTCTCGTAAGTTTTAATACCTATAACTGCTTTTCCACTAGGAGAGGTTACAGTTGTTAGGTTAACTGTAATTTCCTTACTATCTCTAATAATTCCTAGTGTGATTCTATTTCCTACACTCGCTTTATTCATAATTTCAATGAATTCTGTTAATGTTTTTACAAATGTTCCATTTACTTTAACTATTATATCTCCTTCTCTCAACACATTTTCAGCTGGATAACCCGGTAGAACTTCTGATACATATACTCCTATAGATGATATAAAGGAAAACGAGAGAAGTAGCGAAAATAACAAATACAGAATAATGAATGTGAGTAAATTAGCTAAACTTCCAGCTGAATAAACCCTTAATTGATGTCTCAGTTTACATCTCTTTAACCTCTCTTCATCAGGTTCTATAAATCCTCCGGGAAATAGGAGGAAGAGAAAAATCCCAGCTGATTTGATATCTATCTTATGTGCTACTGCTACAAGTCCGTGAAAAAGCTCATGAGGTATAAGGATTAGTACAAGTGCTATCATAAAATAAGGAAGTATATCCAACCCTACGGTCACACCCGGTATAACAGGTACAACTGCTCCTGCTTTTTTGGGTTGTGTAAAAAAGTTAAATAGATTTAAATGAAGAGTGTATACTCCGAACGCTGCAAGTAGGAAACCAGCTACTATACTTATATCACCTATTAACCTCCATAGACTAAAATGTCTTTTACCCTCTTTCTCTATCCACGAATTAAGCTTAGTAGTTTTTAAAACAATGGCTAATCCTTCGAGGTTAATTCCTGCTTTACTTAACTTTTCCCTGAAAAGCGTCTTAAGAATTAGAATTATTAGATAAAAAGAGGCTACTAAAACTAAGACTATGATAGTTTCCCACGCTACCAATAAACAACACCATTCCTCATTCAACGTTAGTAAGGATTTAAATTGTTATATTTTGTCCAACACCTGTACGTTTTGGCGTTATGTTCTTAAATTCCTTACGTAATTCTTCCTTAGCATTGTTGGCTGTTGAGTGTAAAGGTACTAGTAGTTTTACATTTCTTTTATTAACAAACTCTTTTAATATTTTAAAAGAGAACGTATCTAACTCAGAGAGGCCAAAACCACCTATTAAAGCATATATGTTTTCTTTAACGATATTTCCTAAAAGTTTAAGGCTCCATTCAAGTCCATGAACTGAACAACCTAGCAATGCTATCCACCCTTTAACATGAGGTATTAAAAGAGCCCGCTCATTCCATAGTCCTCTTAAATTGAGAACTTTTAGAGAAATATCACCTATATTTAAAATATTATTATTTTGGTGAAATGCCTGTATAGATCTAATAATCACCTTAATAGGTAATATTTCTCTAAGATAAGAATTCTTCTCAAAAAAAGCAGAAGAATGATGGTTTATTAAAGAAGAAATTACGACATGATTAATTCGTCTTAAATTCAGTCCTAATATCTCTGAGTTTATCTTAAGAAGTTCACTGTCAGGACCCACATCAAATAATATATGATATTTCTCTCCTTGACGATCAACTAAGCTTAGAAACAACGAAAGGCCATGTGCCCCTAGTAACCCTTCTCTGCATATATTGTCATCCACTAAGACGGTTAAAGACAATCTTACTATGCTTTTATCCTTCTCATCTCTTTCCATTCTATATACCGTTTTACAATATATGGAATCTTACCTAGATAGGCTACATGTTTGCCGTACACTAGGAGCGTCTTCCTACCCATGTACACTAAGCTCTTTGGAAAATCAATAGGAAACTTAATTTTATGACTTATGAGCCTTCTTCCCTCTAGCTCTCTTTTAATATTCTTTATAGCTACCTCAGCTTGAAGCATAGCTTCCTCTGCCATTTTCATGGCTATTTTTCCATTAATTATCATACAGTTAACATCCCCAGGAGCATAGAAGTTCTCAAATCCTCTAACTCTTACTGTAGGTTCTACTATTATCCACCCTCTTCCCCTTTTAGGAACATTCATTTTATCAACAAGCTTACTGGGCTTTAGCCCAGCTGTCCATATAACGAGAGCTGATTCAAGGAAAGCTCCGTTCTCAAGTTCTACCCCATCGGGCTCTACTCTAACTACGCCTGTACCCATAATAAGCCTAACACCCATGTTTTCAAGAAACCTTCTTGCTTTAACTGAGGCTTTTAAGTTATCGAGAACAGGCAATACCCTTTCCATCTTCTCTACAACTACTATCTCTAGATCCTTACTATTCTTCTTAGAATAATTTACAAGAGCACCTGCTACTTCTAAACCCGTAAGACCTGCACCGACAACTGTTACCCTAGATCCTGGGCTAGTCCTTTCGAGTTTATTTAGTATCTTTATATAATCATCGACCCTGTAAGCAGGGTAGGCACATTTGCATCCCTTAACTCCAAAGTAGCTTATTTCGGCACCTATTCCTAGAACTAGATAGTCATAGTCGAGGCTCTCCTTATCAAGCTTTATCCTTCTTTCATCAATATCTATTTCTTTTACTTCACTTTTAACAAGCTTTATACCTGCTTTATCAGCCAGAGGCTCTAAGTCAGCAATGAAGGCTTCAGGTCCTGCTCTTCCTGCTATTATCTCAGGTAATGAAGGTAAATATTCAAAAACTCCTTTCTTATCTATCCATATGATCTCTAATTTATCTGTAAGCTTCTCTTTGATTATGGTTCTTACAGCGCTAACACCGGCGAATCCTCCTCCTATTATTACTAGGTGCTTCATAGCTATGATCTCCTTTATTTACTATTGTCATAGTACAATGTCATAAATAATTATAAGGGTTACTTTAAAGGCTCAGCATCTATACCTAAAGTTCTCTTAAGGAACTCTGCTAGCTTATTCTTAAAACCATAAATTGTATATACTTTCTCGGCTCTACTTCTTATAACGTAGTCTACTAATTGATTAAAATCTGCATGACTGGAGAGGGGTATTCCATTTCCCATAAGAGCCCAACCGGTACATCTTATGATATTAGTGCTAACCGAGGAGTAGTTTATCGGTGCTATGTAAGGTCTTTCTTCTACTGGATCTTCTATAACTAGATAAGGACCTAGGATCTCACCGAACTTTTCATATATCTTGTTAATTTCAGCTATGGATGGGTGTACCGCTGGCACTTTTACTCTAGAAAGAGCTAAAAGCGCCGTAAGTTCCTGGGAAACACCTATCTTTCTTCCTATTAGTATGCCACCATTCTTAGCTATCTCTAGAACTCTTCTATAGAGCTCAGCTCTTGGAGGAAATACATAACGTGGGTCTCCATAAGTGGCCTCTATGACTAGTATATCACTTCTTAAAACCCTAGCTGGAGTTAATATAATTCTTCTTTCTAAGTTAAAGTCTCCTGTGAAAGCTACATCATATTTGTAAGATACGATAAATTCAAGGCTACCCAGTATATGACCTGAAGAATGAGCATAAACCTGTATACCTGCGATCTCCTTTTCTTCATTACTACCTATCAGAATAACGTTTCTAAGCCTACCTTTAGGATCAAGAATTTTTAAAGTAGGTAAGCTCATTACCTTAGGGATTTTATCAAGTAATCTAAGAACTCTGACATTATGATGATCGCTATGGGCATGTGTCACTGCTATTAGATCGGGTTTTTCAGAGGGAAGTTTTATTGGGTCAAAGAGTACTTTTTTATCACCAAAATTAACCATAATGCCTCCATCATACTTAGCTATCACCAATAGATGACACCGTTAACTTTTCCCCTTGTATATTAGCATGTCTCCTCTCTTCTCTATAGTTCCAGAGTTTATAAGCCTCCTTATAGCTATGCTGTAATACTCACTTCCTACATCTATCCCATACCATTCCTTGAATGTCTCTATTAACTCCTCTTTCTTCCATTCTGTCCTGTCTTCCTTGGCATACTCAGTAAGTATCTTTTCAAAAAAGTTAGTCGTGTCCTCTGCTCTAGTCCAGGGATACTGATACCATATCCAATCTTTAACTTCCTCAACATAATAATCTGGCTTTATCTTGGCAACAGAACTTATCCACTGCATAACTCCTACTTTAAGCTCCATAGGTTTACATTCCCTGGTAATATAGTCTTTTGCTACTATTATCGATTCTCCAGTATCACATATATCATCTACTAGTAAAACTTTCTTATCACTTAGTTCCAGCTTGATAGGATACTTCACATGAGCCTTAGCTGTTATCTCAGCCGCTTTACCCCAGTGAAGCACCTGAATACTTATTAAATCATGTATATCAAGGAAGTCACAAACTAGTCTAGCAGGTACATATCCACCCCTCGAGATAGCCACAACAATATCAGGTCTCCAATGAGACTCCTCTATTTTTTCAGAAAGTTTTCTAGACCACTCGACAACTTCTTCCCAGATAACTTTCTTAGTATTGACCTTAGGCATAGCGCGCAACCATCATATCTCTTATTGTTCTAAAATATAGAAATTATCCTCCTATCAACCAATTATAAACTCTAATTACTTCTTTAAACCTGGGTTGCCAGATTAATGGACATAATAATTTCGGTAAACGCTTTCTTTAAAATAAAGATATATGAAATACTGAGCTCAGAGGTCTTGAAGGAGAACTCAAGGACATACATATTGCTTAAGTGGAAGGGGTTTAAGTTCAAGATTAGTAAAGTTAGAGTAGCTGGAAAGGTATTAGAGATACGTAATAGGGGGGATTTCTGGGATTGTACAATCTCTGATAATACAGGTAACATAATAATGAGAGAGTGGAATAAGCAAGGAAACATGTTATCAGAGCTTCACATACAAGACACCATAGATGTTTTCGCACTAATAAGGGAGTTTAAAAACATACCATACTTAGTACCCACAATAATAACAAAAATAACCATTGAAGCCTTGAAAAAAAGAGATGATGAAATCAAACTAGCTAGAGAAGCTATAATCAGACAATCAAGCTATCATCATAATCCTCAGAACCAGAAACCCTCTTCATCTAGGTAAGAAAACTAAAATCAAAATAAATACTTTCTCACGGTTAATCTAAAGGAAGATCATAAACCCAGTCACAATGTCAAAAGGGAGTTTATTAAATTCAAAGGATTGTAAGCCAGGAGCTTGTAGAATTGACTGTGGTATATGAGTAGGAAAGTTTTAGGTATAAACATAAAACTTTACCCTTTTTACATGCTAATAAGTTTTAGCTCTGTTTCCTTTTCTCCACTTGTTCATCATTTTTACACATTCATCTCTTAAAACACCTTCTATTATGAATTTTATATCACTTTTACCAAGTTCCTTTAATTTTTTATTAGATATCATAAGCTCTCTAAATCCTAAAGCTGCTGCATCCTCTATGTAAGCTCCGAAAACTATACCCTCCATGTTAGCCCAATGAGCCGCTGAGAAGCACATGGGACAGGGTTCACAAGTACTATATAATATGCACCCCTTTAAGTGGTAAGTGTTTAGTTCTTTAGCAGCCTGTCTTATCGCATTTATTTCTGCATGTGCAGTGGGATCATTGTCCTGTAGTACAGTGTTATGAGCTGCTGAGATTATTTCGTTTCCTTTAACTATTACACACCCGAAAGGTGTTTGTCCTTTTTTAATACCTTCTAATGCTATCTCTATAGCTTTTCTCATCATTTTCTGATGAAAATCCTTATTAAACAACTAGGACAACCCAGGATTTATTCAAGATTTATTATTTAAAAATTACATTACAAACAAATTTTATCGACACATTATTATTATGAGATGAGATCATGCCTGCAACCTCATCGAGGATATCTTTAATAAGAGCATCACCTATAAGAAGAATCGCTACCTTACTTGATGAGGCTAGGAGAAGAGGAGATATAATATCTTTTGGAGGGGGAGCTCCCAGTATACCTCCTCCTCGGGAACTCATAGACAATCTAACAATACTGCTAAAAGAGATTACTACAAAAGTTGTAGGATATTGTGGGACAAGAGGCTTACCTGAGCTTCGCGAGCTAATTGCTGAGGATCTTAAGAAGTACTGGGGGGCCACTTATGATCCTAGTAAGGAGATAATAATAACTGATGGAGGAACTGAGGGTATATTTTTAGCTTTATCCTCCATACTAGAAAGAGGAGATGAAGTCATACTCGTTGACCCTACATACTTAGGTTATAGCGAGGCCGTAAAAATGCTCGGAGGAAGAATAAGAACTATACTAACTAACGTTGAAAAAGGGTATCAACCTGATCTTGAGGAACTTAAAGAGGCAATATCACCTTTAACAAAGGCTTTTATCCTATTAAGTCCAGATAATCCCACAGGTAGGGTTATTGATGAGGATTTTGTTAAAGGACTTGTAGACTTAGCTTCTGACCATGATTTCTGGATAATATATGATGCAGCCTATAAACACATAACTTTTGACAGGCCTAATCCCTGGGTTGATAATTACTCGAATGCTAGAGAAAGAACCATAACTATAAACACTTTCTCAAAAGAGGCATCTCTTCCAGGATTTAGACTGGGATACTCCACAGGCCCTCCAGAGGTCATAGAAGCTATGGAGAAAGTTAAGCAGTATGTCTCTTTAGCTCCTAGTACTGTAGGACAATATGCCTTACTGAAGTTTTACGAAAATGGAATAAAGGATCGGTATCTCAAAGAAGTGGTTATACCTACTTATAAAAGGAGAAGAGATCTTATGTATGAACTCATAAAGAAATATTTACCTGAGGCTAAAACTGTTCTTCCCCAAGGAGCTTTCTACTTCTTTGTGGATATAAGGCATTATCTCGAGGCTATGGGAAGAGATGATGAGGAATTTGTTAATAGACTTCTTTACAGGAAAAACGTCGTTGTGATACCTGGTTCTCACTTCGGTGATATGGGAAAGGGACATATTAGAATGACGTTTGTGAGCGAGCCTGAGAGCCGCATAGAGGAGGGAGTTAAACGTATGGGAGCTTTCGTATTTAGTTATACCGTTTAACATCATGCTTTATTTAATGTCCATAAAACCACTCTTTGCCAGACAGATATACTCAGAAAGAAAGGGATTTGAGTTAAGAAAGAGGGGAAGAATAAAAGAGGGATCACGAATAATTCTTTATGAAACTGCTCCATTAAAGGCCGTAACAGGAGAGTTTAAAGCAGGTAGGATACTCCTCTTAAAATTCAGTGATGTTTATCGTATGATAGTTGAAGGTAAGTTAAGAGGATGTGATAAAAGGGATTTAAACTATGTTAGAGGAGGAGATAAAATCCAAGTTATAGAGATTTTAAATTCAAAGGAATACAACGTTTTTCTACGACTAAGGGATTTAAGAGCATTAGTGCCTAGGTTCGTGCCGCCGAGAAGTTACATTAAACTGAACAAAGAAAAGTATGGACCTTTAATCAGGGTAATAAATGAGTTTAGTAAGTAACTGGTGCGGCCGCCGGGATTCGAACCCGGGTTCTGCGGCGTGGAAGGCCGCCATCCTAATCCAGGCTAGACTACGGCCGCCATAAGTTCTATTTTATACTAGAAAGATATTAAAATTATCCTTTAAAAACGATTAGCCTCTCTAAGAATTTTAACGCAGTCTCTTATTGAGCTTGGGGAATGCCCTGTAATTCTTGAGAGATTTTCTATACTAAGCTTTATATTATCTCTGAGGTATGTTTTTCTAAATGCTAAGTATGTAGCTGCTAAGGATACTATATGGGGATTTCTACCCTGTAACTTTCTTTTAGCGTTATTTACAAGCTTCTTAGCCTCCAATGATATTATTTCCTTCTCTATTCCTATTAGCTCACTAATTATAGAGGAATAATAATCCACTAAATCTCTTCCATTAAGTGGTATTTCGACCTCTTTAAGTATGTTAATCGTTCTTATTACGTCAGCCCTTGATATCCTATTACCTTTACTTCTCAGCACCTTTACAGCTTTATTTATGTTAAACGGAATATTCATTTCCTTAGTTATGGTAGATAAGCTTAGAAGGAATAAAGAATAATGATTAACTCTAACATTACCTAAGGTTTTTCTAATATTTTTTAATATATAAAGATAAAGTTTTTTAGCTCTTTTCTCAGCTTCTACTGGAATGTTCATATCTGAACATAGTATTTTTAAATCTTTAAGAGCTCTTTTACTAATAGATACTTTGTATCTCATACATCTCCCATTAGTAGACTTAGGAGAATATAATAAAGAGGAAGAGGTATTTGGGGGGAGGGGGTTTAACAAAGTCTTTATATTAGGATAAAGTGATTAATCGAGATGTTTAGAGGGGACGTAGAGCAATGCCTAGCTGGAGATTTTCGGTGGCTTTAGACCCTGTCAGAACAGCGATAGCTTCAGGTAGAGATTTAAGAATATCGTATAAGTCTGCAGTGGAGATAGTGAACACTATAAGAGGTAAAAGCATTGAAGAAGCGAAGCGCATTCTTGAGGATGTAATAGAAATGAGAAGGCCTATACCTTTTAGAAGATTTCATGGAAAGGTAGGGCATAAGAGGGATATGGGTGCCGGTAGATATCCCGTTAAAGCTGCTAAAGCTATACTTAAAGTTCTTGAGAGCGCCGAGGCTAATGCTGAATTTAAAGGGCTTGATACCAGTAAACTGTGGATTGTTCACGCAGCTGCTCATAAAGGAATGAAGGTGAAAAAGTATAAACCCAGGGCTTTCGGAAGATCTACGCCATTTTTTAAACAGCTTGTTCATATAGAGATAGGTGTTGAGGAGAGGGTGTAGATATGCCTACAGCAAAGCAATACTTCATATCTCAGGGACTTCAATACATGGAGGTACATGAATTCCTTAAAAACGCCCTAAGCAGAGCTGGATATATTGATTCACAGATTTTTAAGACGCCTATAGGTACTCGAGTAGTCATTTATGCCGAGAGACCGGCTATGGTTATAGGTAGAAGAGGTAGGACGATAAAAGAGCTTTCGCAGATATTACAGTCTAAATTCGGCTTAGAAAACCCTCAGATAGACGTAATGGAAGTATCTAACCCCGATCTTAACGCTAAAGTAATGGCCTATAGAATAGCCAGGGCATTAGCAAGAGGAGTCAAGTTTAGAAGAGTGGCATTCGTAGCTTTAAGGAGAATTATGGAGGCAGGTGCACGAGGGGCGGAGATAGTTATTAGTGGCAAACTTACATCGGAGAGACATAGGTTTGAAAAGTTTAGAGCAGGGGTGATGCTTAAATCCGGTAAGCCCAGAGAGGAAATGATTAATGAAGCAACAGTTCAGGTCTTGCTTAAGCCTGGTATGTACGGAGTTAAAGTCAGAATTATGCCTCCAGAGGAGTTACCTGATAGGATAAAAATTAAAGAGGTGAAGGAGAGTGGCACTTCTCAGACCCAGTGATATAAGGAGGATGAGTAAAGATGAAAGGCTTAGAAAGTTAGAGGAGCTTAGGGCTGAGCTTGCAAGACTTAAGTTAATGGTTAAAAGGGGAACTATAGAGGATACTAGCAAGATTAAGGAGGTTCGTAAAGCCATAGCTAGAATTCTTACCATTGAAAGAGAGGAGGAGTTAAAGAGTAAAAGTGGACATAAGGCCAGATAACATCCTCATACACGAGATAATAGGGCTTAAAGTAGAAGTAGTTGATTCTCTAAATAAATCACTAATAGGGCTTAAAGGTAAGATTATAGACGAAACAATGAAGACTTTAATAATACATACTTCTAAAGGAAGAAAGGTTATCGAGAAAAAGGTTGCGGTGTTCGTATTTGAACTGCCATCAGGTTTAAAGGTTAAAGTAGAAGGTAAGTATTTAGTTGGCAGACCTGAGGATAGACTTAAGAGAAGACTTAAGTTTTGGTAAAAAAGGAGCTTTTATCTCATAGGCTTCTGTTTTCTTCCTAAAAGTATTTCTTTAAGGGAAACTCCATTAACTTTTATCACTTTAAACCTTACCCCTGGTAAGTCTCCGTAAGCTCTTCCTTCAGGGCCACCGATCCTCTCTATTATAACTTCATCATGTTCATTAACGAAGTTTAATGAGCCGTCACCTGGTAAGAATGCAGTAACGATTTTACCATTCTTTATTAACTGTACTCTTACACACTTTCTTACAGCGCTATTAGGCTGTCTACTTTCTATTCCAACTTTCTCAAGAACTATTCCCCGCGCCATGGGTGCTCCTTCTAAGGGATCTACCTTCTTAACGAGTTGTAACATTCTACGCTTATAAGTTATATCGCTCCATCTGAACTTTTTCCTTTTCCTAATTAGACTTCTAGCTGCATACATTCCTTTAGGAGCTTTAGATCCAGGCATTTAATTCACCGAACTAAAGTGGATGATAAACAATTAGAATTTAAATTTTCCTTATGTTATACATTAACTATATTAATTAGTATTCATTAATTAAACCTAATCTTAGCTCTTCATTAATAAGCCTTATTTTTGCACCCTTTAAGTAACTAATCTGGGAGAAGATATTGAAAAGAAGAAAATTCGGGGTGTATATTTCAGAGGAACTGGCTCAGGAACTTGAAAATGTAGCTAAATCTATCGGTATTAGAAGTAGGTCTGCATTAGTTAGAATGGGATTAAAGCTTCTGATAACTGAACATAGCTGGAGAACGCTAGGTAGAGCTGCTGGAATAATAGGTGTAATATATAGACATGGGATTAGGGATGTAGACAGGGAAATAACAGAAATACAACATACATGTCTTGATATCATTCTCTCAACCTTACATATACATTTAGATGAAGAGAAGTGTATGTTAGCCATAGCTGTAAAGGGAGAGGTATCAAAATTAAAAAATCTATTAGAGAGGATTGAGTCTATACCTGGAGTAGAATTAGCTAGACCGCTTCTTCTCTCGACTCTTTAAGTTTCTCACAGCACATTTTCAGTAAGTTAACTATATCATTATATTGGAGGTCTAAATTGGCTAATCTCTCGATACATTTAGAATCCAGCATTAGATTAATTAGTGTAGGAGGGGATAGCTCTGCAATGTGAAGCAGATCCCTTTTCAAAAGTATCTCTTTTCCTCCCTTACCTATTATTCTACCTTTAGAAAGAATATAATAATTGTCCCCTATCTTGGATACACTTTCCGTGTTAGAGCTCGCTATTATGACAGTCTTATCCTCAGATCTAAGCTCTCTGATGATCTCCATGATAACTTTTATATAGTCAGGAGAGAGGTTTGAAAAGGGCTCATCTAAAAGTATTATACTTGGTTCATAAACTAGTATGGAAGCTAAAGCCACCATTTTCTTAATACCAAAGCTTAGGAGATAAGGAGGTTTGCTAAGTATTTCTTTAGGTAGCTTAAGTTTTTTAATTATATCCAATATTTTGTCTTCTTCGTTGCGATTTATTTGTTTTAGTACGAAAGCTATTTCCTCATATACTGTAGGATTAAATAGCTGATCGTCAGGATTCTGAAACATTATGCCGATTGCTTTCCTGATACCCGGTAATAGATTCGTTAAGTTACTTCCGTTAATGAGTACTTTTCCTTGGCTTGGTATGAGAAGACCTGAAGCTATCATTAGAAGTGTTGTCTTACCAGCTCCATTGCCGCCAAGTATTATAGAAACTTCTCCTTCATTGGCTACTAGGTTAACGTTCTTAAGAACATAATGCTTTGTTCCAGGGTATTTAAACCATACATTAGCTAATTCTAACTTACTCATGCTGGAGAACCTTAGCTTATAAATGTTCTAGCTTTAACCGCTCTTTCAAGCCACCAAATTTTCTTCGAGGAATATAATAAGAGATCAAGAACGGATATGGATAGAAACACAAGTAAGAGTCTTTTATTGTAAGATATTATTCTCGCTTCTCTGCTTAAAAGTAGCTTAGCTAAATAGCGAAGAAGTTCAGGAATTACTAATATAAATAATATAAATAAATATGTTACATGTTTAGGTATTCTTAGCCTATTTAATCCCTTAGTTAAGCCATACCAACCCAGATACTCCATTCCTAATGTCATTGAAAGACTTGATGAAATGCTACGCAGGTAAAGATTTAAGAAAGGAGATAGTACCTTTAGATTCCCTTTACCTATAATGAGTAAGGCTATATATGGGATTGAAGAGGCTATAACAAATAATGACGTGAATAAAAAAACAGTTAAAACATATTTAGTAGCTTTTATTTTATAAGCTAGTATAAATGAAAATAATATTATAGGCACTTGGATATAAATTATATTAGTAAATGCTAGTAAAAATGATAAAAATATACTAAATGATACTATAAGGGCTGGATTAAGAATCCATTTTTCCCTAATCTTACTGAAGCTTGATAGGAAGCTTGCTGAGGAATAAAGAAAAGAACAAGCGATGTTCACTTATTTATTACCTCTGTTTATATATAAAGTATAATATTATATAACCTAATAGTATTACTGCAAGAACACCTATTATACCTGAAATTATGTAACCAATCTCTTGAGGGAGTCCAGGCACTGCGTAGTCATAGAAGGGAGTCCAATTTATCTCCTCACTTATATCCTTGAGTCCAAGAGCCTCCGCTGCTATGTCGAGAGGCTCGTGATAGCCTACTATCTCTGAGAGGAGAACACCAAATAGAGGGCTTATGAGAAGTAATACTATTATAGTTAGTAATAACTTGCTCATACCTATGTCACCAAGGAATGTCTTTTATAAATATGGGACACTATCAGACCTGTAATTAAGCCCTCAACTATGCCTAGAATGGCGTGCCACCCTCCCATGATTGGAAGCGTTATGTTTATTCCATAGGGAAAATTAGGTGAGAGCCCTATCTCAATACCACAAGCTATACCAGCTATCACTACGCTTAACCATCCAGCTATTAGCGCTGGAATGAATGTTGATCTTTTTATCTTTGATACCGTTCTATTGAGAACCACGAAAACATAATAACCTATCAAGACGGGTATTACGCTCATATTAAGTAGGTTTGCACCAAGGGTCGTTATACCTCCATCATGAAATAGTAGACATTGAACCACTATGACGAAAGCCATTGAAAGCATGCCTAGGTAAGGACCTAACATTATACCTAGTAACGCTCCTCCGAGAAAATGGAGACTTGTACCTCCAGGAATGGGCCAGTTAAGCATTTGAGCCACGAACACAGCGGCTGAGAATAAGGGAATAATTATATAGCTTCTTTCTTCCATATCCTGCTTAGCTCTTCTCGACGCAAGACCTAAAGCTATAACGGAGAGAGCATACGTAACTACTACCCAGATAGGATCAAGGAAGCCGTCGGGTATGTGCATTAAAGTGCACCATTATATATTTAAAGTGCACCTTAAAAATATTTAGCTCTCAGTTTTCAGCTATTTCTCCCACTCCTTCCTCGGTTATCGTTAGCTTAGTACGATCACCTAAAGGTATTACCTTGGCGCTAAGTTCTTCCCTCTCCTTAATTAGCTTTATGACCTTATTAACGAAAGGAGATAAGTAGTGTTCTGCGAATACATTACCTCTATATTCTATGTTAACAAGTATCACAGCTATGCTTTTTTCGATAGCTCTCTTAAGCAACTCGTTAGCAAGTAAAGCTATTCTTCCCTTAAATTTCCTTGCTTCCCTAATGTTTCTGGGAGCTATGAAGATAGTTGGTAAAGAATCTAATACCACTAAAGCGTATTTATCTATCTTCTCCCTTAGAAATAGCAGTTGAGGCCACTCATCCACTCTCACTACATAGATATTCTCGAGTGCTTCTTCAGGCCCAAGCCCCCTAGCCTCGGCGATGCTGACTATCCTCTCTGGCCTGAAGGTTCCGTCAGCATCCAGGTACAGCACCCTGCCCACTCCTTCCAGCTTAGCCATAACGGCTAACTGATGGCAAAGCTGCGTTTTACCGGTGCCATACTCCCCCACGATCTCCGTCACCGCACCAACCTCCACGCCTCCGCCGAGAAGCCTGTCAAGCCCTTTTACACCAGTAGACAGGCGCTTCTTAGTTATAGGTAGCTTCTTATGAGGCATGTGTTGCATCAACTATACCTTCCTCTAATATTCTAAAGTAGGCTCTTCTAGAGGGATGAAGCGGAGAGAAAACCAGGTGAACCTCCTTAATCCCCCTAGCCCCTTTACGCAAGAAGAGCCTGTAGGAGGAGAACGTTCCTGTAATGAAACCACTGACAGGGACTAAACGGGCTTCCCCTGCTTCAAGTAAAGAGGTGACCCTATTGGTTACAACTACAGCCATCTCGCTTTCGGCTAGCTTTCTAAGGCCGAACATTATGTCCCTTACTTTTCTTCTCCTTCTGTAAAAGTTCTCTCTACCAGGAAGCTCGGATTGGGGCAAGGCAGTAACGCTATCGACAATTACCAACCCTATCTTCAGATTAGGGGCAAGGGTCCGAGATGCGTAAATAGCCTCGAGCAACTGATCGCTACTCACCGCCCTAAAGTAAATTGTATTCTCGAGTGCTTCTTCAGGCCCAAGCCCCCTAGCCTCGGCGATGCTGACTATCCTCTCTGGCCTGAAGGTTCCGTCAGCATCCAGGTACAGCACCCTGCCC
>Ga0190367_1000653_pt1 | contig 23727 bp, 19 predicted proteins | sample 4872181011_MG_FD_171838 | JGI IMG/M metagenome (GOLD analysis project Ga0190367, IMG submission 171838) | Hydrothermal vent microbial mat bacterial communities from Southern Trench, Guaymas Basin, Mexico - 4872-18-10-11_MG | ecosystem: Environmental > Aquatic > Marine > Hydrothermal vents >...
AGCAGTGGAATAAGGGAAATCGAAGATTTTATTCTATCTAGAGTTAGGAATGGAAAAATACTTTGTAAGGCTGGGGAAAGTTGGATGGATACCTTAAGCAGGGAAGGCTTTAACATAGATGTTCAATCTATGTTTGCAAGAGCTTTGAAAAGTTTAATTTATGTTAAAAAAATGTTAGGCATCGATACGAAAGAATTGGAAGACCTTGCTATCGAAGCTAAAAATAGAGTGATGGATTTTTACTTCAAAGATTTTTTCATAGATAATTTAGCAAATAAAAAAAGAACTTCTAACGTTTTGTTTGCAATATTTTTTGAAACTATTCCAAAACCGCTGGAAATTTTGAAAATTTTAGAAAGCGAAGAATTCTCAACCAAATTTGGAGTAGTAACCCTTTCTAGGAAAGAAGAGGATTTCGACCCAAAAGCTTATCATAAAGGAAGTTCTTGGGGAATTTTAAACGGAGTAATGGCATGTTGTGAATTCAAGTATGGAAATGTAAAGAAAGGTTTAGAATATCTAAAAATTTTGTACAATCTGATTAGGAAAAGGTGTATAGGTTGCATACCAGAAGCTTGGAATTCTTTAAACGGCAATCTCTTGCTAGATAAGAAAGGGAAAGTTGAAGAAGCCGCGATCTCACAGGCATGGAATTATGCATTAATTATTAGATGCATCGACGAATATATGCTCGGTTTTAACATAGATTTGCCAAATAAGGTTTTTATTGCAAAACCAAAAATTCCACCAAACTTCCTTTCTTTAAGGAGAAAGAGAATTGGGGATGATTGGGTTAATTTTACTATAAGCAGAAAAGTTAGGAAAGTTGATGTAAAATTCGAGAGTGAAAAGAAAATTAATTACAGGTTTTTAATAGTTCAATAAAATCTTGGAAAGTTTTCTGGTTCGAATAAGATAGATTTTAATTTTTTCCAATTAAACTTAATTCTTTTAGCTCTTTTCATTTCGAGCTTATGCTTCGGAAACTTCTTATTCCAAATTATCTTTAACTTTCCTTTTTTCTCAAAAAGATGATAAGGAAATCCTTTACCTTTAATTATTTCATAATTATGTCCTGCATCTATCGGCGAAACTGTTAAAACGAGTGCATCTTTCTTGAAAGACACAAGCCTATGAGCAAATCTTGGATGGATTAAATAACCATAACCTTCTCTCAATCTTACTACTCTTGTAAGTTTATTTTTAAAATCAGAAAGCAAAAGGTAACATGAATTTTTTAAACAAAAATAAAGCTCTCCTCTTTCCTTTTCATGCAAATGTCCAAAGGTACAAAAAAGTTCTCCATCTCTAGAAAATCTTCCAGCAAAGAGAAGGGTCAAATCTACGTAAAGCTTGTATTTCTTTAATATTTCCTTAGCTTTCTTTGAGAATTTCCAGAGATTAAATACTTGATAAATTTCTACATCACCTTTTTCTAGCAATTTTTTTGCATCCTTAACTCTTAAAATTACTCTTTGCTTAACAAGCTCAGAAAGAAATCTTCTCCATAAAACAGGTTTTTTATTAAAAATTAAACCTATTTCACCATTTTTTGAAACGACCTTAAAGCCAAAATTTTTCATTAAATTAAATTATGTGCGAAGTTTTTTATGTTCCTTGGCTTCATATGCATCAGCCATTAGTTTGGGTAAACGATAAATTGGTTAGTTATTTGAAAGTTATGCTAGAGTCTGAAAATGCTCGTATAAAATGGAATGCAAAATTAATAGCAAGAGCTTACAAAAATCCAGCAAAATTTGTTTTAGAATTGAAAGAGGAAGGATTTGAACCAAGAATAATGCTCGATTTTTCTGGTGTTTTATTAGAAGCTTTGGTAGAGTTAAAAGATTATCTTTCTAGAATAGAAATTTATGGCGAAAAGATTGGAGACATAATTTCGCTTTATAAGAAGGTATTGAAAAAATATCCCGAATGTATCGAATTTGCAGGAACAGCTTATTCGCATTGCTATTTTCCTGCTACACCAGAAAAAGATTGGTATTTACAAATAGAAGAATGGAGAAACGTTTTTGAAAAAATTTTTGGAAAAAAAGCGTTGGAAAGAGTAAAAGGATTCTGGCTTCCAGAACTTGGAGTTCCAGGTTTTAGAGATAAATTAAAGAAGCTTATAGAAGAGATAAGCAAGTTTTATGAGTGGTTAATCCTTCCAATTTTTTCTTTAAAAGGTTATGAAAGGCTTTCTTACGAACAAGTTATAAGAATAATTTCAAAGCCACATTGGTTAGAAATAGAAAATGCAAAAATTAAAGTAATATTTAGAGCTCCTTATTTTTTAATAGATCAGCAAGCAGGTTGTGAAGTAAACCTTTTAAGAAGAAAATTAGAAGAAGTCCTAAGCATTTGCAAAGAAAGACCCTTGCTTATAGTTCCTGCAAGCGATGGAGAAAATGGAAATGTCATGATGAACGAATTCTTTCCAAAAACCTTTGTTCCATTTTTTAAGAAATTCGTTAATAAAAAGGTTTGTTCTGCAACTGTTTCTCAATTTTTAGAAAGGTATGGCAATCCTAAAAGCAAAATTGAGTTAAAAGTGATCGGAGCTTCATGGCTGGCAACTCATAAAAGCTGGTTGGAGGGGACCAAAAAATTAGAAATTATAGAATCTATTAAACGAATCAGCAAGCTTTATCATGGCTTAAAGGATAGGTTGAGCAAAAAAGAAGAGAGAAAAGCTAGAAAACTTTTACTTATAGCAGAAACATCTTGCTATCTTTATTGGGGCTCTGAATTTTGGTATAACCAGGCTTTTAAAACTATAAAAAAGCTTGAAAATTTTTTAAATTCTTTCCGAAAAGTTTAAATAAGTGATGCTATGAGGATAGCAATTCTGAGCTGGGAGTCCAATTATTCCATTCCAGCAGGAGGAATTTCTTACGTCGTAGACGAATTATCTAAAACTTTAGCATCGAAAGGCCATGAAGTCCATGTTTTTACTAGAATAGGACCCAATCAGCCTCTTTATCAAGAAATAAATGGAGTTCATTATCATCGTTGTCCATTTGCTTTTAACCATAACCTTGTATGGGAAATGAACAATATGTGTAAATCGATGGTTCATTTCTTTTTTGAAACAGAAGGTTTTATAGGACCATTTGATATAGTACACGGGCATGATTGGCATGTAGTTAATGCTTTAGATGAGCTAAAAAAAGCTGGCAAAAAAATTGTTTTTACGTTGCACTCGACGCAATATGGAAGGGATGGAAATAAGTTTAATGGTGGGATAGCCCAAGATATACACAATTTAGAATGGTACGGAACTTACATAGCCAACTTAGTAACTGTTTGTACTAATACTATGAAGGATGAAATTAAGTGGTTGTTTAGACTTCCTGAGTGGAAGGTAAGAGTTGTTTATAATGCAATAGATTATCACAAGTTTGATGGTTTTATAGATCCTTGGAACGATGTAAAAAAATGGTGGGGAATTGGGGTTTATGATCCTGTAATACTTTTTGTTGGAAGGATGACTTATCAAAAGGGAGTTGATATGCTCGTTGAGGCAATTCCTGACGTACTTAAAGATTTTCCAAATGCTAAATTCGTTTTTATAGGAGATGGTTACATGAAATCACACGTAGAGAATAGATGCAGAGAATTAGGTGTTGGTCATGCAGTAAGATTTACTGGCTACATTTCGGAAGAGGATAAAATAAAATGGTTAAAAGCTTGCGATATGGTGGTAGTGCCTAGCAGGAACGAGCCTTTTGGGGTAGTTGTTTTAGAAGCATGGGCAGCTGGAAAACCAGTAATAGCAACGCATGGCACAGGAGCTGGAGAGCTTGTATGGCACGATGTTACAGGTTTAAGAGTTTATCAAAATCCAAATTCGATAGCTTGGGGGATTAAAACCTTGTTGGCTGACCCAGATAAAGCAAGATGGCTAGGTAAGAATGGTAGATATGCGGTCGAAAAAGTATTTAATTGGGAAAATATAGCAAATAAAGTATTGGACGTATATAAGGAGGCACTAAGATGAAGTGCTGGTTTTGTGATAAAGAAGCTAGAGGGGTTTGTGCAATCTGCGGAAGAGCAGTTTGTTACGAACATGCTTATAGATTGGATGAAATGACTCTAGCGAAATCAGATACTAGTACTGGCTATGCAACCTATTACAAAGCTTATAATGTGCTTAAATGCAAAGAGTGCGCAATTAAATGGGAAGTTTGGGAAAAGGGTTGGAGGAAAGAGTAATTAAGTTTTAAAACTCTTCAGAATTGTCATTTTTAATTTTCTTTAAGTGGTAACCCAAACAATTAAAAATTATTGGTTAACATAAATGATAAACTTAAAAAATCAAAATTTTAAAATTAAATGTGGCAAAACCGAGAAGCGAAATTAAAGAAAAAATAATTAAAGTATTAGCTGAGCATCCAGAAGGTTTAACTATTCAAAAAATATCAGAACTCGTTGGAACTACAAGAATAACTGCTGCAAAATATATAGCTGAGTTGGCTGGAGCTGGAATTGTTTATAGAAGAAGAGTAGGAGTTGCAACCCTTTGTTACTTAAAAGAGAAATATGTTTCTCTAGTAAGAGAAGGTGAAATATTAGAGTTGTTAAGGAAAAAGTTGAAGAAGGTTTAACCAAAGTATTCCTTTAAATCAAAAAAGAAAGGGGATTCATATTTTTTCCTTCTTTTTTTTATCAATAATACGGCTAAACAAATGGCAGCTAAAGCTATAATTCCTATTTTTTCTTCTCTAGAAAGTCTAAAAGTTATCTTGAGAGAGGGCCTAGCAACAAAGCCTGTAGGTTTCTTTGTAACTTCTTCTCCTTCCAATACAGAAAAGGCAAAGGTTTTTTCAAAATTTCCTATTGAGGTTTTAACTGAAATCTTTGCCGTATAAATTTTTGGTTTGGAAGTTGAAGGTACATTAAAGTAGACAGGCAAGGATACACTTTCTCCTTTCCTTATTCTAGATACATTACCCTTAAACTCGTAAAACTGACTAGGAATTCCTGTAAGCCCTATTTTTTCTATTTGAACATCAACTTGCCCATCGTTAACTAGCTGTAAGAAATGAGCATAAGAATCTCCAGCTTTAATTTTTATAGAGTCGGGAAAGCGTAAGGATAAACTTTTCTTCTTTATAACTTGAAACTCTATCTCTTTTTCAAGACCAATAGACTTTTCGGCGCTAACTGAAATTAAAAGTGTGTAATTACCTTCTGTTTCTGGGGCTTTTAAATAACCAGAAAAGTAACCAGATCTATCTGTATAAAAGTCTTTTGAAATAAACCCAAGCTTAACTTTTACTTTAGCATCTTTTATTGGATTATTAAATTCATCGTGAACAAAACCCTTAATTCTAATAGCATCACCTAGGTAATAGACACTTTTGTCTAAAGATATGTCTGCTTCTATTTTCTTCTTCTCGCCTATTGCAAAAGCGGAAAAATTAGAAACGTTAATGATAACTAGATTTCTTATCCTATCAACTTCGCAATCCATTTCTTCCCATTCGTCTGTGCAAATTCTTCTAGCGAAATTCCACCATTCACATCTGTAAACTACTAAGTTTCTTTCATCAAGTATTTTGCTTTCGTCGTACGGAAGGTAAAGTGTAGCAAAAGAAAATGGAAGTGTAAATTCTATAACGTATATATTTGCAATTCTTATACCTTCGATCAAATTCTTCCTGAACAAATCAAATCTTAATGGATTATCAAAATCCTCTTCTACTTTTGTATCGTAAATCACAATTCTTGAATCTTTAAGCCTAAATTCTAAATCATAATCTCCTGGAGGTATTGAGAATGAATAAGAACCTGTACCTGTTATCGGAATTAGAGAATTTGTATTTCTTATTAAAATAGAACCTGGAATTGGATTACCTTCAGCATCTTTTATATTTCCCTTTACTAGTACTGTATAATAAACCTCTCCATACCAACTTTCTTTCAAATTTTCATATTCAACTTCAACCTTAATTTTGTATTTACCAGGTTGAAAGTTGGGAAGCTTGAGTTGTATAAGATAGCTACTTCCTTTCTTATTCATATCGAAAGCTAATATTTCATTTCCAATACTTACCTTTACCATCTCAGCTTTAAGATCAATTGGCTTATCTCTGTAGGTTGCAAGTAAAGAAATTATTAATAAATCCCCTCCTCTAACGAATTGCTTGTCAAAACTTGCATTAAGCAAAAGAAGTTTCTTTACTTCTACTTTTTTCTTATCATAAGCGTTAGTTCTGTCATAAAAACCAACAACTTTAATTTCTTTATCCCCTGTTTCTTCCATTTTTGTCTTCACAACCCAAACTTGATTTTCTAAATCAAACCCTTTAAATAAAATTGGAAGTTCTTTTCCGTTAGAAAACAGTTTAAAACTAACGTTTTTTGTTATTATCACATCGTTCTTTTTTGTCAGGACTTTAATCTCGACTGTATCTCCTTCATATATTTTTTTCGGAAGCGAAGCTATTGAAACAGAAAAATTCCAGACATAAAAGTTAAATTGTAAGGTTGAGGTTTGATTTGAAGTACAATAAATAGTTGCTGAATAATCACCCGGCTTATCTATCCAGTAGTAAGGTATTTTGAAAGAAAAATAATAATCCTCTAGTTTTTTGTAATCTTGAGACTCAAAACTAATGGAAGGACCTTTTACTTCTACTTTTACGCTTATATTTGTAAAGTTATCAAAGCATTTAAACAATAAAGTTAGATTTTCTCCTATCCATAAATTAGAGGAAGGGTACAAAGTTAAGTTGGTTATTTGCGGACTTGCGTGAGTTACTCGGACTAAAACTAAAAATAAAAGAATGAAGGAAAAAAGAAACAACCTTCTCATTTTAGCCACCTAAATAACTTGTCAAAAATACTTTCCTTGAAGTTTAATCCTAAAATCCTGTAAGCAACCTTCCTTACTTCTTTCGAAAACCTACATTTAGGAAAGAGATAAAAAGCTGGGAAACCTCTATAGAAAGATTTTAGTACTCTATCGTCTTCGGGAATAAAACCAAGTATCGGCAAATCTAAAAACCTTTCTATAACTTCTTTTTTTATAATTTTCCTATATCTATTCACTATTATTCCAGTCTCTATTCCCATTTTTTTAAGTTTTTCAAAAACTTTTCTCGCTGAAAAGAGAGATGGTATATCTTGAGTACTAACTATGATAGCTTTATCGCTAAGTTTAATAAAAGGAAGGGAAGCTTTTATGGAGGGTTGTGTATCTATAAGGATTATATCGAAGTAAGATGGAAAATTTAAGCCAGTTAATTCTAAGTAAGAAAGATTTGAAGAAATAGGAGAAGCTAAAATCTCTATTCCGCTTGGATGTGATATTATAACATCTTTTAAATCAGCTCTTTCTAGCAAATCCAAAATTGTAAAGGGTGGTTTAGTTATACCAAAAGATAAAGTTAAGCTTGCCGTTCTAAAGTCTCCATCAACTACTAAAACTCTTTTTCCTAATTCCCTAAAAGCAATAGCTAAATTAGAAGTCAAAGTTGTTTTGCCAACTCCTCCCTTTTCAGAAACAAAACTTATAATCATGCTTCCTTTAAAGAGTAAACATAAGCCCTGCCGACCTTATACATCTTAATCTTTTTCTGATCAACCAAAGCCTTAAGGTAACCAGCTACTAGATCTCTTCTCAATTTCAACTTTCTTGCTATTTCAGAAGTTGTCAGAAGCCTACCTTTTAACAACTGCAAAATCTTTTCTTCTAAATTCCTTTCCACAATTCTATTTTAGCTAAAATTAAATATTTAACATTTTTGTTTAACATTATTACAACTATTTGGTAACTATTTTGCTGCTAAATGACAGTTATTTCGTTAAATAGCAAAAATATCTATAAGGAAGGATTTAAAGTAAAAAATCAGCTTACTGGTCTCTAAATTTTCAAATTTGATAGGAATTTCACAGACTTCATAAGTCTTAAGGTTCACAGCAACTAGCTTAATCTCTGCTGGAAAGAAAAGACCTTCGAATTTTAATCTTACAATTTCTCCTTTCCATTCCTTAATACTTTTTTCCTCTAAGATCCAAGAAGATGGAAAGTTATAAGGAAGGACCAATAAATTAGCCTCCTCTCCTTTAAATTTTAACATAATTTCGTCTGGAAAGATGGCCCACAATTTCAGATTAATGTAAAACGTTTCGTTTAATAAGCTGTTTACAACTATAGTTAGGTTTTTAACTTCTTCTATCTCATTACCAAAATACGCTCTTATCCTTATCGAATAATTTCCTTTATCTGGCAAGTATAAATGAAAATTTAAAGTTTTAGAAGCTCCCGGAAATAAATCAACTTCTTTGCTCCAACTTTGTGAAATCCTTTCTTTTTCCTTAAAAGCTTCAGCCCTAAGCCTTACCTTGTATCCAACACTTCCAGGGTTATAAACTACTGTTTGAAAAGTTAATAAGTTAGATTTTTTTGAGTAATTGAAATATTCGAGCATAAAATCGAGTTTCTCCCTAACGCTGACTTTTATTTTTACAGCAAAAGTTAAAAGTGGAAAGATTATTAAGACTAATACTAGCAAAATAATTTTAAAGTTTAGCATAATGCTAAAAAGCCAATTCTGCTGCCCTTCGAAATTATAACTATCTCGCCACTATAATTGCCTGGAATTGCTTGAGAAGTATTCAATATAACTTCAACGCTTTTTTTACTAAATGGGCCAAGGATAAAAGATGAAGGCTTGAAATAAAGATAACGCGAGATGGTGCCAAACGCCAAAATTTCTACCTTAACCGCTTTAGTTAAATTATTAGAAACTTCTATAAATTTTCTCGAGGAAAAAACCTTAGAAATTGGTAACTTTCCGAAATTGAAAACATATGGCTCTATAGCAATGCCTATGGTTAGATTGGTTGTATTTACCAACTGAACATAGGCAGGATACCTACTAATATAATAAGTACAAAGGGGGAACCGCAAAACTTTGGCAGTAAAGTTAGTTATTCCAAGTGGTTTAACTATTGGTTTTGAAAAAATTGTGGCTATTATGCTTAAAGCTAATAAGCAAAGAATAACAAATTTTTCGCCTTTCATACTACCTAATTTTGAAATAGACTATCAATGTTAATAGGATTATTAAAAAAAGTAGAATATAAGCTAATGGAAATTTTACTTCTTTTTTCTCTTTAATTTCATAAATTTCCGGAATTTCTAAAGTCGTATTAAAAATATCTATTCCTGTGCCGTAAGAAAGGAGAGCGGTTGTTGTATAATTACCTGGTTCTACCGACTTATCTAAAGTGATGGAAATCGATTTGATTTCTCCTGGTTTTAAAACTACCCAATTTGAAGAGAAGGTCTTGGTAGTGTTTTCGTTTGTAATTTTTAATTCTTTTATTCGAGATATTAAAGTAACTGTTCCTTCGTTCTTTGTTATTACCCTTAACTCTAATTTTTTGTCAACCCTTCTCGGAACTATATCAATAATTTTCGCCTTTCTTATCGCAACGCCTTTAACATAAAAAATTAGTGGAAATTGGATGAATGCTCTAACACTAATTCCTATCCCAGTTTTTGTGGGAAGCTTTGTTATGGATTCTGGTCTTATGTAAATTGCATGATAACCAGGCTCTGCATTTTCAGGAACTTTAAGAAAAAAAGAAACCTCACTCGCACTTTTAGCGATTCCCTTAAGAAAAGCAATTTTTGGAGGTAAAGGTTTAAGTTTAACAGGGTTTTCTATAAATTCAAGCCATGTAGTCGAATCCTCTTGAGAAACGTTTTCTAAAACCTTCTTGTTTATAATTGAAAAAATGGAAAGGGGGTCTTCGTACAAAGGGTTAACTTTAATCCATAGATCTGAAAAATCGCGAGAAAATACATAAAAGCTAACTAATCTTCTTTCTCCAGGTTCTACTACACCCAAATCTAATCTAGATGGAGAAGTCCCTAAGATTTGAGCAAAAGCTCTAGGCGGGCAGATTAATAGCAAGTAGACTAACAAAATCAAGCAAAATTTCCTCATAATCATAAATTTACTTGCTACTAAAGAAAAAGTAGTTAACCATAATGTTAAACGAAAATTTTTATAAAAAACGTTTAACAAATTTTAAATTAGAATGAAAAGGTTTATAACCTTAGCAAGCATTGCTTTACTACTCTTTTTAGTTCCATCGATAACAGTAACTCTAAGCCAATTTAAAGAACAAGCAGATGCTACAGATACAGCCGTCGTCAACGTCAGCATTCAAGGAGTTAATGCTGTCGACATAAATCCAATCAACTTCACTTGGGCAAATCTACCAGTTCCCCGTAACTATACCGAAAGTGGACCGAAGGCGTTCCAAGTTGAAAACATAGGTTCTACGAATATTACACACATTTGGGCATCGACAACAAACCCAACAAGCAACCCATTCGGTACTGGAGTTGCAACTAATTACGATGCTGGTCAATTTGTAGTCCTAATAAATAGTAGCAGTAGCTCTTACGAATGGGTTCTCTATCCAAATACAGTTTTCTTTAATGAATCTGTACCTACTTATATTGTCAACAAACCATCGGGATGGAACAACGGTGGCTTATTTACGAGAATTAGAACAGCTGGCTGGGAAAGCGACGAAGGAGAGGAATATTTCGTTTTCGTCGTAAATGGAACACAAAACTGTACGGATGGAACAGTCTATATAGGAAAAGATCCACATACAAAAACTAAAACAGGAAGTATAGACTTTTCCGATCCCGCTAATTATGTAAGCTTCGGCCTTACTTCTACTAATGACAAAAAGTGGGGATATAAAGGCCCAATAGGGGATTATGGCAGCATAAATAACTATATCGACAAGTATTACGTTCTCGTCCCCTATGACTGTAAAAACATCACACTAATAGGATGGTCAAGAAGATATGATACTACTGCTGGAATCGATATAGGTTACTATCTATTTACAGGAACGCTAGAGCCAGGCGCTGCTCTAGACTATCTAATATCTGTAGTAATTCCATACGGAGTCGCTCAGGGTGATGTAAAAACTGGTACTCTAACGATTTACGCTACTACAGCTTAAAAATACTTAATCTAGTAAAATCAGGATTCACCTAAACTTCTATCCATTCAATTTTTTCTTTTTTAATTGCATCTTCTAAAGTTTTTAAAGTCTCTTCTATTTGCTCTATTTCGCTTCTTAGACTTTTCGTGAGCATAGCAGAATTCTTTATCTCGCTTATCCTATCCATTAGAGTTTCCAAGGTTTGTCTAGTCTCGCTGAACCTTCTTTCCATTTCTTGAGTTTTATTTTCCAAAGAGGAAAACTTATGCATTAATTCTTTAAATTTGTCCTCTACCTTACTTATTTTTTCTGCCATACTCTTTACCTCTTGAAGACCATCTTCAACAACTCCCAGCCTTTCTTTTGTCTTAATTATTCCATCGTTCAAATCTTTTCCTAATCTTTCGAATGAGCTAATTTTATTTTCTAGCTCACCCATTCGAGAAGAAAAGGCTTGTATTCTCTCCTTTAAAGTTCTAAGCTCTAAAGTAAGATTTCTTATAATATCCTTGCTCAAAATCTCTTGAATTTCCTTTCTAATTTCCTCTACTTTTTCATCCAGTTTCCTTTCCATCTCTCGAGTCTTATTTGCCAGCTCTTTTGACTCATCCTCCACCTCTACAAGCCTACTTTCAACAGCTTTTAACCTCTCTTTTGCCTTCTCGATTTCATCTTTAAGATCTTCTCTTAGCTTTACAAGCAAACTAATTTTATTCTCTACTTGAGTAGAAAAACCTTCTATTTTTCTCTTTAAACTTCCAAGTTCTAGGTCTAATTTTCCGATAGCATCCTTATCTACTAACTTTGAAATTTCCTGAATCTTTATTTCAATCTCTCTTATCTTTTCCTCAATTCTTTCCCTTGCATTCTTTTCTTCGCCTACAGAAAATTTTAACTCATCTAAAATAGAAGACAAATAGTTAAACTTTGAGTATAATTTTTCTAAATCTTCTGTTTTGGCAAATTTTTCTTTTAACATAAATATTCCTTCAAACCTTTTAGAAAGGTCAGAAACAGTCTGATTAAGAACCTCAAACTTCTCTTCCAGATATCTAATTCTTTTTTCTAGGTTTATAGGTTGGCTTTTTCTTACTATTTGTTGCAAATTAAGCAATCTATTGTTCAAATCGAGAATTAGAGAATTAAACTTGTTCAATTTGTTTTCTACATCATCCACAGTTGTATTAATAAATTTTCTAACCTTACTCTGAAAACCTAAAAATTCTTCCCTTAAATTTTTAAGCCTAGAAAGGTTTTCTAAATTTTCTTCCATTTGTTTAAGCCTTTTCTTAAAAATTTCGTAAGAACTTTCCACCAAATTTTTTAAATTTGATAGATCTTTCTCTAGTTCTAAAATTTTCCTTATTCTCTCCTTAAACTTCTCTTCAACTTCTGCTTTAATTTCGTCTTTTAAATCTTCAGCGATTTCCATACTTTTTATCTTTAGCTTTTCCTCTACAGTCGAAGCTAGGGAAATAAAATTAGAAGAAAGTTTTTTGAATTCGGATAGTAAGTTACGATAATTTTCAGAAAGCACTTTTAAAGAAAATTTTAAATTATCAATCCTTTCCTCTATTTCGCTAATTTTCTTTTCTAAATCCTCAAATTTTGATTCTAACTTCTTCAAATTTTGCTCTGCAGAAACCCTAACTTTCTCTTCTAAATCTTTTCTTAAAATCTCAAAGCCTCTTTCTTGCTCTTTTACTTTAATCCCTAATTCATCCACTTCTCTTAAGAGTTTTGAAATAATGGAAGAAAATTTTAAAGCAGATTTAAGCTCTTTATATAACTTAAAAAATTCCTCTTCCCTTTTTTTCTGTTCGCTCTCGATCTCGAACGTTCTCTTTTCTATTAGCTTAAACTTCTCTTTTAGCTCATCTATCTCACTTTTCAATTCTACTATTTTCTTAGCTAAAATTTCCTTTTCTTTCCTAACTTCCTTAACCCTTCTTTCCAACTCATCTAATACTTTCATTTTAACAGACCTATGATATCAATTAGCCTTTTTTCCAGTTTATTCTTAAAACTCTCAAAATCTTTTTCCAAATTTAATAATTTACTTTCAAGTTTCATCGAAGTTGCCGAGAAATTCTGAACCGTTGTCTCAATTGATCTAATGATATCTTTTATTTCTTCTATTTCTGCAACTCTTTTTTCTATTGCTTCAATTCGTTTTCTAACTTCCTTCTCCTTATTCGATAAAACCTCTAACCTTTCAACTAGTTTCTTTTCCTTTATGTCTTTCAAATTTTCTTTTAGTCCTTTTAAATCATCTTTAATAATAACAATTTCGTTTCTAACTTCAGAGATCTTCTCTTTCAATAATTTTTGAGATTTGATTACCTCATCTTGAATCTGTTTTACCTTCTTAACTCTATCTTGGAATGTTTCTAAATCTAAGCTTAATCTATCAACTTTTCCTACTTCCTTTTCTAAAAGTTCAAAGCGGCTGGTTAAATTTTTAGTTATTTCCTTAAGTTTGTTTATTTCGTCCCTACTGAGTTTTATCTTATCGCCTAAATTACTAATTTCATCTTTCAATTTTTTTATTTCCTCATTAATAATTGAGGTAAAATTTCCTACTTCATCCAATTTCCTACTTATAACCTCTCTATCTTTCCATATTCTTTCTACCTCTTCTTTTAATCTTTCAACCTCACTAACCAAAAATTCAAGATTTTTAATCTTTTTAGCAAAACCTGAAGATTCTTTTTCCAAATTGCTAATTCTTTCGGATAAATTCGCTACTTTGCTTTGTAATTGATCTAAATCTTCTATGCTTTTATCTTTTAACGACTCGAACGATTCCAATTTATGGTACAATTCTTTTTGTCTGTTTTCTAGATCTTCTGTCTTTTCGACAAGCTTGTTTATTTTAGTAGAAAAATTTGCTTCAACCTTTTCAACTTCTTCTTTTAGATTTTTTAACTCATAAGCAATTTTTTCTTCTAATTTCAACTTTGGTATAAGATCTTCGATTTTTTTGTTAATTTTTTCCATTTCTACTTTTTTAGCAAAACTCAAGGATTCTTTAAGTAAACTATCAATTTTCTCAGACAAATCTGTTAATTTGTCCCGAAATCTATCTACTAAGCTTAGTTCATTTTTAATTTTACTGATTTCTTCCTCTAAATTTTTCAGGCTGGCAAACTGTAAAGAAGTTCTTTCTAAATCTTTTTTTATTTTGTTTAACGATTCTAATAACGACTTCAACTTTAGTTCGAGATCTTTAATCTTACCTTCAAAAGAAACAGTCATTTCTGGTAAAGAGCTTTCTACTTTCTTTTTAAAAATTTTAAACGACTTAAGTTCCAAAGTTACAGAGCTTAGTTTTTCCGTTAACGAATTAATTGCGCGCCTTAAATTATCAAGATTTTTTAGTATATCCTCTTTTTCTTTTTTCTTTACAAACTTCTTTTCAAATCTTTCCTTTATCTCTTCTAATTCTTTAGCGAGGTTAGTAAAATTGCTCAAATTGTCCTTTAGGGTAGCGATCTCTCTATAAATTTGAGTAATTCTACCTTCCTCTTCCCTTAAAATTCTTTTAGTTTCTTCCCTTATTCTCTCTATTTTATTTGAAAATTTTGCCTTATCCATTTCTTGTTTCTCTCTTAAGTTAATAAGCTCAAACATGAATCCTTTAACCTTATTTTCAAAAAGCGAAACACTTCTTTTGAAACCTTCGATTTCTTTAGAAATTAAAGAATAAGTTTTATCAACTCTGAGTTTTAAGTCTTCATATTTTTTCATTCTATCCTCTAATTCCACAATTCTTTCTTCTGCAGAGTTTAGTCTACTTTTTATTGTAGCTAAACTTTCTTTCAAACTTTTTAGAACAACCGCTAAATCTTTTAACTCTTTCATTTTAAACCTTCAACCAATTCTTTTAAACCTTTAAGCTGTGAATCTATAATTTTCTCTTGTTTTGATAGCTTCTCCTCTATTGATTGAACTAACCTTTCCAAATTATTAGTTTTTCTTTCTAATTCTACAATGGAATTTTTAAGCTTGGAAACCAAAAAATTCAAACTTCTGATATAACTAAAGATCTTTTCTTTATCAAAACTTTCTATCCATTTGTTAATTCTTTCCAGACTATCCTTATAACCTTCCTGCTTAAATTTAAGAGAAGATAAATCGCTCTTCAAACCTGCAAATTTTTCATTTAACCTTTCAACTTCTTTAGAAAGAATTTCTTGCGAACTTACAAGCTCAGAGATTCCTTTCCCAATTCTTACTAAATCGCTTTTAATATCCCCTATTACATCGGCATATTCTTTTTTTACACTCTCTAAGCTAGCTTTCAAGTTATCCCTAACCGATTTTATCTCTTTTTCTAGCTTCTTTATTTCGGTCAATTTTTTCTCAAAATTTTCCAATTCTTTTTCGCAAAACTTCACTTTTTTGACGTCTCTGATTGTATTGTGTAATCTGTCAGTTATTTCGGAAATGCTTTTCTTAATCTTTCTTATATCGTCTTTAAAGGGTTCTAACCTAGTCTCTACTTCTTTCTTTATATTCTTTGGGAGTTCTCTTTCTGCTATAGAAAAAAGATCCGAAATTCTATCTAAAGTTTCTTTTCCAACTTTATTTTTTAAATCCAAAATTTCCTTTTTTAAAACTGGAATCTCTGAAATCATTTTTATAGAAGTTTCTAAGGCAGAGATTCTATTGGAAATCTCTTCTTTTACGAGCTTTTCTAAATTTTTTAGGTTTTTTTCTAATTGTAAAACTTTCATGGCTTCTTCTTCTGGAGTTAATTCTGGTAATTCGCCAAAAATTCCTCTAGTTTTTTTCCTTTCCTTTAAAGCTTCCCTTATTTCGTTAAGTTGAGTCTCTAAGGAAGTTATTTTTTCTACGTGCTTGAGCTTTTCGTCTATCTCCTCTATCTTTTTGGAAAAGGTCTGCTTAAGAATTGAAAGCTCTTCTTCCAAGCTTTTAGTCTTTATCTTTCCGATTCTTCTCTCTACGTTCTTTAAGTTTTCAAAGATAGTCTTCAAGCTGTCTTCTATTCTTTTATTTATTTCATCAAATTTCGGCTTTATTTTTTCCAAAACTTTCTTTTCAACCTCCTCTTCCTTGATTTTACTGGATTTAGAAGCTACTTCTTCTATAAGCTGGGCTAAAACTTCTTCTTCCATTATTTATACCTCTCCATTAACCTAAAACCAAGTTTTTTCCATTCTTTTATCCTTTTTCTTAAAATTTTCATTCTATGCTTAACAAAAAAGACTTCTGTTTCAGTTCTTTTTCTTCTAAAATGGAAAAAAAGGATTAAAAAAACTATCAAAAGTAAAGGAATTAAATACATAATTTAATTTTTTTGTTCCAGAATTATATTTTCCTTCTCAACCTAAGCTTTTCCAGCAGTCTTCTCCAAAAGCTTTTCTCAACATATGGTTCTCCTATTAAGTAACTAGCTAGTTTGATTAATTCTCTACAGGAATCGCATTTTGAATTATAGGTTATCAAAGGTAATTTTAATGCTAAACTTTTTAACAGATTTTCATCAAACTTTATTTTTGCAATTACAGGCAAGCCGACTAATTCCTCTATTTCTTTTGCTTTTAATTCGTGTCTACTTCCTCTTACCATATTCAATACAATACCTATTGGTTTAACGCCAATCTCTCTTACTATTTCTTGGGCCCTTACTATATCCATAACAGCAGGTATGTAAGGTGTTGTTACATAAAGTATTTCGTTAGCAGCTCTAATAGCACTTAAAGCCTCTCTTCCAAAGCCAGGCGCTGCATCTAACAAGACAATTTCTGTTTTTTCTTCTAGCTGCCTTAAAATTTCTGGAAGTTTTACTAAATCAACCCCTTTAAGATCATCAACAGAAAGAGAAGCTGGAATAACTTTTAATCCTGTAAAATGAACAAAGATAGAATCTTCAACTGGATATTCTCCTCTTAAAACTTTATTTAAAGTAACAGGCGAATAATAGATACCTAAATGAAGGGCTAAATGTGAAGTTGTTACGTTGCAATCTATAATTGTTACATCCCTCTTAAAAACTTCAGCTAATATAGCTCCTAGATTAGTTACTATAGTTGTTTTGCCAACCCCACCTTTTCCAGATGCAACAGCAATTACCCTCATTTTTCAATAGTAAATTGGCTTATACGTTTTTAAAATGGTTGGTTATTGTGTTTATCAGATTTTCTACAACAAAAATTTCTGTAAAGAAAATTGAAGGAAAAGACAAAACAAAGAATAGATGGGAAAACAAACCGCCAAAAATTATTTGAAAGTCAGCAGATGAAAGCGAGAAAGATAAACCAAGAATTATTAAACCCAAATTTTTAAGTGCATCCTCTTCTGACAAAAGGAGTAGTATAGAAGCTAGTATCGTAAAAAGAAAACCTGATAAATAGATCAGGGGATTTAATTTTGTGCAGGCCACTTCTGTATAGGGGAAGTTGCTCGAAGAATCGTAAATAACTGCTTTTGCTTTACATCCAAATGCGCTAGCTATTAAAGCATGGCCTATTTCGTGTAGGCTTAAAGCTAGGATTATAGCTATTAGGTTTAGGAAAAAATAATTAACTAAAAATTTTGCAATTAGCTTCATGAATTACTTAAAGGTAATTACTTTTAAAAACGTTACTACTAAACTGTTAATTCTTCTAATCTTTTCCTAAGCTTCCTCCTAAGCTCCTCGTAAGCTCTAGCAGATATCAAACCTTCTCTATATTCCCTTTCTAATACCCTAAGAACCCTTTCAAGCCTCTCTCTTTCTTTCCTTACCTCTTCAGGCATCCTAGCAACTCTTATTTTTCTAAGCTCCTCTATCCTTGGTCTTATTTTTTCTTCAAACTCAATAAGTTTATGCTTCCACTTTACTGCGAAGAATACTACAAAGATTAAAACAACAGCTATTGAAATGAGCAAAATTATTAGCCAGAGTGGGGGAGCTGGTACAGTAATTACTTTTATCTTTGGTGCTATAGAAAGCAAATAGAAACCTCTATCGATCAAATTGGAAATTACTATCAAAGTAGCTGCACATTCGTCGAATTTTTTTCTCTTCAAATAATCCTTAGCAACCTTTATTTGAGTTTTAATTTCTTCTATAATACTTCTAACAGCAGAAACATCATAGCCAAGTTTCTCTTTATAATCAGTTTGGTTTATCAATTCTTTTAATCTTTTTTCTAACTTAGCAATTTCATATGCTAGAAGTTCTTCTCTACTTTTGAATAAGTTAAATTTAAAACTTTTTTTAGTTGTTGTTTCGTTAGAAATGACAAGAAGCGACGCATTATAAAACTTAGAATAGTTTACTTTTGGCGGTGATATTTTTAACCTTATTTCAATAGATTTTCCTGGTTCTAGCAGCTCTATTTTAGAAGGAATAAAAGTAAACCAATTGGCTGGTGCGCCAAGTATAGCTAGTTCAATTTTATGCAAAACAACAGAACCCGTATTATTAAGGTAAAATATTATGTAGCGGGTCCATCCTCCTTCTATGCTAATTTCGCTAGGAAATCTCCAAATTATTAATCTAGCCACAGGCGGTACAGCAGGAGGTGCGGGAGGCGGTGCCACTGGTACAGGAACTTTTGTAACTACTCTAAAACTTTCCCATTTTAAAATGGGTGGCTTAACGGGATCGTAGGTTAATTTTACCTTCAAATAATAAGTACCTAAAGGTTGGTCTGAAAATATGTAAACACTCCTAAGCAAAGTTTTATTCGACAAAGCTGGCATGTAGATTGCTTCAGAAGCATAGTACCAAGTATCGTTAGCACCCTCAACCCAATATTCTAAGTCTACATCTTGGGAAACTTCTCCCTGATTTTCGATGTAAATTTCAAAAGGTAGAGTTTCACCAGGGCTTACTTCCTTTTCTAACAGTTTTATCCTAACGTCATAAGGGCCTCCTGCTGAAACTCTAAACATTGCAACACGTTGGGTAAATTTACCATCTTGATAAGCAGTAACGTAAGCGGTATAGGCTCCTGTAGGCGTATCTGAAGGCATGGCGTATTTGTAAATATAGTATCCTGTTGCTACCCTATCCATTTCATCGATAGTAGCAAAAAGATATAGATTGCCAGCAGGATCCTTAACGGTTAGATTAAGCTGTTCAGGATCTACTGGCAATCCAGAAATATTATAAACTATTATTGAAAACTTCATAACGTTGTTTGGATACCAAACTACTGTAGTTTCTACATCAACGTATAAGCTTTCTAATGAAACTTTTGCAGTCCCACTAACTTTAAAAACATAAAGATCCTCGCTGTTCGATGAATGGTTGACTATATTATCCCAATAAGAGCTAAAAGCTATTAAAGTATAATTTCCGAGTGGAGCATCGCTTGTTATCCTAAAACTTGGTAGCGGATTGATATATCCTTCTTCGTTAGTTGTAAAATTAGATTCGTAAGTTAAGTTTTGGAGTGAATCATAAATTTTTATAGTAACGCTTACATTTCCTAATGGATTGTCCGTATAGTCAAAAACTCTGTAGAAAAACCTACCATCGCTTCCTGGTGGATATTCTTCTTGATAAGTAGAAAGGAATACAACCAACTTTGCATAAACGTAAAACTTAGATTCTGACTGGGTTGTTATTCCAACTTTATCTTTAGAATAAACTATAATTTCATAAATCCCTCTTAAGCTTGTATCCCCTTTGGTACCTGGATATTGGATGTACCATAAAGAATGTTTATCATCATATTGCTCAACAAGCGTCATATTAAGACTATCGATAGTACCATTAGGTCTTGTTACGTTTATTCTTACCCATTCAATTCCGTAGCCAGACCTATCGGTTATGTTAGCATAGATATCGATATGACCCGTTTGCTCAATTTTTCCCGGAAAGACGGAGACGTTAATCAAAGGTCCTACATAAGGATTTATTACCGTTGTTAAAAGCATAAAATCAGGAGATGCGTCAATATCTAAAGCGTCCACTTTAAAGGTTGAATTATAAAACTTAAGCTCGGCCCCTGTAACATTATAATAAACGCCGAAAACATAAGATTCTTGTGGGTTTAAGGTAAAATTCGTAACGTTTACCCAAGTTTTATTACCTTCTCTTGGTGTTATAGTAAAGTTTATAGGTAGATTTCCAGTATTGTTTACTCTAACTACGCACATTAAACCTTCAGGAACAGTAAAATTGGCTTCACAATGAGTTGGATGCATAGTCCAGGTTTTGTTAGTAAGAACTGTTACGTTAAGATATAGCCAATCGTAACCATTATTGGAGGTTGTTACATTCAATATTCCGCTATAATTTCCTGGCGGATAGCCAGCTGGAATTGTAATGTTTATTTGAATAGATTGGACCTTTCCTCCTTCTAGGCTTGTTATATTTGGTATGAACTCGAACTGGAAATCTTCTAGGCCTATTACTGTAAATTTAATTCCTTCTATTGGGTCGTTACCAGTAGAATTTAGAGTAAAATTGCCTAAGATAGATTCTTTATTCTGTTCAACCTGATTGTAAACATAGTTTTCAGGAATATAGAAAGAGGGGTTGGAAGTTATAGTAACATTTACGCTTCTAGTTAAACTCTTAGTTCCCTCTCCTATATCCTCCCAGTAGTACGTTAGATTAACTAAGTAAAAACCCGATCTTGTTAAGGCTGGTATCGTTAGGTTAGCAGAAAATGTACAACTATTATTTATTGAGATGTTTCCGCAGAATTTGTAAGTTAAATTGGCTTGCCAATTAGCTGGTAAATAGAGTTTAAAATAGGAATTGAAAGCAGTCACGTTTCCTATATTTGTCACATTTCCAAATAGCTCGAACCAGTCTGATTGATAAGCTGTTATTGTGGTTGAAGTATAATTTGTTGGGGTAAGGTTAAACTCTACTTTGGCACCAGAAACTGTTACGTTAAGATATAGCCAATCGTAACCATTATTGGAGGTTGTTACATTCAATATTCCGCTATAATTTCCTGGCGGATAGCCAGCTGGAATTGTAATGTTTATTTGAATAGATTGGACCTTTCCTCCTTCTAGGCTTGTTATATTTGGTATGAACTCGAACTGGAAATCTTCTAGGCCTATTACTGTAAATTTAATTCCTTCTATTGGGTCGTTACCAGTAGAATTTAGAGTAAAATTGCCTAAGATAGATTCTCTTCCTCGACCGACTATATTATACACATGGGTCTCTGGTATGTGGAAAGAGGGATTAGAAGTTACAATAACGGTAAAATTGGAAGACGTTGAATTTGTTGAGTTATCTGTGTTCCTCCATTTAGCTATTACAGTAACATTATAAGAACCAGATCTGGTTAAAGTTGGAATCGTTATGTTAAATGCCTTAATGCAATAACCGCTTATCGGTATTAATCCGCATTCTTCAAAAGTAGAATTTGCTTGCCAATTATTTGGCAAAATTATCGTTACATTAACATCGTAAGCAGTTCCGTTCCATGTATTATAAACTTTTACTTTGAAATCGAACCAGTCTGATTGATAAGCTGTTATTGTGGTTGAAGTATAATTTGTTGGGGTAAGGTTAATAGCTAAATAGGTTACGTAATCGTCTGCAGAAAAAGTATCTTCTCCATCCCCCCAGTTACCGTCTCTCGAAGCATTACAGGTTAAAATATAAAGACCTGGCTCTGACGGTGCCTTAAAGGAATAAAGATAAGTCCCATTATTGTAATCTGTAACGTTCCCATTAGCATTTGTTTCATCGAAATAACAAACTATAGTACAATTAGGAAGAAGTGTGTCATTTCTGTAGTTCCTCACCTCTACACTTGCATTTATAGTCCTATTTATGAGACCATACTCGTTCAAGACTTTTACAAAAACGTTTAGCAAATTAGTGACGTTAAAAGATGTTGTATTTTTTCCTAAAAAGGTTCCAGATGAATCATAAGCTCTCAAAGTTATATTCCAAATTCCTGTAGAATCGCTTTCATTTATTACAAAAGAACCAGTAAATAACTTGTCTCCAGCCACTTGATCAACGCCTGTCCCGTTATCATAAAGCAATATCCAAAAATCATCAGATTTATCTGGAGTTCCTCTATCTATGGTTGCATTAAGATAAGCTGTTAAATTGTAAGGATCATATGTTATGTTAGCAAAAATTACTACCTCTTCCTTCCTGTTATATACAGGATATTCAGTATAAGGAATAAAACTTACTGATAAGTATTCTGGATTAGATAGGATTTTCTTAAATGGTTGTCTGAAACCTTCTAAAATTTTATTCAAAAATTCGCTAACGGCGTCACCACCGCCGAAAGTCGAAAAGTAAACGCATGCTTTTTCAGAAATTTGCGTTATATAAATTGTATTCAAATGAATTCCTGTTCTTCCAGCCTCTGGAGAGTCTAAAGCATAGAAATTAGTAGTACCAGTTTCATTAAGATTTATAACGCCCAAAACCTCTCCTCCAAAACCTCTTGAATAAGCGTAAGAGTATGGGTCTGAAGAATCGTAATATCTAATTATAACTTCTTCGCTTTTGAAAGTTCTATTAACGTCAAAAGCTAAAGCCCCTGCTTTAGTCGAATTTCTAGTAGCACTTCCGTTTAGCAATTGTTCAATTAATATAAAACTACCATAAGCTTGGGGTCCGACTTTCTCGTAGAAATAATAAATTTTCTTTCCAGTTAATTCTCCACTTTTCTGATAAGGATTTCCGAGGATTACTTCGTCACCATAAATTTCTATTTTTATTCTTACGGGCCCGCTAGTAATAATAAAAGATGATGCATTTATCGTAAAGTTGTAAGTTCCATTCGAGTATTCTATGTATTCAGCAGTTCTTTCATTAGAAGGTATGTCCTTAAAAACTGTACTAAGTCCATAATCCTGAACTTGATATATTCCTGTTGTATAATCTCCTCTTGATAAATCTATGAAATACATAAAGTAAGATGTATTAACTCTAATTTCATCACCTACTACCGCATAAGAAAGTTGGGTTGAATAATTTGCTTGCTCCTTCTGACCATTCTCTAAAATATCAAAATAAACATAAAAGATTCTTTTCTGATTTAAAGGAGTCGTTCCGTTTGCTATGAAGATTAGAGTTCCATAAGCATTAGATGTAGCGTTAAAATTATCTGCTTTTTCAAATTGATAAGGAATTTCGTAAAGAAACTCGCCAGAAGTTATGTTGTATTCTATAACTCTAATAGAATTTTCGTCAAAAGTACCGCTCATACCGAGTTGCTCTATAAGTTTTGTAAAGTTTATATCTGTTTCTATAGGCCAATTAGTTCTTTCCACCCCTGTTGAATTAACCTCTATTCTTACTCTAAAATACCAGCTTGTATTCCACCATTCATAAGTTACTCCACTCACAGGAATAGCTAAAAATGTTAGAACTATAGGAATTAAAAATATTGCTATTTCTTTTTTAATTTCCATACTATCTTCCTCCCAATACCTCGTTTCGTTTTCTCGACGCTTTCTTCTACTAGGTCTAAAGCTTTTAGCTTATAGCAATAAAACCTTGCTGTTGCCCACGAAACTTTAAGCTTCTTCGCTATTTGGTAAGTAGAAAGAGGCGATGCTCTAAGAAATTCGATTATTTTTCTTTCGATTCCAGAAATTTTTGACACATTTTATATTAATATATCAATAGATTAATACATTGATATAGTGAGATATTGATATCTCAATATATTAATACAAAAGCCGTTATAGATATAGGAGCTACTTACATAAGATTCGGCAAAGGGGAAGAGAATGGGACTCTTTTACTCAAAAAGAAAGTTAAAACAGAGAAAAGAA
>Ga0190367_1000654_pt1 | contig 23701 bp, 24 predicted proteins | sample 4872181011_MG_FD_171838 | JGI IMG/M metagenome (GOLD analysis project Ga0190367, IMG submission 171838) | Hydrothermal vent microbial mat bacterial communities from Southern Trench, Guaymas Basin, Mexico - 4872-18-10-11_MG | ecosystem: Environmental > Aquatic > Marine > Hydrothermal vents >...
TTATATTAGCCGCACATCCAACAAGAGGACTAGATATAGCTGCTACGAACTTCGTCCGAAAACTCTTAGTTGATTTAAGGAATCAAGGTAAAGCAATATTACTTATAACAGCTGATATTGATGAAGCTCTAGAAATATGTGATAGAATAGGGGTAATATATGAAGGTACTATTATAGGTGAAGATTTAGCGGAAAGGTTTACTGAGGAAAGATTAGGTTTATTGATGGGTGGTGTTAAGGCATGAGAAGGTACATCATAGATATTGTGTCTTCTTTGGCTGCTGTTATAATAGGTTTCACTTTGGGAGCACTACTACTATTTGCTACTAGTTATGATCCTATACTTGTCTACTCCGCCCTATTTCATGGAGCTTTTGGTACTACAGGTGCGGTATTTGATACACTTACAGCTATGATACCGATAATATTTGCAGGACTTTCAGCAGCTCTTATGTTTAAAGCGTCATTATTCTTCATAGGTATGGAGGGGCAACTCTACATTGGTGCAATAGTAGCTTTCTTGACAGGTTACTTAATTCCAGCACCACCCGGAGTTCATGCGCTAATAGCATTGATTGCTGGCGGTCTTGGTGGAGTACTTTGGGGTCTTTTACCTGGCTATTTAAGGTCATATCATGGAGTCAATGAGACTGTTCTTGCTATAATGCTTAACTGGATAGCCATATTCTTCTCAGATTATATTGTTGAATATGCTTTTATAGATCCTCAAGCTACAATAGCAAGAACATATAAGGTCAAGTCCACAGCACTTATACCAAACATTTCACTAGATATACCTTTAAATTATATGTTCATTATTGCTATAATCTCATGTTTTATAATTGGAGTATTATTGTATAAGACAACATTAGGGTATGAAATAAGGTGTGTTGGATTAAATCCCATTGCAAGTAGGATAGCCGACATAAACGTTGAGAAAACATATTTCAAAACATTCATTATCTCAGGTTTCCTGGCAGGACTTGCTGGCGCCTCTATGGTACTGGGGGTTTTTGGTTCTCTTGTATATAGATTTTCACCAGGTTACGGATGGGATGGTATAACTGCAGCATTAATAGCTAAGAATAATCCGTTCATGGTAATTCCAGCATCACTTCTTTTAGCAACACTCCGAACAGGATCTATAGGTATGATGCTAACTGCAGGAGTGTCTAATGAAATGGTACTTGTGATTCAAGGAATCATACTCATTGCAGCAGCTGTGCCTGAAGCCTACCGTATAATTCATAGAAAAATAACTTTTAGGAGGTATAAGTTATGAGCGAGTTAATTTTAGCTCTTATTGATTCAACTCTTAGACTTAGTGTACCAATAGCACTAACAGCTTTAGGTGAGCTTGTAGCCGAAAGGTCAGGTATAGTTAACATAGGCATAGAGGGCATTATGGTCATTGGTGCCTTTATATCCGTCGTAGGAACATTCGTCACCGGAAATCCTTTCATCGGACTACTGATGGGAATAATTGTGGGTATGTTATTAGGTTTACTCCATTCAGTACTAAGCGTCTATCTGTATGCTGATCAAATAATTATAGGTATAGGAGTCATATTCTTCGGCTATGGCATAACAGCTGTAGGTAATACTATAATATGGGGTCAGCCGGGATTCTCTGTAGGTGTAACTAGGGTACCTCACCTACTGATAAATATAGGTAAAACCTCAATAAGTATAAGTCCTAACTTAGTATTAACATTCCTACTTGCTTTCACGATCCACTATATCCTAAAGAATACATGGATCGGACTTAGACTTAGAGCTGTAGGTGAAAATCCGCAAGCAGCTGACACTTTAGGCGTAAATGTGTTTAGAGTAAGAATACTAGCAACAGTATTCGGCGGGGCAATGGCAGGTCTTGCAGGAGCCTACTTAGGTGTTGATTGGGGTGGTAGGTTTGTCAGTTACATGAGTGCTGGTAGAGGCTTTATAGCTTTAGCCTCAATAATTGTCGGCGGATGGAATCCATTAACAACATTGTTAGCATCATTAATCTTTGGATTCTTTGATGCACTCCAAATGAATTTAGCACAAATATATAGTGCTACGATGCCTCCACAATTATTCCAAATGATACCTTATATTGCAACAGTGGTAATATTTTCATTGTTCTTTAAGAAGGCTAAGCCACCATCAGCAATAGCTATCCCGTATAGAAGGGAGGTGTAATAAAGGATTAATTTAGATTAAATTAATTTTGTACCCTATTATTTCAGCAAAGTACATTAACGGTTTTGTATGGTCACCATAGGTTAGTACAAAGTGATTTCCTATAGGAGTCTTAAGCATTTTCTTTGCATTACCTTCAACTTCGACTACTATCTGAGTTCTACAGTTATCATATCTCAAAGGCTTGTCATTTAAGACTGTTCCTTTACCTATTGTGAGGATTTTCTTCTTAGGATCAAGCCTCATGAATGTCGCTACTTCTCCTTTCTTGGGATAACCTTCAATAGCCACTCCCAAGCCTGATTCAAAATGACTCTTGAGCGTGAAGTTTTGGACTAGTCGGAGAGCTATAGTACAATGAGCGAATAATATTCTATTGTTTTCAAGCCAGACTACGTTAGCCATGAATGATGGTTTTTCTGCAATAAACGACAATATTGCTAGTGAAATGGTAGCTGGGATGTCAGCCTCGCACCCTGCTATAACGCCTTCGCTATTTAGTAGGCTCAGCGGTAGACATGCTGTGACATTATATTTTAAAAGATCAAAACAGCGAATAGTTATAATTTTAGCTTTATACTTATCTATCAGTCTCTTTAATGCAAGATAAAACTTTAGAGATTCTTCAATGTCTTTGTGCGACACATATTTCCTAACTTGAAGTAAACCCCATTTCCTCAAAATCTCATTTAACTCTACATCTTCCACTTTCTCAGGTTTTAGGCTTAATAATTCATCAATGCTTGAATACTCTACCTTTACTCCTAGATCTCTTTCTATTAGTGGTTCAACAGACTTACTATAAATAAGCCATGGTGATGGTTTGCCTATTGATATAAATTTCATGTTCTTTAGGCTTGCTAAAACTCTTATAGCCTTTATAATATACCTTAGTTCGTTGATTTCGTTTTCTAAAATTAATTTACCGTAATATCCTTTCTCAACTAATACTGAGTATGCTTCAAGTGCTGCCGCTAAGCTATTTTGTGAGTCATGAGCTATTAGTATCACTGGCTTCCTATATCTCTCAACAAGCTCTATTATTAATCCTTCAGTTCCACCTGTGAGTACAGAGATAATAAAGACCTCAGCCTTCTTTGCAATATCGTGGTTTATGCTACTTAAATTCACAATCTTAGTAAAGGAATAATCAATTAAGTCTAGTAGCTTCTCTTTTATTCTCTTCAGAACAGGATCTACCAGTTGAGGGTTATGTAAGGGTGAGGCTAAAGGAATTAAAACTATCTTAAAACCTTTCATAATTTTTACACCTGACTATTCTTCTATATGTACTGATAAATCAATATTTTTCGGCCCATATGTACAACTATGAAGTATACTCTCTTAGTATTATGTAATTATGAAAAAATATTATAACTATTGTTTTAGATAGGTTGATTGGTGGATTAGTTGAAGGAACGTGTAGATTTAATTTTATCAAATGGAATACTTGTAACCCTTAGTGATAAAGGGGTAATATATGAAGGGTCCATAGCGATAAAGGATAATAAAATTATTGCCGTGGGGAAGAAGGATGATATAGAATCAAGATATTATGCTGATGAAGTTATTAATTTAAAGGGTAAAATAGTTTTACCAGGATTCATAGATCTTCATGTTCATAATGCTCAAATACTTCTCAGAGGAAGCTTTACTGATAAATTAACGGCACTTCCTCCAGTATGGCTTAACTATCTTATACCATTTGAGGCCAATCTTAAACCTGATCAAGTGAAAATAGCTTCCTTACTTTCAATAATAAACATGATTAAAAATGGTACAACATGTTTTGTGGAAGCTGGAGGCCCCTATCCAGATAAGATAGCCGAAGCAGTAGAGGAGACAGGTATTAGAGGCATAGTTACACGAAGTAATATTGACCTAGATCCCGATATACCTATGTACATGGATACTGATAATCTTATCAAAGAGAATCTAAGATTATTTGAAACATGGCATGGAAAAGGTAATGGTAGGGTGGAAATTTGGTTCTCTCTTAGAGAGGTGATGCTTGATACTCTTGAGCTTTTTGAGAAGTTTACAGAGTTAGCTAAAGAAAAGAATACATATATTACAATGCATTTGGCCGAAGATAGGGTTGAGGTAGACTTTACACTCGAAAAATATGGTAAAAGACCTGTTGAATTGATGTATGAAAAAGGCTATCTAAATAATAGAGTGCTGGCAGTCCATATGATATTTTTAGATTCAAAAGAGGCAATCATGGTCACCAAGTCTGGAGCTAGTATAGCTTGGTGCCCCTATGTTGACTCATACCTTATGGGTTTCTCTAAAGCTATAGACCTTTTAGAGTTAGGTGTGCCAGTAGGTCTAGGTAGTGACGGTGGAGCATGGTGTAATATGGACCTATTGGAGCAAGGAAGAATCGCAAGGACTGCAGCAAAGCTACTTTCTAATATTATGGCACATGACAAGACCGCTCTACCCGCCCAAACAGTATTGGAAATGCTTACGAAAAATGCTGCTAAAGCTATACATAAACATGATGAGTTGGGTAAACTGAAGGAAGGATACTTAGCTGACTTAATAGTCTTAAACATAAATAAAAGCCATATGATACCACACTACAGTATCGAAGAAGTAATAGTTAATATGGCTAGAGGAGGAGACGTAGAAACAGTTATAGTTGATGGTAAAATAGTCATGAAAGATAAGAGAATACTAACAGTAGACGAAGAAAAAATAGTAATCAAAGCCTTAGAGCTATCTGAATACTTAGAACCATTACTGAAAGATTTACGAAAACAGGTATTAAAGAGTGAAAATTAAATATCATAAATCAATTTATTATAAACAGTAAAAGATTCTAAGGTGGTTATTTTTGAAGCCTATGTCGGCTGCTCTACCCCAGACTAAAGAGGGATTACAATACCATATCTACTGTAAACCTGGTGATGTTGCCCCTTATGTTTTACTTCCCGGCGACCCAGATAGGGTTGAAAGAATATCTAAATATTGGGATGAAAGAAGACTTGTAGCTAAACATAGAGAGTATGTTACACACACTGGCAGATATAAAGGTGCACCTATATCAGCTACATCAACTGGCATTGGAGGGCCTGCTGCCGCCATAGCTGTTGAAGAACTACTTAGAGTTGGAGCTCATACTTTCATTAGAGTTGGTACTACTGGTGCAATCCAACCATTCATTAAACTAGGCGACTTAATAATATCGATGGGTGCTGTAAGACTCGATGGTACTAGTAAACAGTATGTACGAGTTGAATACCCTGCTGTTGCCCATTTCGAGGTCGTACTAGCTCTCATAGAGGCAACTGAAGCACTAGGTGTAAGATACCATGTAGGCATCACTGCTAGCACGGATTCATTCTATACAGGTCAAGGTAGACCAGGCTATAAAGGTTATAAACAAAGCTGGATGAACAATATCATACCCGATCTTCAAGCTGCTAGAGTATTAAACTTTGAGATGGAAGCTGCAACAATTTTCACACTAGCCAATATTTATGGCGCTAGAGCTGGAGCAGTATGTGCAGCAATAGCTAATAGAGTAACAGACGAATTCATACCAGATATAGGTGTTGAAGACGCGATAAAGGTAGCTAATGAAGCTGTCAAGGTATTATATGAATGGGATACCATGAAGAAAAAAGAGAATAAACACTACCTTTACCCGTCTCTAATTCAACGATCTAAGTTAAAGTAATTCTTTAACCTCTCCATAGCAATAGTTTTAGCTTCATAAAGTATTCTTTCAACCTCACTACTTCTCGCATAATACTCTATAGTTACTGTAGTATAACCACTTACAAGAAGTAGCGTGGTGTATATCTCCCTCCTAAGTTCATCTATCTCCTTTACAATTATGTTAAGAAACAAGTCAGACTTAGCTATATCCCTAACCTTATCTAGTACACCCATAATAGGAGCTAAGACTAAAACGGCCTCATTAATTTCATGTATTATCTCTAGTTTTGAGATAATATTCTCCATTAAAACCTCTAATGTAATAGCGGTTCGTATAGCTCGATTTATATGTTCTATTTCTCTCTCTGAAGCTCCAAAGTGTTGCATCCTCTCTAAGATTATATTTACTCTCTCACGAAACTTTACTAGCTTAAGTAGTATTGACTTAGCCTTTATCTTCATTAATGAGATGTTCCTATTCAGTATTCTAAGCTTCTCTTGCTGTTTCTTAATAATATCGTATCTACTATGCTCTCTACGTCTAAGCAGTCTCACCACACTTCACCTCAGAAAGTGTTTCACCCATGCTTTGAATATTAGTGTCAGTTATGGGCTGTTGCACATTCTGGTGAATTAGAACTCTACGTGGATATGGTATCTCTACCCCGTAATCCTTAAACTTCCTTAGGATACCATGTCTCAAATCGCTTTCAACTATAGGTTTAAGCCATGGGTCATCGATCCACGCGTATAGCCTTAAGTTTATACTCGACTCGCCAAAACCTATGATTAAGACCTGTGGTGGTGGGTTCTTAAGGACTAATGGGTGTCCATTAGCTGTCTCAAGCATCGCCTTGACCGCTAACTCTAAATTCGATTCATAACTTATACCTACGTTAACTTCTGCTGCTATCTTTTCGTCTATTAAGTTATAGTTTGTTATTGCTATACTTAGTATCGTTGAGTTTGGTATTGCTATCTTCCTACCATCACGTAAACGTAAAATAGTATGAGTTAGGCTGATATCTTCTATTAATGCCATGTTCTTTTCGTATTCTATCAGGTCACCTACTCTTATAGTTTTACTTGTAACTAAAATTATGCCTGATATAATATGGCTTAAGCTACTTTGAGCTGCAAGACCGATTATGATACCTGCGAATCCTGCCGTAGCCATTAAACCTACTAATGCATTAGCTAATCCTGGAAATGCGAGAACGACAGCTTGGTATACGAGAAAGGATATAACTGCGAGTGCAAGCAGCTTCATAAGCAATATTAGTATCGACAGGGCATTTCTGCTAACCCTCCCTTTATTCTTCAAATAATTTAAAGTCTTTTTGAGTAGTATGTAGACTGCCATTGAAAGGGCTAAGTACGCTACTATTAGCATTATCTGAGTGGCAATCATTCTCTGTATAACCTCTTATCTTGAAGGATCACTTAGTATACCTTACTCTATCGAATACCCGTAAGATATATTCGTGATGAGAGAATAGAATAAAAGCTTACTGTCACATAATACCTATTGTATAGCTAAACAATGAGGTCATAACATGGTAAAAGCTATCATTCTAGCTGGTGGTTATGCTACTCGTCTACGACCTCTAACCTTGACCACTCCTAAACCGCTTTTACCCATTCTTGATAAACCCGTATTAGACTGGGTAATTGAGGGGTTAACTAGAGCAGGCATTAAAGATATAATACTATCAGTCAGGTACTACTCTAATAAGATTAAGAGTCGATACGATGATGGTTCAGAGTACGGCGTAAATATATACTATGCTGAAGAGCCGAGACCTCTAGGTGATGGTGGACCCATAAGGTACATTAATGAAGTGTATGGGCTTGATGAAACTTTTCTCGTAATTTATGGTGATGTCTTTTCTAATGTGGACTATACTAAGTTATTAAATTTCCATAAGACTAAAGGTGGGCTTTGTACAATGACTCTCATTGAAGTTGAAGATCCATCAAGATACGGTATTGCCTTACTGGATGATGAGAGTAAAATTGTAAAGTTTGTTGAGAAGCCTAGGAGAGAGGAAGCACCATCAAACATAGCTAACGCTGGTATTTATGTTTTCGAACCAGAAGTACTCAAATACTTCCCAATAAAGAGAAGTTTCGGTTTAGCCAAGGACCTCATACCTAAGCTTCTCGAGAATAATTTAAGCATTTATGGTTATATTCATCAAGGTTTATGGTCTGATATAGGGGTACCTAAGGATTACTTTAGAGCCAACATTCAAGCCTTAAAGACGTTTTATCCTAAGGGTCACGTTGGTAAAGACACTGAAATAGCGAATACTGCTGAGATAATAAATCCAGTTTATATATCGAATAATGTAACTATAGAAGATGGCTCTCGTATAGGACCCTATACAATAATAAATCCTAATTGTAAAATAGGCAAGTATACTAGAATCTTAGAAAGCATTATCTTAAAATCTACTCTTATCGACTTGGGCACTGTAATAAGGCGAAGTATTATTGGCGAAAGATCAATAATAGGTAAATGGGTTAGAATAGAAGAAGATAGTATCATAGGTGATGAGGTAATATTGAATGATGAGATTTTACTTACAAGAAATACATACATATTACCTTTCAAGGAAGTTAAAGAAAGTGTATTTTCCGAAGGCAAAGTAATACTTTAAAACAACACAGCTATCTTACTTATAACACTTGGTAATAACACTCTAGAGTGGTGTAAAAAGTGCTAAAGGGGGCATTATTATTTAATGTAGAAAAACCTATTATCGGAGTTATACATTTACCTCCCTTACCTGGTTCACCATTATACAAGGGAGACATAAATAGTATCGTTGAAAGAGCACTATCAGACGGATTAACGTTAGCACGCAATGGTGTAGATGGATTAATAGTTGAAAATTATGGTGATAAACCATACAAAGTAAGAGTTAGGGAGCCCGAAACCATAGCCGCTATGACACTAATAACCTACATGATCAAGGTTAATACAGAGCTTCCCCTTGGTGTAAGTTTATTGAGGAACTCTGGCCCAGAGGCATTAGCCATAGCATACGTTTCTAAAGCCGATTTTATTAGAGTGAATGCTTATGGTGAAATTCTTGCTAGCCCTGAGGGGCTTCTTGAACCTGTTGCACGAGAGGTACAAGAACTTAAACATAAACTAAATGCTAAGATTAAAGTCTTCGCCGATATCTATTGTAAACATGCCACCCCTATACATAATATGGAGATTATAGATTTAGCACATGACATAATAGATAGATGTCTAGCTGACGCAATAATAGTTAGTGGTAGAAGAACAGGCCTTCCCCCAGATAAAGGGCTTCTAGAAAGATTAAGATCGCACATAAATAAGCCGATTTTAGTGGGTAGTGGAATCACAATTAAAAATATTGAAGAATACTGGGATTTAGCTGACGGCTTCATTGTAGGAACATATTTCAAAGTACATGGGATTACAGATAATGTTATTGATGAGAAGAGAGTAAGATTGTTCATTGAGCTTGTAAGAAAAATGAGAAATAAGAAATAAACATAAACTTCAATGATGGTGATGAAAAAGTTTATTTTGGAGTATATTTTACTCCTTCTTAGACTTTTACCATGCTATATTAAGAGATAGAAAAGGTTTAATCATGAAAATTTGGAAAGAAAAATATGAAGCTAGCAGAAGGAAGGTAAAAGTATATTTCCTAGAAATTATAGTAGCTATATCCCTATTCATCATGGCATTTGTTATGATGAGTTACCTTAAAATTAAGGGATGCGGTTTAGCTGCTGCCAGCATACTCATTATAGCTTCAGGTTTTCTTTCAATAGCATTTCACATATCCCCTTCAATTCTTGAATTTCTAGCAGGTTTGTATGCATCAGTTATAGGTATAAAACCATTTCTTGAATTGAAAGTTATATCACACTTAGCACTCATTTTTCTATTCTTTATTATAGGAACGGAGATAGACTACTACGTGTTAAAAAACCATACTAACAAAATTCATATACCATTATTGGTCTTCTTCCCCTCATTCATAGGTACATTTATATTACTCCACCTTGTATTTCACTTGAATTCCATTGGTGCACTTTTCATAGCATTAGCTCTTTCGACATCAAGCACTGATGCCATAAAAACTGTCCTTGTTGAACGTGGCTATGATGTAATATATGTTGGAGAAATAATGTACTTTAGTGCAATGGTAATAGATATCATTGCAATATTGATACTATCCCTTATATTAACGGGGTATAATATAGTAGGTCTTCTCTATCCTATATTAATTATCCTCATGTTAGTTATCGCTCCACGAACCATAGCCAGACTTCAAAGGAAATACCATATTTTCGAATTTGAGATAAAGCTTTTAGCATTTTTACTAATATCTCTTTATGTCATACTCGAGGCAATAGGATTACATGCACCACTACTAGCATTCATATTCGGTTTAACATTATCTGAAAGCATACGAAAACATGAGCTTCTAGAGAGAAGACTGAAGGGTATGGCCTTGGGTTTATTCACTCCTATATTATTCTTTACATCAGGTCTCCTAACTAATATTTCATTGCTATTTAGGATGAAAATAATCAAGATAATACTTTTAACAGCATTTATATCGCTTCTAATACAATTCTTGACAGCTTATATACCTCTAAAGGTGTACTTACAAAAACTTAATCTTAGAAGGTTTCCTCTCATATACGCATTTAAAATAACTCATGCCATACCAATATTATACATAGTCCATACTATGAGCATTATAGATAACATGTTATATAATATTGGCGTCATATGTATATTAATACATATACTCGCCTTCATAATACCCCATAAGATGTTACCGCATCCCATCATTGTTGAAGAAATAAAGGTTTAAAAACTATAACGAGAACTGTTCATCCATGATGATGACCTCTGCCGCTACTGACTGGGAGATGATGTCTATTACGAACCCCCGTCTGAGATAAATCATAGAGCCTACTAGCTGTTAAATAAGGTAATAAAACTTAGGTTAGAATAACTACCTTAATGTGTTCTTTTAGTATAGTATTACCTTATCCTCCAATATCATGTTTGTTATGTTTCTTATATTCTCTAATTTTTCTTGAACTATGCTATGTATCTCATTAGCGGTGTCATTAGTATATTCTTCATTAGGTATTACTCTAACGTTGGCTATTAGAGGGTCATCTATGGGTCTACCTATTTGACTGAGTAACTCTACATAGACTTCTTCTATGCCCTTGAGTTTTGCTATCTCTTCGGCCATTAGTCGAGCTAAGACATTGTATATTTTGCCTACATGGCTTACTGGATTCTTTCCGGCAGTTGCCTCTAAGGACATGGGTCTACAGGGGGTTATTAATCCGTTGACTCTATTTCCTCTACCCGTGGCACCATCATCTCCATGCTCCGCTGAAGTACCAGTTACAGTTAAGTAAAATATTCCATGTTCAGGTTTATCAGCAACGTTAAGATAAACTGTTACATCATACTCTGGTGCTAATTTAACTGCAAGATCGAGAATTTTCTCTTTAACCTCCTCCTTAACTGAGAGATAATGATCGGCATCTGGTATTAAATGTGATATCATAGCTGCAGCAACTGTGAGTTCAATTTTCTTACCCCTTCTTAGTCCCATTACCTTAATATCTTCGCCTACTTCAGGTAATTTCTTCTTGAATTCTTTAGAGTTTAAATACTTCTCAACCTCATATACTATTTTTTCAAGTGTTGTGAGGGGGGCGTATGAGACACCTAAGGATGTATCATTAGCTAAGGGCATACGTTTACCTAGCTCAAATATTCCTACAAGATCTACGGACCCTCTACCAACTTTATAGTCGACTATAACATGTTTTTCTGGATCTAGGAATCTAAAGTTGTTTTTAATCCAGCTTTTCACGGCGTCAAGAATTAAGCTTCCAATTGGGATATAATGTCTCTCTCCATTCTCTCTTACAACTTCTGTCGTTGCTCTACCAGATACAATTATGTATATTGGTTGGATTACGTCACCTCCGCCAAAACGAGGGTTAGCTTGACCTCCAACGAGTAATGTCTTATCCAGGTTATGATGGAGTATTATACCGAACTCTTTAAGGTAATACCTACATAGTGCTCTACTAGCAGCTTCAGAGGCTGAATCAGCTATATAATCAGGATGACCTAATCCTTTTCTTTCAACAAGCTCTACAGGTAATCTCTCAGTAGGGGTTCTTTGCTCAACCTCAATAACTATGTTTCTGGCTTTGCTCGACATACCCATAATTATTTTCACCAAGTTACAGAAAAACTATCTTAAACTTTTAAATTTTGCTATAAGGAATAACAATAGTATATTACTCAGAGTAATTTCTTTTATTGTTCAGCGCTCTGTATGTTATTTAAGGATCTTGTATTAAGACTTAATAAGTTACATTATTGACGAATAATCTATCGTTATAAAGAGTATATTACTTCCTCTTACGAAAACTCTGCCATACTTAGCTATTGGATTACTTATTCCTTCCCTTACTTCTAAGCAGTCCTCTAACATTAAGTTCATAGTGTTATCGCAGTGTACAAGTCTTCCAATGAACTCGCTTCCATCTTTTAGTTTAACTAATACGAGATTATTTACTGCAGATCTTAAGTACTTCAATGGACTTCCTATTTCTCTCCTTGTAGAAGCCATAATATTTTTCCTCCAAGGTCTTAGTTCTGATTATGCATTATCTATAGGAATATATAAAGCTTAACGGTTTATCCCTATATAGATAGGATTCGACAAAAGCTATAGTTGTTAAAATGTTACACCTAGGTCTAAGCATATTAGACTCGTACAATTTGTTATGTGAGAGTATATGTTTATAGCAATTGTAACAGTGGTGTTTATGATTATCGTTTAGTAGTATACCATATTGTATCTTTAGACTGTTTACTAAATATTCTCATATGCTTAATATTACTATGAATTATATCAGAGTATATACTATCATATACCTTTTTAGGATGCGATACAATGAATATACCGTTTTCTTTTACTACTCTAAATAGTTCCATAAGGGTTTTTCTCATGCTCGGAAGGTTCTGGATTACAGTGATTGACACTAAAGTATCAATTACTTTATCTCTTAAAGGCAAATAGTCTATGTCGGATAGTATCAAGTCTACCAGCACTCTTCCTAGACTCTGATTTATCTTTTTCTTTGCTTGAGAAAGCATACCTATGCTAAAGTCTAAGCCTATATAATATATTAGAGGTTTAACTAGGACATGTGTTAAGAGTTGATAAAGATACTCTAGCAGTAAACCTGTACCGCATCCAGCATCTAAAATGACTAAAATTTGCATCTTCCGTGACAGAAAGCTCTTCAGTACATCCCTTATTTCATTATATTTTTCTATCTGCTCGTCTCTATAAAGGTCATCGTATGAAGATGACGTGGTATTATATTTAAGCTGTATTAGTTTCTTTACTGTAAATTCATTTCTTTTTTGTAGTGATATAGTATAAGAGGTCTCTGGCACGTTGCTTACTCCTCAGAACCTTATATAATTGACCAATATCTATTCTTTTATACTCAAACTTGTACCTTTCAACTAATTCTAAAGCCGCTTTTGATATAGATGGTGCTACAATTATACCACGTATTCTCTTTTCGGACATATATTTCCTAATTGAGTCTATGTACCTCTTTAACTGTAATATCGCATCCTTACTAGCTGTTACTCTCTTAATCTCTATTACAACTATGTTCCCGTGCTTATCTCTGCAATAAAGATCTATGAATCCTGGCTCCACATGTTTCTCTATATCAATTGTTACTAAGCCTTCCTCAATAAATGATGGATTCTTGGATAAATAGTCTCTTATTTCATGCTCAGATAGATATTCTATAAACTCACCTTTATCATCAAGTATAGCATGTGTTATAGAGTATATTTGTGAAAACCTTATTTCGAGTACTTCACGGGGAGTAGTTCTTATGGCTTTTATTACTAGTTCTTTATTAGAAATGCTAAGTGAGATATCAGTTGTTTCGGGTTGCCAGTTGACTGGGGAATAACCGAACGGTCTATGAACAAGAACTGAACCATCACGCTTGATTATGACTATTCTATCCCCTGGCGTTAACTTAGAAGCTCCTCTACCTTCATAGAATATATTACAGCAACCATAAATTATCATTAACTTCTTAGATGTCAAAGCATTCTTTATTATTTCTGCAGCTTCCTCAAGGCTCGAAGGGGTGAAATGCATTACCTTCATGGTATCATCAAGAAATATTATATATTCTCCAAATATATTAAGGTAGAGTACCAAATAAGAGATGAAGCATAAATGAAGCTGAAATTAGTAGCATTTGACAGTATGGGTGCTAGATCAGCAGCCACTATAATTGATGCTAAAGGCTTGAAAATATTCATTGATCCAGGAGTATCATACGCCCCAAGAAGGTATGGTTTACCTCCTCATAAACTTGAGATGGAGAGACTAGAAGAGCTAAGAGAGGCCATATACAGTGAGGCCTCTAAAGTAGATGTAATCGTAATATCACATTACCACTATGACCACTATGAGCCCTATGCAGACTTTTATGAAGGAAAGATTCTCATAATAAAGCACCCTGAGAAAAATATTAATACCAGTCAAAGGATAAGAGCTTCTATATTCCTTAAGAATAAATCTCAATTACCAGAGAGGATATATCATGCGGATGGTTCAACTATTGAAATTGGCAATGTAGTTTTGAGATTTTCTCAGCCGGTACCTCATGGGCCAGAAGGTAGTAAGCTAGGCTTTGTAGTTATGACCCTAATTGATGATGGTAACTATAGAGTTTTACATACATCTGATACCCAAGGTCCCATAAGTGATAGGGCCGTAAAGATAATAGAGCATATGAGACCTAACCTGATAATTGATTGTGGTCCACCAACATACTTTGAAGGCTTTAAAATATACACAGAGGATATAGAAAGGGCTATAAATAACATTATAAGGCTGTTATCAATACCTGGTCTTGAGACATTGATTATAGATCATCACACATTGAGAGATTTAAATTATAAGGAAAGACTTAAGAGAGTTTATGAAGAGGCTAATAAACTAGGTAAGAAAATTTTAACGGCAGCAGAGTATATGGGCAAGCCTGTTGAACAGTTAGAGGCATTGAGGAAAAAATTATGGCAAAACCTAAAATAATAATTGAACACTTAGAGAGTAAGCCTAGTAAATGGCTCCTCATAGAATACAAACATGCATCAAGACTAGTAGGTAAGGACAACATACTATTCTCCAATGTTAAGGACCCTTCTCTTTATAGATTCCTTCTAGATTATGGCATAGTTTATCGTGAAAGTGTTATAGAATTAGAAGATAAACTTAAGAACATTATTGTTCTTGACCCCAAAGCTGACTTGGAGCTAAAGCCCCAAGAAATAGATGATAACACATTTATTGTCATTGGAGGTATTTTGGGAGATCACCCACCTAGAGGTCGTACATGGGAGCTATTGACATCTAAACTTAAGAGGGCTAAACCTAGAAACATTGGTAAACATCAATTTTCGATTGATGGAGCAGTTTATATGGCGTTAAAAGTAGCTGAAGGACTGAGAATAAACGATATACCAATAATCGTAGGATATAAAATTAAAATGAAGGTTTCTCCAGGAATAGAACATGAAATAGAGTTGCCTTATGCTTACCCCTTAGTTGACGGTAAACCGTTAATATCTAACGAGCTAATAAGGTATTTGAAAGGGGGAATAGTCTTCAATGAGCTTAAAGAGATATGTTTGTAGGTATGCAAAATGCAGGTAAAGATAAAGAAGTCTATGAGTACACTAGATATACATTCATGGCTCAAAGGGGTTAAAGATAGAATATTAAACTGCTTCATAGATAACATATATACCTATCATAACAATCTTGTAGTATTAAAACTTAGATGTAAGGATTACACCGTTAACCTCGTAGCCGAGGCCGGAAAGAGGATCCATTTATCAAAATATTCTTATAAATCCCATGATGTATCTTACAAAATGCCAGCTTTCTGTACTATTCTCAGAAGGAAAATTAGGGACAAGAGAATACTGAACATATACCAGTACGATTTTGAAAGAATAGTTATAATAGAAATAGGGAGAACTGAAACCGAGTATAAGCTAATTGTGGAGCTCCTTCCTCGAGGTACAATAACACTTGTAGATAAGGATAATGTTATAATATATGCTTCTGAATTTAAAGAAATGAAAGACCGGAGTATTAAGCTGAAAGCCGTTTACAAGTATCCGCCGAAGATAGGAATAGACATAATAACCTTGTCCTCTGACTTATTTGTTAAACAAGTAAGAAGTCAATCAGAGAAGACGATAGTAAGAGGGTTAGTTAAAGCTTTAGGCATTCCAGGAGAATTATCAGAAGAACTTAGCTATAGGGCTGGAGTAAAAAAGGATACCAAAATTAAAGATTTAGATGATAGAACTCTTGAAAAAATGTTTAAGAAATTAAAGGAAATAATTGAAGAGTCTACATTAGGCAAGGGTTACATAGTATACATTAGTGATACACCTGTAACAGTAACCCCATATAAGCCCCATATTTATGAAGAAGGAAAGGTGGTTGAGTATACATCATTTAATGAGGCTTTAGATGAATATTTCACATACTATATGAGAATTGAAGAGACAAGAACCGCCAAGGAGAAGATGGAAGCAGAGTTATCTAAGTTAAGAGTAGCAATATCGAGGCAACATGAACTACTTAATTTATATAAGAAGGAGAGTGAGAGATTAAGAAAAATAGCTGATAAATTAATTACACAACTACATATACTGTCAGCATTTCTTGACTGCATCAGACACAGTAAAGAGAATTGGTATAAGGCAATAGAAAAATGCAAAAACATATTAAACAATTCACCTATAACCATTAAAGATGTAAAGCCAGACAAAGGAGTAATAGTAATTCTAGTTAATGGTGAAGAAGCACACTTGAACATTAGATTGCCAGCTTATGATAATATCTCGCAATACTATGATATGGCAAAGGAGTATAAAAGAAAGGCTGAAAGAGCTATACAAGCCATTCACTCCTTAGAAGAAAAGGTAAAAGAGTTAGAGTCTAGAAAGGAGCTAGCTGAAACTAAAGCTAGAGTAGCTATAAAACGGAAGGAATGGTTTGAGAAATATCATTGGTTAATTACTTCTTCAGGTTGCCTTGTTATAGCAGGACGTGATCAAGCTCAGAATGAAAGTTTAGTAAGAAAACGCCTCAAAGATAACGACATCTTCCTTCATGCAGATATTCATGGTGCACCAGCTACAATACTAAAAGCTGAAGGTAAAAAACCTACAAATAAGGATATTGAAGAAGCAGCCTTATTAGCTGCTGTTTACTCTAAAGCATGGAAGCTAGGGCTACACGCAATAGACGTCTTCTGGGTTTATGGTAAACAGGTATCGAAGTCTCCACCATCTGGAGAGTATTTACCCAAAGGCGCTTTTATGATCTATGGAAAGAAAAATTACATAAGAAATGTAAACTTAATTTTTGCCTTAGGCATCGAAATAATAGATAATACATATCGAGTAATAGTAGGCCCAGAGGAAGTAGTTAAAGAAAGAACTAAATATTATGTACTCCTGGCTCCTGGGAATGAAGAACCTAAAACTCTAGCTGAAAAAATAAAAAAAATATTGCTATCACAGTGTTCAGATGAACGCAAACACATAATTAAGGCTGTAGACATAATGGATATAATGTTAAAAATACCCGGAAAATCAAGAATCATACTAAGAAAGTAATGTAGAACTTAGATTATTACCTTTCTGCTTGAATACATTTTAGGTAGCACTTAATACTGCCTTTCTATAATACTCTATAGTGAGAGGGGTTATCCATTTTTGAAAATTAGCGGAATCTATTCTAAAAATCATCCAGCAATTGATCCAAAAGACCTTGTAACTAAAGCGAGATCAATTATGCGTAGTGAAGGTGTAAGAATACTACCAGTAATTGATGATTCACGTAAGCTATTAGGGGTTATCTCGCGAGTGCATATTCTTAGTGTTACATCGACTAAATCCAACATGCTAGTTAATGATGTCATGATTGAACCATCAATAATAGTTACCCCTGAGGATGATGTAATTGCGACAACTAAGAGTATGATTAAACTTGATGAATGGTATGCTCCAGTGGTTTCATCAACCACTGTAAAGACTTACTTAGGAGTTTATGGCTTAGAGAACTTCATAGAATTATTCAAGGATAAGTTAAGAGATTTACAGGTTAAGGGTTACATGACGACTAATGTTATCTCTTGTAAACTTGATGATAGTGTTGCAAGTTTATGGAGAAAGATGATTAAGTATAGGTATGCTGGTTTCCCTGTAGTAAACGATTCTGGAAAGGTAGTAGGCATAGTAACTCAGCATGACCTATTAGCTCGTGGAATTTCACGCATAGAATTCGAGTCCGATAGTGGACCAAGACAAGTAAAGATAAAAGAGATTATGACCACACCCGCATTCACTGTCTATGAGGACGAAAAATTGGAAAAAGTAGCTAATGAGATGCTTAAGAGAAATATTGGAAGAATAATAGTCGTCGAGAATAAGGGGAAGTTAAAAGGAATCATAGATAGAGAAGATATAGTCAAGGCTATTTTATCCCGTATTTAAGTTGGATTGGGTGGTTTCAATTATGGGTTTTAGAAGGCCTCCTATACCTCCAAGAAGAGCTGAAGGAATAAGATATATTAGGAGTGATGGTAAGCCTGAGTTCACAACAAGAGTCCATGAAAAGCCTGGAGATTTAATGTTACTAGCTAAACGACCAGTGGTGACTTCTACACCAACTACACCGTTAAGTGACACTATGAAGATCATGGTTTCAACAGGTCGTAGAAGAGTACCTATAGTAACAGCAGATATGTCGCTTGTTGGAATAGTAGTTGCAACTGACATAGTAAACTATTTTGGTGGCGGCGAATACTATAACATACTAATAAATAAGCATGGGAGGAACTTTCTCTCAGCAATAAATGAGCCCACATCAACTATTATGACACGTGACGTCATTTATGCTTATGTTGATGAAAAAATCACAGACGCTCTTGAAAGAATGCTAAAATATGATATTGGAGCTTTACCTATACTTACAAAGGACAATAAACTATACGGTATGATTACAGAGCGAGATATAGTAAACTATCTAATGGAGAAACATATAGGGGTAAAAGTATCAGACATTATGAGCACTAATGTCGTATCGGTTAACATTGATGCTACATTAGGTTACACAGCTAAGCTTATGATTAAGTACGGTTTCCGAAGATTACCTGTAGTAAGGCAACAGTATGTTGAAGGTATAGTCACTACAATGGACATAGTCAAAAACTTTATTACAGGTAAAATTCTAGAATATGCTCCATCAGGATTAATGAATGATATACTCAATGTAAAGATAAAAACTATCATGACTTCACGTGTAATAACTATTGAGCCAGATGCTGACATAGGTGATGCCGCCACGAAAATGATAAATGAAAATGTGGGTGCACTCTTAGTTGTAGAGGATAATCTTCTCAAGGGGATTATAACCGAACGTGATATACTCTTAGCACTCAGTATAAAAAGGTAAAGGTAGGATGTAAAGTATGCCACCTAGAATTTCTTCTTATATGACCTCTCCAGTTATTGTAGCGAAGGCTGAAGACACATTAGCATACATACGTAATCTAATGATAAGACATGGGATCGGCAGAATAGTTATAGTAGATAACATGAATAGACCCATTGGAGTTATTACAAGGAAAGATTTAATTAAGGAAGCTTTGAAACAATACACTAAGCCTTTAGATACGATCCTTGTTAAAGATGTTATTTCAAAAGGTGTCATTACAGTTAAATCTAATAGGAGTATAAAGTACGCCGCTAAGCTAATGATTAAACATAATGTTAGCGGTTTACCAGTAGTTGATGCTGATGGAGTTCTAGAGGGGATAATAACTAAAACTGACCTTACAAAAGCCTATGCTGAAAGATACAAAGGTTTAATGAAAGTGTCAGAGGCTTTAAGAAGAGATATTCCTATAGTAAATCCTTTACACACATTATATTATGTGGTTTCATTAATCTCCCAAAGCGACTTGGGTAAGGTGATAGTTGTAGATAATAATAGGCCCATTGGGGTAATAACAGAGAAGGATGTTGCTTTTACTCTCGAAGACTTCAATATAAGAGATAAAGGCAGCAAGTACAAGAAAAGAATAGGTATCTCACCTAGAGGCACATTGGCTGTAGTCAGAGATTATGTCGTACCTCTAGCCCAAGACTTAATGAGCCAGAACGTTATTATTGCTAGAGAGGATATGGACTTAAGTGATGTAGCTTCATTAATGATAGAAAATAATATAAGCATAGTCCCAGTAGTCGATAACGAAGGCTTTTTCGTAGGTGCTGTATCAAAAACAGAGATAGTAAAAGCTCTCTTAAAGGTATAAAGTCTAAACCGGGGGGAATCTATGACCTTAATACCATTAGTGAAAGAACTCATGATAGAGGATTATCCAAAAATTGATAAGGACGACACATTGCAGCATGCATTAAAAATTATGGAAAAGTACGATATGGATAGAGTCTTAGCCTTTGAGAAGAAGAAGTTAGTTGGAATTTTAACTAAAAAGGATGTCGTGATAAGGTTAGGTACTTTAAGAACAAGAAGTATTACACCTTCCCACCTCTATGTATCAAGTGTCATGACTGGCAATCCCTTGACTATTGAGCCAGAGGTAACACTAATTAAGGCAACTAGAATCATGCTCGATAAAAGAATCAGCAGTTTACCTGTGATAAGCAAGGATAAAGTAATAGGCCTCCTCACTAAACGTGAGGTTGCAAAAGTATGTCTTGACAAAAGCATAAGTGTACCTACAAGACTACTTATGAGCTATAACCCTATAACGTTAAAGCTTGGGGATAGAATAATACATGCAAGGCAAATAGTGATTTCGAACAATATATCGATATTGCCAGTAGTAGAGAATGGGAGACCTGTAGGATTAATAACGGTGGATGAAGTCGCTAACGCATTAGCAGCATTCCATGATATTGTGCCTGCTAAATATAGGAAAGAACGAATCATGCATTTACTAGTAGACGATGTTATGAGAAGACCTATAAAGGTACATTTAGAGACACCATTATATGAAACTACGAAGATGATACTAGATAAGAACGTGAAAGGCGTAATCGTGATAAATGATGAAGACATAATCACTGGGGTTATTACTTTAACAGATATAACAAGGTATGTAGCCTCAGAGTTTAAAATATAAGCTAATCTAAAATCTCTTTCTCCAAACATAAATTACAATATGTAAATTATACCACTTGATGATTGTCATGACCGAATCCCGCTTAAAGTTTATAGTTGACTCTATGTTAGGTGATGTCGCAAGATGGCTAAGAATGTTAGGATACGACACACTATACTATAGAGATGTAGATGATGAAACACTAATTTCTATAGCTATAAAGGATAATCGAGTATTAATAACGAGAGATAAAAGTCTTGCCATTAAGGCTAAACGTAAGGGCCTGAGAGTGGTCTATCTAGGTAAAGCGGATGACATAATCTCTAGATTAACAATAATACGAAGATATTACCCTATAAGTTTAGACATAGATCCTAATAGGTCACGCTGCCCTTTATGTAATGGTATCCTTAAACCAGTAGAACCATGGGAGGTAAAGAACAAGGTAAATGAAATAATTATGGAAAGGTATAGTAAATTTTGGTTATGCACAAAATGTGGGAAAGTATACTGGAAGGGTACACACTGGATAACCATGGAGAAAATACTTTTAGAGGTTAAAAAGAGAGTAAAAGTAGGCACAAATAGAAAGGAGAACTAGACCATGCCGTCGCTGGAGGACATAACCTTTAATGAAGGAGTCTACTTGGTGAAACTAGCAAGAAGAGCCATAGAGAATTATCTTAGGAATGGAACTACTATCCCTGCACCAACTGATGCACCTAAAATACTGTATGAACCTTTTGGAGTTTTTGTAACCATAGAGAAAGTATATAAGATAAAGGGTAGAACTTTCAAAGAGTTAAGAGGTTGCATAGGATACCCTGAACCTGTAAAACCCTTAATCGAGGCTACAATAGAAGTAGCTATAGCCGCGGCAGTTGAGGATCCTAGATTTAGACCTATGAAATATGAGGAAACGGATTCTGCTATCATAGAGGTTTCAATACTCTCCAAACCAGAATTAATAACTGCTAAGAAGCCAAAAGATATAATCAAAGAAATTGTCATCGGCCGTGATGGCTTAATAATTGAGAGAGGATTCTTTAAGGGATTACTATTACCACAAGTTCCTGTAGAGTATGGATGGGATGCTGAGACTTTCCTTGCGGAGGCATGCATGAAAGCAGGTCTCCCTCCAGACGCGTGGCTTTTAGAGGGTACCAAGATATACAAATTCCAGGCACTAATATTTGCTGAAGAGGAACCTAGGGGGAGGATTATACAACGAGACCTAATGAAGGAATTATTAGAAAAACAAAGAAGAGAATAATAGTTTATGTCCCCCTGATCATACCTTTAGGTAAAGAAAAAAGAACCTACGGGAAACATGAATACAAGGAAGCTGTTGGCATAAGAGTCACCAAAGGATTAGTAATAACGGTAAACAGTAGGGTTGACCATATCCTTTCAAGTGAAGAGTTAATTAAGAGGATCAGAAAGGGAGAGAACTACATAAAATGTGACGACTTAATAGTATATTGTGAACTGCCATATACCATAGGCCTTACTGTTGAAGCCTTATTATATGGCTTTAATATTCTAAGAAATCTAAACATAACAGTAGATAGAGATCTTAGCAAAGATGATATAGGGCTTTATAGAATAAAAGGAGCCCTGTTATTTAATGATAGGGGCTTAATATTGAATAGCATGGACTCATACCTTTTATTATATACTAATTTCAACGGTGATCAGGACTACTTACTAGAGTTCACTAAGAGCTTTAGAAGTTACTATGAGCTTGTATCCCTTTCTAATAATAAACTGATAATGATAGTCCGTAGAAGGCGATTATTGCATATATATGAATACTTAAATGAACATATTGACTTAGAACATGTGGTTATATCTGAGTTATTCAAAGAACCATATATTATTTATTTTGATACTATGTAAGATCTCCGCATGTACAGAATACTTCATAGAGTAAAGCATGCAAGTCCTCTAGACCTTAATGCTATAACTTTAACTAATCTTATAGATTGTGAAGCCTTCTCTATGACTGATACTATGTCACTAGCTACAACTGCTAAGAGCCCTCTCTCTAATATATTTACAATTCTTTTCAATCGTGAGAGATCTTTGACTCATAATCTCTAGTAATGTGGAGTTACTTATTTTATCTGCTTTGTTTATATCTGGAACTACTGGAACATCGAACTTAGATTGAATAATTATTGACATAGGCCATAATGTAATAAGATCGCTTACTGAGGGAACGATTTTATCATCAACTATGTAGACTATAACCACATTGCCTAAGTCTTTAAATTGTTTTACAAATCTTTGACCTATAACCCTGAATACAAACATCTCCATCTGGCCAGGGGTATCTATTAGCACATAGTCAAAAACTTGTCTCGGAAAGGTCTAGAGGACAATATGAGATTAATGTTTTCCAATAGAAGCTCACTTGACTTTATGAATACACCATTGGGGCCTAAGTTGTACTTTATCATTAGCTCCTCTAATGTAAATATACTTCTAATATCAAAATCAGGCTTGTAAGGGAGTTTACGAACTCCAGGATCTAAAT
>Ga0190367_1000657_pt1 | contig 23622 bp, 25 predicted proteins | sample 4872181011_MG_FD_171838 | JGI IMG/M metagenome (GOLD analysis project Ga0190367, IMG submission 171838) | Hydrothermal vent microbial mat bacterial communities from Southern Trench, Guaymas Basin, Mexico - 4872-18-10-11_MG | ecosystem: Environmental > Aquatic > Marine > Hydrothermal vents >...
AAATAATACTGGCTTTATTTTTATAATTTTCTTTTACATCCACCATAACGAAAAATGGTATTTGTCTATTCTTTAATTTTAGGAAAGAATCATCTATCGCTACTTCTTCGAAAAAACTCATCCAATCTAAACTCCTCATGCTCCGAAACAATCCTATTGAGTTTTTCAACAGCCCTTTGGACTGACGACTTAGGTATCCTTTTACCAAACATGAACTTGGATATTGCCTCTATTTGCCGAATTGATAAACCTAAATGATACAAAAGCCATGCACATACATAATACCTAACCAAATACCTGTATCTCTTAAATAATCCAGATTCTAGTGCTATTTTCTCCAATTCCTCTAACTTCTTTGCTAAATCCATATCTAATATTTTATCACTATACTATATAAATTTTTCTGTTAAAGGGTCAGCACCCTACCTAATAAAAAAACTTTATAAGTCTACAGTTAACCTTTGTTATCAAATGGTTAACATAATCAAAATAACATTGTGTTCAGCGTGTGCAGCTTTAACTGCAGTTTCTGCTCAGATTAGAATAAAGGTAGCGATTATACCATACACAATGCAAAATTTTGCGGTGATTCTCTCTGGATTCTTATTGGGATCAAAATTTGGCTGTATTTCGCAGATTTTGTATTTAACACTCATTACTTTCGGTTTGCCATTTGCATCAGGCCTTAAAGGAGGTGTTGGAGTACTATTAGGACCTACTGGTGGATACTTGATAAGTTTTCCAATAGCGGCAGCACTGGCTGGTTATTTAAGAAAAATTGTGGAAAATATAACGAATTTGACAAAAACTAAAAAAAACGGTTTAAAAAAGTTTGTTTTAATGTGGATGTCAGCCAATCTATCGGCTATACCAATCTACGTGCTTGGTTCAGCTTATTTACTTTTATACGGTGCAAAATTCGATCTTCTTTTATTTGCAGTATTACTCTTCGTTCCTCAAGATTTCTTTATGGATCACGTTTTAGCGGTATTATCGTACGAGTACATAAAAGATTTTTTAAATAAAAAAGGGATCATTATTGATTGAATTTAGAAATTTAACTTATAAAACATTGTCTGGAGAAGTTTTAATAAGAAACTCGGACTTAAAAATAGAAAAGGGAGAAAAAGTACTTTTATGTGGAAAAACAGGGTCTGGAAAAACAACGATACTAAAGATAATTAACGGATTAATACCGAAAATCTATAAAGGAAAGTTAACAGGATATGTGAAAACTGTACCTCCTAAGGATTCATATATGATTTTGCAACATCCAACTGAGCAAATTCTTTTTGAAAAAACTATTGATGAAATTTTATTTTCGTTATCTAGCAGCAGCTTTAATCCAAAAGCAATAAAAGACAAAATAGTTGAATTTGCAGAGGAATTAAACATCCTAAACTTACTTAACAAACGTACAGGAGAATTGTCTGAAGGAGAAAAGCAATTAATTCTTATTACAATGGCATTAGCCAGTGATGCAGAATATATAATATTAGACGAACCATTTGCTCATTTACATCAATCTAATGTTAGAAAAGTGATTAAATTGTTATTTAACAGCGATAAAACTATTATAATAGCTGATCACAGACCATACAAAGCATCTTATGATAGAATTTTTCTTATTAAGAATAAAAAGATAGTTGAGGATAAAATAAAACTGATAAAATTCACCAGTTTTAATTGCATTGATTGCAAAGTTAATTATGACTCTTTAGAACAAATGGTATGTGATGCTGTCTTTAATCAAGAAAAGACAGTTTTAGCAGTAACTGGAAATAATGGTGTTGGAAAGACGACAGCATTAAGAACCTTAGCTAAATTGATCAGTAAAAAAACACGCTGTAAGAACATAAAAATCTCATACTGTGCACAATATCCATACTATCACTTTTCAAAGTCAAAAGTATATAAAGAAGTTGATGAAATTTGGTTAAATCTGTTCGAAATAGAAAAACTAAGGAATAGACATCCTTTTTCGTTAAGTGGAGGAGAGGCAAGAAGAGTTGCAATAGCAAAGTGTATGAACTCTGATATTTTATTTCTAGATGAACCTACAGCTGGTCAGGATTATGAATTTAAGCTTAAATTGGCCAGCTTACTAAGAAATCATGGAAAAACTGCGTTTGTATCAACCCATGATCCATTGTTTGCCAAATTATGTGATAAGGTGGTAAAACTTGAAAATTGAAGCACGAACACTCGTATTTATGCTCTTTTTACTATCATTTTCAGTAATTATATCAAATTTTGATATATTAATACTTATCTTAGTAATTCCAATAGTTTTAATGAATTTCAATATTATTAAGACATTTAGGTACCTTAATTATATCCCAATTCTTCTGTTAACTTTACTAAGCCTAAAAATAGATTGGAAAATGATAGTTGGAGTAACTGTACTTTTTTTATTAGGAGTATCACTTATTTTGAACTTTAGCATCGGTGAGTTATATAGTGCACTTGTTTTCTTTAGAGTACCTAAACATATAGCGTTTATGGCTGTACTTTCGCTAAAATTTTTTGAAATAGCTCTAAATGATTTGAGAAACATATGGGATATCAAAAAATATGAGGAAAAAAACAGATTTAGAAGAATACTTGAGGTTACCAGAGGATTAGCATCGATTAGTGTGCTAAGAGCAATAGCTATGACTGAAATTTTGTATTCAAGGGGATTTAATGTAAATAAGATAAATGTTAGCTATAAAAATCTAGAATTTAAGGATTATTTAGCCTTGATTTACTCTCTGGTTGTGTTAGTAGCATCGCTTATTATTAAATTTGGCAAAACATCTTGGTTTACAATGTTATTGAGATTTTAAAAATTATAAAATTTAAGTTGTTTACAAAATTTAAAATTCTTTTAAACTTCCTCGAATGAGTACGTATAAAATGTCTAAAAATTTTGCATACTAAAAACAATGGTGAATTAAATATGGAGTACGATGTTATAATAGTTGGGGCAGGGCCAGCTGGGCTTACAGCAGCGATGTATTGTGCCAGATATGGTTTGAAAACAGCTTTTTTTGAAAGCACAATACCGTCTCAACTGGCAGTATTACCTTTTATCGAAAATTACCCAGGATTTATTGGAAAGGGGAGCGATTTGCTAAAAATTATGAAAGAACAGGCTAAAAAGGCTGGTGCTGAGCATATATTTAAGACTGTAGATAAGGTTAAAAAAATCAACAATATGTTTGAGATTTATGCGGAAAACGAGAGATATAAAGCAAGAGCTGTAATAATTGCTACGGGAGGAACTCATAAGGAACTAGGAATTCCAGGAGAAAGAGAATTTCTAGGAAAAGGTGTAAGTTATTGTGCCACTTGTGATGGTATATTTTTTAAGGGTAAGAAAGTTGTAGTTATAGGCGGAGGAAACTCTGCTGCTACCGATGCAATATATTTACATGAAATCGGTTGTAAAGTAACAATTGTGCATAGAAGGGATGAATTAAGGGCTGAAAAAGCTCTTCAGGATGAAATATTCAAAAGAAAAATACCCATACTTTGGAACTGTCTTCCAGTAAAAATCGTGGGAGACAAGACGGTTAAAAAAATTATTCTATTCAATAAGAAGACCAATGAAGAGTTTGAATATGAAACAGACGGAGTGTTTATAGCCATAGGACTAAGACCTAGGACAGAAATAGTAGCGGGACTGGTTGAATTGGACTCTGCAGGTTATATTAAGGTGGACAGAAAACAAGCTACAAGCTGTAAAGGTATATTTGCAGCGGGAGATTGCTGTAGTAGTCCATTAAAGCAGGTAGTTACAGCTTGTGGAGAAGGGGCAATTGCTGCGAATTCTGCATTTGAGTACATAAAGGAAATCTCCGAAAACGTTTAAATTTCCTGTAATATATCTTTTATTACATTAATAGCAAAATTTATTTCATCTTTTTTAATTATTAAGGGAGGAACAAATCTTAAATCGGTCTCAGATGTATTATTAATCAGTACACCTTTGTTCAATGCATTTAATACTATTTCCTTTGCATTATTTACTGTAGCACCAATCATTAATCCCAAACCTCTTACATTTTTAAATTTTAGCTTTTTCAGCTTACTTCTAAAATATTCTCCCATTTTTTCAGAATTTTTAATTAGATTTTCGTTTTCTATAATCTCTATCGTAGCTAATGCTGCTGTGCATGCTAAGGGATTTCCACCAAATGTTGAAGCATGCTCTGAAACCTCCAATTTTCTTGCAACTTCGTCAGTAACCCCTACACATCCTATTGGAAATCCACCGCCCATAGCTTTTGCCATAGCAATTATATCTGGGTGAACATCAAAGTGATCTTTAGCAAACCATTTTCCAGTTCTACCAAAACCCGTTTGTACTTCATCAAAAATTATAAGAAATTCATATTTGCTTTTTAAATCAAATATAGCTTTTATAAAATCGGTATTAGCTGGATAAACTCCAGCTTCTCCTTGAACTGGCTCTAAAATAACTGCAGCAACATCGTTATCTATTTTCTTTTCCAAATCTTCAACATCATTAAATTTTACAAAAGTAACGTGCTCTAATAAAGGTTCAAATGGTTTTCTAAAAACTTCTTTATACGTTACAGATAGGGAACCGAAGGTTCTTCCGTGAAATGACCCTGTAAATGCTATAAACTTTTTCTTTCCCGTAAATTTTCTTGAGATCTTCAATGATGCCTCAACTGCTTCAGTTCCGCTATTACAGAAGAAAAATTTGTCCATTTTGCTAATTTCACTTAATTTTTCAGCCAACTCCACTTGTGGTATTGTATAATATAAATTTGAGACATGAATCAAATTTTGAATTTGATTACATACTCTTTCTATAAAATAGGGGTGGCAGTGACCAATAGATGCTACAGCAATTCCAGCAACTAAGTCGAGATACTTTTTTCCATTTATATCGTAAAGCCAGCAACCTTTACCTTTTTTAAAAACTACATTAAATCTTCTATAGAATTGAATCAAGAACCTTTTTTCTTTTTCAATTATTTCATCACTTGAATAAGCCATTTAATCACCTTTTTTTAACTTAAAAATAAAGCTTAAACTAGTCATTCATTTAAAAAACTTGATAAATCTCTCTGAAATAGAGATGAGGTAGTTTTCCAACTTTTTCTTACAAACCAGGGTAAATCTTTTCCCTCATTTATAATCCTTTTAAGAAAGTTAATTGTTCTTACATCAGAAGGATATCCGCTACCGAAATCCTCTGCTATTTCTTTTTTAATTTTATCAATCTCGCAATCTCGTGTGACCTTAGCGAGTATTGAGGCAGCGGAAACTATCTCATATTTACTATCAGCTTTATGATCCGCTATTATTTTCTTTCTAGTACACTTTTCCAAAATTGCTTTAAATTTACTGATGTTTACGTGAGGACAATCCACATAAACGATGTTTGGATTTAATCGATTTATAATCTCTATACACGCATCCAAAATAATATCGTTTATAGTTTTACTTGCCATAAGTTCATCTAATCTAGGAGGGTCGATTTTTACTATATGAAACTCGGATATCTCTTTTATCTTATCGGCTAAAAAAGCTCTTCTTTTTGGACTAAGTTTTTTTGAGTCTTTAACACCAAGCTTTTTAAGAACCGATACAAGATTTTGATCTAGACAAACTCCACACACTATGAGTGGACCAATTACTGGACCTTTTCCAGCCTCATCTATACCAGCTATTTTCATTATACTTCTAGAATCCAAATTTAGGTAATTTAAATTTACTTCTTTTGATTCTTTTCATGAGGGACTTCATAACTCTGTAGTAGTTTAATAACTCCTTAACCTCATGCGGCGAAGTACCAGAACCAATAGCAATTCTTCTAATTCTTGAAGAATCAATTATTTGCGGATTCAGCAATTCCTCATCGGTCATGGAGTCCATGATTACTTTAAACTTTTTTAACTTCTCCTGAGTGATCTCAGCTCGATTCTCATCAATCTTTAAACTCAATCCAAAAGGTAAAAGCTCTATTATCTTAGAAATCGGACCCATTTTTAGCATAGCGTCAATTTGGCTGTATAATTCTTTAAGTGTAAACTTTCCCTTTAATATTGACTCTAAATCTACTTCCTTAGCGACTCTTTCAGCTTTTTCAATTAAAGTCTTTATGTCACCCATACCGAGAAGTCTCGATACAAAGCTTTTTGGATCGAATTTTTCAAAGTCATCAATTTTTTCTCCAGTACCTAGAAAAGCTATTGGAACACCAGTTATTTTTGCGGCAGATAAAGCTCCACCACCTTTTGCAGTACCATCAAATTTAGTTATTATAATTCCATCGACTCCAACCAAGTTATCAAAGTCCTTAGCATGTTTACCGGCAAGTTGTCCAAGCGCCGCATCAATTACTAACAACTTATAATTTGGTTTAATTATGGAGTCCAATTCTTTTAACTCCTTTATTAGTGAAGTTTCTAAAGAGTGTCTGCCTGCTGTATCGAAAATTAAAACATCCTCACTAGCTTTTAAGTTTTTTACTATATCTACTGGGTTTTTACTGTTTTTATCTCCGTAAAATTTGATACCGCTGGATTCAGCTAGTTGTTTTAGTTGATCGTAAGCGGCAGGCCTCCATGTATCTAAACATATAACTGCAGAACTTAAACCTCTATCCTTGAAATATTTTGCAAGCTTAACAGCAGTAGTAGTTTTGCCACTTCCATGAAGTCCTATAAGCATAATTTTGCACTTTTTTAGAGGTATATCTAATCCGTCACCTAAGCCCTTGATAAGTTCCTCGTAAACGATTTTTAGGACGTGCTCTTTAGGGCTAAGATAGGGTAAAGGCTCTTCTTCGCTAGCTCTCTTTTTAATAGCATCGGATATCTCCTTTACAAGTCTTACGTTTACGTCAGCTTTTATTAATGCTCTTTGTATGTCTCTTATAATTTCATTGACTAATTTTTTATCAACCAATGAGGCTTTTGTTATTCTTTTTACAACGTCCTTTAGCATTTTTAGACTCATTACTTCTAAGTTTTATTATGCAGTATATTTACTTTCTTTGGTTATTATGAAAATTTGAATTATGTTATTCAAAATCAAAGGTTAGATATGTATGGAAATTTTAAATTAGTCGAGATAACTTGTTTTATCTGCCAACTATGCGAAAATATGCTTAAATTTATAAAATCGTTGCTTGCAAAACCTCTCTTTTCAAAGCGGGATATGCAAAGGAGGCAGCAGGGGATGTTGGCAGTAGCTTTAAATGTTCTAACGTTAACTTGCTGCAGAAGGTAGCCTCCGAATCCGTAAGGATAGGGAATAGTGGCGGTGCAACCCCGCCAAGGAGAATAAGGCTCACTTCGTTAAGGAACGGCCAAACCCCTCATGAAGCTCCGCCCTTTAGGACGGGCCAAGTCACACGGTTTATTAAAATCAAAAAATTGTATTTTTTGAAATATCCTCTGTTGGTTAACATTAGTTAGCAAGCAGTTGTATAAACTGTTAAAAAATAAAAACGTATCTTTATAATATTAATAATTTTATAAAATATATTTAAAAATTGTAAAATTTAAATATTTAGAAAAATAGAATACCATCTAAGGAATTTCAAGGAAACAGGGGTTGTTTGCTCGTGAAATACCTTAGTTGGGATGAGACTTTATTTAGGAATCCTGAAGTTTTTGACTTTGATTACATACCAGAAGAGTTCCTACACAGAGATAAACAACTTCAAAGAATTCTAACAAATATAAAACCAGCGTTATTTGGCTCAGCTCCTGTAAATACAATGTGTCTAGGACCGCCATCCACGGGGAAAACTACAGCAGTTAAGAAAATATTTGAGGAAATTAAAAAAGAATGCGAGGAAAGTATAGTACCTGTCTACGTTAATTGTCAAATTGCAGGAACAAAACATCAAGTGTTTTTAAAGATATTTGAAACCGTAAAAGGATTTGCACCACCACCACACGGTTTACCTTTTTTCAAGATATACAACAGTATTATAAAGAAGATATCTGAGGAAAGGAAAGCACTAGTCGTGGCTTTGGATGATTTAAATTATTTATCTAACGATGAACTAATGAATGAAATTTTACACTCTCTTCTTAAAGCTCACGAGGAAGGAGAGGAAGTAAAGATTGGAATCATTGGTATAACAACTGATGTAAAATTTTCAATGAAATTAGATGAAAATGTCGGAGCGATTTTTCATCCAGATGAGGTATATTTTCCACCATACGATAAAAATGAGATACATGATATATTACTGTCAAGAGCAAAGTTAGGATTTTATCCAAATGTGTTAACAGAAGAAGCCTTGGAAAGGATAGTTGAATTAACTTATAATGCTAAAGATTTGAGATATGGGCTTTTCTTAATGAAAATGGCAGGACTTGAAGCTGAAAGAAGGGCTAGTAGAAAGATAGAAGTCAAAGATGTAGAAAATGTATGCGATGTCGGAAAAAAGGTTTTTATTCAAAAAACGATGTCCGTTTTAAGCCCAGAGGAGAAAATGTTGCTGAAAATAGTTTATGAAGAAGGTAAGATCAGTAGCGGAGACCTTTACAAAAAGCTAACAGAGAAAATTAAAATAGGTTACACGAAGTTTTACGAGATGATCGAAAGACTGGAGGGAATAAGACTAATTGATGTCATGTTTGATAGAAAAGGTAAAGGTAGAACTAGGTTAATAATGAGCAGATTTGAGAGAAAACCAGTTTTAGAATTGTTAAAGGAATAATGAAAATTCTTGGAATTGATGTAGGTGGAACAAATATAGATATAGTATTGTTTAAGGATAAAAGTTTTCAGAAGATTTCAACGTACTCAACTAGAGATCATTTTTCAAAATTAAATGAATTAATTAAAAACTTGATTTTAAACTACAATGCAGATGCAGTAGGATTAAGTATAGCTGTATGGATAAAGGATGGTAAATTTATACACGCACCTAATCTACCAGAAATTCCAGCAATCCCAAATAAAATTTGCGGTAAACCAGTTATACCTGAAAATGATGCAAATTGCTTTGCTCTTTATGCAAGCTTTATATTTGGCTTTAGAAACATAATTGGAATTACTGTGGGTACTGGAATAGGAAGTGGAATAATAATAGATGGAAAGATATATAGAGGATCAGGTATAGCTGGGGAAATCGGGCACTGGACGATAAAGATTAACAATACAGAAAATAAGTGTGTTTGTGGAGGGATAAATCACCTTGAATGTTATTTTGGCGGATGGAGTTTAAGTAAATTGGGAAATGTTAAGGACTTAGTAAAAACTGGGAAAATCTATGAATTAGGAGAATTTTATATATTTTGCATGGCTGTAGCGAATGCAATAATGTTACTAGATCCAGAAGCAGTAATTTTTGGAGGAAGAATTGGTGCAAATTTAAAAAAGGAAAAATTGGAAGCTGGTATAAAAAAGTACTTAATGAAAGGCTTCAATCCTAGGATTGAAATACTTAAAGATGAATTGGCATCAGCAAAGGGAGCTTGTTTGATGGCATTAAATAAATTAGAGAAAAGCTGAACGCATTTGAGGAGAGATTATGAAAACTATTCTTGCAATAGCAGGACTGGATCCCTCAGGTGGAGCTGGGATACATGCAGATATTAAAACTATAGAAGCTCATGGATATCATTCCGCGTCAATTATAACTGCAGTAACGTTTCAAAATACGTGTAAAATATATGGATTAAGCCCTATACCAGCTGGAATTTTGGAAAGAACTCTTTCAGCTGTTTTTGATGACTTAAATATTGCTGGTGTAAAGATAGGATTGATTGTAACTAAGGAATGTGCCGAGGTTATAAGAAGGAAAATCAAAGACCTTGATGCTCCTAAAGTTTTGGATCCAGTGTTTGAATCAACAACGGGTTTTAAAATGAGTAAAAAGGAAATTTATGAAACTCTAATTAGTGAATGCACTGTCATAACGCCTAATATTCAGGAAGCCAGTCTTATTTCTGGAATAAACGTGAAAAATGTAGAAGATGCGATTGAAGCAAGTGAAATAATCGCAAAAAACTATGGATGTTCCGTAGTAATTACTGGAGGACATTTAAATGGATCTGATGTTATTTACGATGCAAGAAAAAATAGAAAAATTGTGCTGCAAGGAAAAATATTGGTAAAAGGTGAATTACACGGTACAGGATGTATTTATAGTTCATCGCTGACTTGTAATTTAGCAGAAGGTCTTGAATTAATTGAAGCTTGTAAATGTGCAAAGGAATATCTAGAAAAATTACTAAAGAATCCAATATCTGTTGGAAAGTGTTTAAAAATACTTAGACCCAGTTTTTATGGAGTAAAAAACCTAGATTTATGAATTAAAAAATTTGGAAAAATTGTGAAAAAGCAAAAATACATGCAGTTGAAATCGGTTATATGATTTCTTTTTTAATAAATCTTAAACAATAAAAATTGGAAAAACTTTTAATTAGATATGTAAATTTGGAAATTAATGATAAGTCTAAACGAATTAGCAATGGAAATAGTTGATGACATGATAGATTACCAAGATGAACTAAATATCAAGGTAAAAAAGTTGAGAAACAAAGCTACTGTAATTGATTGTGGAGTTGAAGCTTTAGGAGGGTATGAAGCTGGAATAATGTTTACACAAATATCTATGGGTGGATTGGGAACTATAGATATGTACGTTGATGATATAAATGATGTACCAACAGCATTTATAAGAGTATATACAGATTTACCAGCATTAGCTTGTTTAGGCAGTCAAATGGCTGCTTGGAAAATCGAAGTTGATGATTATCGAGCAATTGGAAGTGGGCCAGCTAGAGCATTGGCCTTGGAACCTGAAGGTATTTATGAAATGTTGGATTACGAGGATGATACAGAGTATGCGGTAATAGCACTCGAAGCCAGTAGATTGCCTGACGAAAAAGTAATGGATTATATTGCTAGAAGTTGCGGCGTGAGAACGAATGAAATGTATGCAGTAGTAACCTCTACGAAGTCAATAGTAGGTAGTGTCCAAGTTGCTGGCAGAGTTGTTGAGATTGCAGTAAGTAAACTTTACAAACTTGGATATGATGTTAGCAAAATTGTGAGTGCTTTGGGATCAGCACCAATAGCGCCAGTTATGGAAGACGAACAGAAGGCTATGGGAGCTGTTAATGACAGCATACTATACTATGGAAAAGTAATCCTAAGTGTTAAGGAACACTCTGATATATTCAGTAAAGTTGTGTTTTCATCGCAAAAGGAGTATGGTAAAAGTTTTTATGATATTCTCAGAGAATCAAACTATGATTTCTATAAAATAGATCCATGTATTTTTTCGCCAGCGAAACTGGTTGTTAATGACCTTAGTACAGGAAAAACATACAGCTATGGAACTTTAAATCCAGAAATTGTTTTAAAATCATTTGGAGTACAAAAAACGTAATTCTATTTATTTTTTAGGTGGTAATGTGCCATTAAGGGAATTAACATTTTTTATTTTAATGATTGTATCAATCGTGATGATAGTTTACGAACTGTTTTCAACCTATAAATATCACAACTATAGATTACTTTTTTTCTGTTTTTTACTAGTTCTATCTTTGGGTTTATTGCTATATACAATGCATTTAAGAATCAATGAACTTAAAACTGAACTGGAAAATACTAGAAGGCTAGTATTTGTTAACATGGGATCTTTTGAAAAAAGAATAGAAGAACATTTGAGTAATTACTTAAAAATACTGGAAGACAAGTTAAATGAATTAGGAAGGAGAATTTACAGGTAACATTAGTTAAATTTTAATTAAAAAGAAAAAATTCTTATGAAATTATTTTTTACATAAGGTCACGCTGAGACTTACATATTTTAACTAAAGGTGATGTTAATGAAAAAAGAAATAAGAACGATATTTTGGGAAGAGGATTCAGTAAAATTAATAGATCAGACACAACTTCCAGACAAGTTTGAAATAATTACGTGTAAAACAGTGGAAGAGTTAGCCAATGCAATAAAGAGATTATCGATAAGAGGAGCCCCAGCTTTGGAGGCAGCTGGCGGGTATGGAGTGTCTTTAGCTGTATATGAGGGTTGTAGAAAAAATATAACTGATATCAGTGAGTTAAAAGAATTTGTTAAGAAAATGGCAGATTATTTGTCATCAACGAGACCTACAGCAGTGAATTTATTTTATGGAATAGATAGGGTTTTAAAAAGAGTAATGGAAGCATCAACAATTAATGAAATGAAAGAACTAGCATTAAAAGAGGCTGAAAAAATTGCAGATGAAGATATAGAAAGAAATAAAAAAATGGGCAAATTTGGTGCTAAATTGCTAGAGGATGGAGACTCTGTATTAACCTATTGTAATACTGGAAGTTTAGCTACAGTTTACTGGGGAACAGCACTGGGCATTATAAGAACTGCTGTTTTAGAGGAGGGTAAAAATATAAGAGTTTTTGCATGTGAAACTAGACCATTAAATCAAGGATCTAGGTTAACTACGTGGGAACTCATGAACGATGGAATTGATGTAACTTTGATAACCGACTCCATGGCAGGAATCGTTATGCAAAAAGGTTTGGTAAATAAAGTGATAGTTGGAGCGGACAGAATAGTTAAAGATGCTGTTTTTAACAAAATAGGAACGTATACGGTTGCAGTTTTAGCAAAAGAACATGAAATTCCATTCTATGTAGCGGCGCCAATAACAACTTTTGACTGGGAAAAGACAATGAATGAAGTTACAATTGAGGAAAGAGACCCAGAGGAGCTAATATACTGCAACATAAAATGTAAAAAATCGAGAATAGCTCCTGAAAACGTAAAAGTTTACAATCCAGCATTTGATCCAACGCCATTAAAATATGTTACAGCTATTATAACTGAAAAAGGAATTATTTACCCACCCTACGAACGCGAGGTACCTAAATATTTGAAAAAGTAAAAAATTTTAATTAAAACTATAGTAGCAGGAGTTGGAAATATGGAAACAAAAAAAGTAGAAATTCCGGCGGAATTGTATGGTAAAATAGAAAAGAGAGCTAAAGAAACGGGATTTGACTCGGTGGATAAATATGTAACTTTTGTATTAGAAGAACTTTTGAAAGAATTGGAGAAAGAGTCTGAAGAAGAGTTTGAACTAAGTGAAGAAGAGGAAAGAAAAATTAAAGAAAGACTAAGAGCTTTGGGATATATAGATTGACTAAAGGATCAAGAATGATAGTAATAGGTGTTGATGGAGCAAGTTGGAATGTTATAAAACCGAATTTAAATAAACTAAGAAATTTCAGGGAATTAATTAATCAAGGAAAAGCTGGAACAATTTATCTTGAGTACAAACCGATATCTCCAGCTATATGGTGTTCAATGTTTTCAGGAGTTCCTCCTGATGTACACAAGCACTATGAATTCGTAAAAGATGGTAAAATTATAACAAGAGAAGACATAAATGTGGAATTTATTTGGGATCTTTTAGACAAGAATGGAATATCTGTTAAAGCACTTAACGTACCGTTTGTTGTACCACCCTATAATTTTAATGTTGAATTTGAACCTGTAGCATTTGGTTTACCTATTGAGGAAAGTGAATTGATTGAAGAAATAAAGAAAGTTACAGAAAAAAGTTTAGAAATATTGAAAAATGATAAACCTGAACTATTTATAGTAGTTTATACAGCATTAGATAGGTTATCCCATCTTCACTGGGGAGAAGAAATTTTGGTTGATTACTATGCACTGATCGACGAAGCAATAGGTAAAATAGTAAAATTTGATGAGGAAATAATAGTAATCTCTGATCATGGATTTTGCGATTACGATAAGGCTCCGATTAGAACTTTGCCTAGAAAAACACCAAGAGGAGAAATAAAGGGAGATCATAGCCCTGAGGCAATTGTAATAACTCGTAATGTGAATTGTGAAATAAAAAAGCCAGAAGATGTTTTTTATTGTATAAAGAATAAGTTCTTAGGTTGATGAAAATGCTTAAGAACCTTCCAGAAATTAATAAAATCAACAAAGAGGAATTAATTCGGCTAAATCTAGATGAGAAAATTGAATGGTCAAGAAAAATAATTAACAAAGCTTTTGAGAGTTATAAAAAGCTAATTTTAACATGGACTGGAGGAAAAGATTCTACCTTGATGTTATGGTTAGTTAGAAACTTTTGTTTGGAGAACAACTACAAGATACCAAAGGTAATCTTTATTAATGAAGGAGACATCTTTGAGGAGATTTTAGAGTTCATAAATCAAGTTAAAGAAAGTTGGAACCTAGATTTAGTAGAAATAAAAAATGAAGATGTTCTAAAACAAGTAAGAAAAGTAGGTGATGTAGTAAAAGTATCTAAACTTAATGAAAGAAACAGAAATGAACTAAAAAAGATAGGATTTAAAGGAGAAGAGTTTGTATTTGAACCAGAGTCATTAATAGGTTGTCACTTGATGAAAACCGTGCCATTGAAAGAATATATCGAAAAGAACAACATAGAAGGAGTATTTGTTGCAATAAGGTGGGATGAACAAGAAGCTAGAAGTGAAGAAACTTTTTTCTCACCAAGAAAAGATCCAGATCACATAAGAATACACCCAATTTTGCATTTTACCGAAAAAGATGTTTGGACTGCGATCAAAAGATATAATATCCCCGTCAATAAATTGTATAGTGAAGGGTATAGAAGCTTGGGTGCAAAAAGCACCACTAAAAAACTGAGTGACAAACCTGCTTGGGAGCAAGATTTTGACCAAATACCCGAAAGAGCTGGAAGATATCAGGATAAAGAGGAAATAATGAAAAGATTGAGAGATTTGGGTTATATGTAGTTTTAGTTAAGTTAAAAAATTATTTGGACCCGTGGCCTAGCCAGGATAGGGCGGCAGCCTCCTAAGCTGCAGATCGCGGGTTCAAATCCCGCCGGGTCCGTTGTATTTTTATTTTTGTTGGTTATAGTAAAATTGTAAAATTTATTATTTTTAATGAAAATTTATTTTAATTTATTTTAATTTTTAAATTTATTTATTTAAGGTTTAAATGTTAAGCAATTTTTTTAAATAATTCTTGACACTTTGTATCTAACTAACATACCCTTATCCCCTTGGTGATGAAGTATGCATCCCTATAATGAATACTACTGGGAAAAGGAGGAAATAATGCCAATTAATGAGCTAAAGGAGTTGCAATTTAAAAGGCTAAGATGGGTAATTAAACATGCTTACGAGAATGTGCCTTTTTACAGAAGAAAGTTTAAGAAGCTAGGATTGAAACCTGATGACATAAAAAAACCAGAAGATGTATCAAAATTACCATTTACAACTAAAGAAGACTTAAGGGAAAATTATCCATTTGGATTATTTGCAGTACCGCGAGAGAAGATTGTTAGACTGCACACGTCAAGTGGTACTTCAGGAAAACCAAAAGTTGTAGGTTATACATCAAACGATCTTGAAAATTGGATAAATATGGTAGCAAGATGTTTGTACATGGTGGGAGTTAGAGAACATGATGTATTTCAAAATATGGTAAGTTATGCGTACTTTACTGGAGGATTGGGCTTTCATTATGCTGCAGAAAGGATAGGTTGTATGGTAATTCCTGCTGGCACTGGGAACACGGAAAGACAAATAAGATATATGCTAGACTTTGGAACTACTGTAATTCACGCCACACCAAGCTATGGTTTATATATAAAAGAAGTTGCGGAAAAAATGGGAATAGACCCCCAGGATTTTTCACTCAGAATTGGGTGCTTCGGAGCGGAACCTTGGAGTGAAAGTACAAGGAAGAAACTAGAAAATATATTTAACATAAAGGCCTACGACTCATACGGTCTTAGTGAAATGAATGGACCAGGTGTTGCATTTGAATGTGAAGAACAGGATGGATTACATATTTGGGCAGATCACTATTTTATAGAAATTATTGATCCCAATACTGGAGAAAGTCTCAGCGAAGGAGAAAAAGGAGAACTAGTTCTAACCCCCTTAACTAAAGAAGCTTTACCTTTGATTAGATATAGAACAGGAGATATTACATACATTTATGACAATGAAAAATGCGCTTGCGGAAGAACACATCCAAGAATTCATCGAATATTAGGTAGAACTGATGACATGATTATAGTAAGGGGAGTAAACGTGTTCCCAAGTCAAATAGAGCATGTTTTGATGCAAATACCAGAAGTTGGAGATAATTTCCAGGTATTAATAACTAGAGAAGGGGCACTGGATGAAATTACAGTAAAAGTTGAAGTAAAAGATGAAGTTTTCAAAGGTGAAGTCCAAGATCTTAAGAATCTACAAGAAAAAGTAAAAAAAGAGTTATATACACATCTGGGGCTAAGAACAAATGTGGAATTAGTTGAAAAAGGAACTTTAGAAAGGTTCAAACTTAAAGCTAAGAGAGTAATTGATTTAAGAAAGGAATTGTAAAAATTATTGTTTGCAAACTTCAATTTTGAGTCAGGAATACTCTAAGAGATCTAACAAAACCTAAAAAGCACTTGTGAAGTAGGTAATCTTCCCAAAGGAATAGAAATACAAACGTAATTTAGCTTTTATCCTTGATAGAAGTAGTAAAATAAATCTTAGCTAGAAAAACTGGATAAAGCAAAGCGAAAAGTTTCTTATAGTTAAATCTTTAAATCTTAAACTAATCCCTGTGCGTGAGACAGTATATGTCTTAAATTATTTCTAATAATGTTTAAACTGGTTCTTACGGCATTAGGAGAGCCTGGTATACAAAAAATCGCTCTTCCTTTGTAAATTCCAGCAAAAGCTCTAGTTAAAATCGCAGCGTCTCCAATTTCTTTATAGCTGATAACTCTTAGTATTTCTCCAAACCCAACAATTTCCTTATCGATTATCTTTTTTATAGCTTCAACAGTAACATCTTTTGGATTTAAACCAGTGCCTCCGCAAATTATAATTGTATTAGCCTTCTCTAAAGCTTGGAAAGTGCAAGCCAGTATTTTTATTTCATCGTCTGGAACCAAACTGTAGCCAATGACATTAAAATCTTTTTGTAATTCACTGATCAGTATTTTGCCAGATTCATCATCAATATCGTTTATTTTACTCAAATTGCTTGAATTTAGTGAGAGATCACCATATTTTTTATATCTAGAGCTTGAAACTGTAATTACGTATATTTTTACATCAACGGGAGCCTCATGCTTTTTCAAGGATTTCTCAACTCCCTTATCTAGCTAAACCATCTCTCTAGCGTAGCTTGACTACCACCTAGACCTTCTTCTATTTTTTCTAAGGCTTTTTCAACTCTTTCCTTGCTGAAATCGTGCTCTTCGCATAATAATTCTATAACTTTATCTCTATCTGGTTCTTTAAATTTAATTTTATAATCATCGGTGACTGGTGGGTTTAAAAAGAAATTTCTGATTTCTTCAATTCCTTCTTGGTTCACCCTTAAAACTCTTAGAGTTTTAAAGATATCTCCATATGTTTTTATGTATTTGTAAGCTTTTTTAATCCCAATTCCTTTTACACCCTCGTTATAATCGGTTCCAATAAGAAGGGCAATGTCTACAAGTTGCTCTCTTGTGATACCTAGTTTTTTTAAGTTTTTATTCAAATCTATAACTTCTGGTTTTATATCAACGTAAACATTCTTCCCGGGTAATTTTCTTTTACCAGTAATTGCTAAGTTTCTTGCTAACTTTGGGCTACCAAATAGTAGGGAATCGTAATCTTGGCTACCAGTGTAATCAACATCGCCTTTAATAACCATGTAAGCTGCTTGAGCTTCACCCTCTGAAGGAGCTTGAACAAAAGGAACTCCTAAAGCATCTAGTAAAGATTTGGCACTTTCTAGGATGTACTCATCAACCTTAACAGCTGCTTGAGCATATTTTTTAGCATAAGTCTCACCTCTTTCCAATGCTGCTAACCATTTCATTTCCATTTCTTCTCTTCTTGCTTTTCTTTCTTCAAGTTCTTGTTTTTTGAACTCCGGTGGCTCTCCGTCAAACACTAATACCGGTCTAATACCAACTTCAATCATGTTTGATAATCTGTATAATAGTCCAGAGAGATGAGAAGTAATTCTACCTTTTGAGTCCTTGAGAGGTGTCCCGTCAGGTTGTCTTATTGTTGCTAGGAACTGATAGAGCATATTAAGAGCATCAATTGCAATTTTATTACCACCGAAATATTCTATTTCAACTTCTTCTTTTTCAAGAATTGGACCTATATCTGCACCCATACTTGGGCACCTTTTGAAGATTTTTATGTTCTTAATTCTATTTAATTTAGTCTTTTGTTAATTAATTAACGACGGTTATACTATTTACAGTAATTTTATTAATAGTATTTTATAGTAAGAATTGCAATAAAAATAATGGTGTTTTTGAAACAGAAATGAATTACCTTTCAGTAAATCTAAAGTATAAACGCTCTATGAACAATAACCTTAATTTTAAAAAATTTTAAACATTTAACCTTTTTTGAATGGATTTACCAACTATTTCATCAAAATCCGCAGAAGTATTTAAAACATCAGAATCTACTTTATACCCATTTTTTGTTCTTTTTAAGTCATCTATTTTAATAAACTTCCAATCCTTTCTCGGTAGCTTTACCGCGATAAGCGGTGTAGCACCAAATATTTTTGAGAATGTTAGGAGATCGTTTATCCGTTGGGTTTGGATGTAAATCGGTAAATTTGCCTTATACTTAACTTCTAATGCAAGAGTTTTTTTACCGTTGCTTGCAATAACATCAGGGCAAGGGTAAGTGGATACACCGCTTCCAGGAGTTCTAAGTGCAGCAAAACCGTTTGACCAAAATAATTCAACTAGTTCCCTTTCAACTCTGCTACCCTTCTTTTTCACTGTAATCACCTAAAAATTTCAAGAGAGACATTGAATTGTTTGAGAGTTTAATCTAAAACCCTTTAGCAAAAGTTGAAAGTAGAGTAAAATCCAAAGTTTAGGAGTAAACTTGAACTTCACTCAAATTCTATTGTTGCAGGAGGTTTTGGAGTAATATCATAAACAACTCTCACCACTTCTGGAATCTCATTTGTAATTCTTAAAGCTATTTTTCTCAACTTTGAATACTCTATTTCAAGCGGATCGGCAGTCATACCATCTCTTGAGTTTACAGCCCTTATAGCAATTGTGTAACCGTAAACTCTTATATCTCCTTTAACTCCAGTTGATTTGCCAATTAAAACTGCAAATGCTTGCCATTTTTTGTAATCTTTCAGTTCCTCTTCCACTATTTTGTCGGCTTTTCTAACAATTTCAACTTTTTCCGGTGTAACTTCACCGACAATTCGTACAGCAAGACCAGGTCCTGGAAAAGGTTCTCTCTCACATATGTCCTTGGGTAGACCTAGATATCTAGCTACTGCTCTTACTTCATCCTTATAGAGATCTCTTAGTGGCTCTATTACATCTTTGAACTTGTAAGTTAAAGGAAAACCGCCCACATTATGGTGACTTTTTATTCCGCCAACACTCTCTATTATGTCAGGATATATCGTACCCTGTATTAAATATTCTGCATTCACTTCTTCGGCAATTTTCTCAAAAATTCTAACAAATAATTCTCCTATAATTTTCCTTTTCTTTTCTGGGTCGATTACACCTTTAAGAGCTTTAAAAAACTCATCTTTTGCATCTATGAAAGTCAAATTCATATCCTTAAAGGTATTTTTTATTCTTTCTGGCTCTCCAGCTCTTAATAAACCTGTGTCGACAAAGACTGGCGTTAATCTATCTCCAATGGCTTTATATGCCAAAACAGTACATACAGAGCTATCTACTCCTCCAGATAAGGCTATTATGGCTTTTCCGTTTTTTACTCTGTTTCTAATCTCTTTTATACTATTCTCTACGAATTTCTTAATGTCAATCATTTTAACAATTGAAATCTTTTAAAAATCATGTTTAAACTTTTTGAGCATGGAAATTAAAAAATTAAATGATATATATACAATTTAAAATATTTACGTTACTAAATAATTTATAATAATATTTTAAAAATTTGATTGGAAATATCGGGATTCAAGTTTATTTATTAAGACAAAGTAGTTTTAATTATGGAAATACCCAAGTCTCATCCTAGGTATCACAGCTTAGTTCTTCGTGAAAAGATAGTTGAAGGTATGAAAGAAGGTATAGTTGCTCCACAGGGATTAATTGCTCATGGAAGGGGAGAAACTTTTGATTACATTATTGGTGAAAGAACGCATGAATATGCCTTAGAAGCTGAAAGAGCTGCAGTAGCCTTACTTTTACTAGCGAAACGTCCAGTAATATCGGTTAATGGAAACACAGCAGTGCTGGTTGGAAAAGAGATATCTGAGTTATCTAAAATCTTAAATGCTCCCTTAGAAATAAACTTGTTTCACTGGAGCAAGGAAAGAGTAGTTAAAATAAGAGAATACTTGGAAAAATATGGTGCAGAAATTTTGTCGGCCGGTGACGCTGAATTGGAAGGTTTAGAACATTTTAGAAGAATTGTAGATCGAAGGGGAATCTACATAGCCGATGTTGTACTAGTACCTTTAGAGGATGGAGATAGATGCGAAATCTTAAGAAAACACGGGAAAAAGGTGATAGCTATAGATTTGAATCCACTATCGAGAACAGCATTAATGGCTGACATTACAATTGTTGATAACATTGTTAGAGCTATACCCAATATGATAAAAATGGCAAATGAAATGAGAGAAATGAGCAAAAGTGAATTGGAGAAAATTGTAGAGAGATTTGATAATAAAAAATGCTTAAGAAAAGCAATTGAAGCCATACATGTTTATTTATCCAAAAAAGCTGAGGAGTTGATGTAGTTGATTATAAAACCAGATGAAGTAATAAAACTCAGAAGGAAATTAGAATTTGACAAATATTTTGATATAGTTAAAGAAATAATAGAAAAAGTGAAAAACTACGGAGATAAAGCACTTATAGAGTTTACTGAGAAATTTGATGGAGTTAAAATAAATAAAATAAAAGTAGAAGACGAAGAAATAGACAAAGCCTATGAAAAAGTAGATGATGAAACAATAGATTCTTTGGAATCAGCCAGAGAGAATATAGAAAGATTTCATACTGTGACATTGGTTGAAAGAGACATGAAAATTGATTTCGGAGAAGCAATCTTAGGAAAAAAGTACGTACCATATGATATAGTGGGTTTGTACATACCTGGTGGTAGAGCGAGTTATCCTTCAACCGCTCTTATGGCAGGAGTTGCTGCAAAAGTGGCTGGTGTTAAGGAAATAGTAGCCTGTACACCTCCAGATAAAAACGGAAAAGTAAAGCCACTAACTCTAGTAGCATGCGACATCGCTGGAATAAATGAAATATACTCGGTTGGAGGAGCACAAGCAATAGCTGCAATGGCTTATGGAACTGAGTCAGTCAAGAAAGTTGATAAAATTGCAGGTCCTGGAAATATATATGTTACTGTTGCCAAAATTTTGGTACAAAAGGATGTACCAATAGACATGCCTGCAGGACCATCGGAGATCATGATAATTGCTGATGAAAATGCTAATGCAAGGTTTATAGCCTTAGATGCCATAGCGCAACTGGAACACGATCCGATGTCGATTGCAGTAGTATTAACAACATCAATAAATCTAGCAGAAAAAATTGAAAGTGAAGTGAGCAAACTGATTGGAAAAAAAGAAAATTTTGTGATTTCAGTTGTAAATGATATAGAAGAGGCAATAAAAATAGCAAACGAGTTTGCTCCTGAGCATTTAAGCTTGTTTTTAAGTGAACCAGAGAAGTATCTTGATTCCATAAAAAATGCTGGTAGTGTTTTTCTGGGGGAATATAGTCCTGTAGCTGCAGGGGATTACGCGGTTGGAACAAATCATATACTACCAACTATGGGTTATGCAAAGTATTACTCTGGTTTGTCTGCTGAAACTTTTTTAAAATCATACACGTATCAGAAGTTAACAAAGGATGGTTTAAAAAGAATAAAAGATATAATTATTAGATTAGCTCTAGCTGAAGGATTACCTTATCATGCAAAATCTGTGGAGGAGAGATTTAAGTGACAAGAAAATACACTTCTGAGTTAAAAAACGAAATTGGTAACAGAGTAGAAATTTATGGATGGGTGCATGAAATAAGGGATCTAGGAGGTTTAATCTTTATTTTATTAAGGGATAGAGAGGGTATAGTACAGGTAACCTTGTCTAGAAAAGCAGTAGATCCTTTAACTTTCAAAAAAGCTAAAGAATTGAAAAGAGAAAGTGTGATAAAAGTTATAGGTAAAGTTAAAGAAGAGAAAAAAGCTCCAGGAGGATATGAAGTAGTTCCAGAGTCTATAGATATTATAAGTGAGGCTGAAACACCTTTGCCACTAGATGTTACTGAAAAAGTTCCAGCAGAATTAGATACACGCTTAAATCACAGATTTTTAGATTTGAGAAAACCAAAAATTCACGCAATATTCAGAATAAGACACCAAGTGTTACAAAGTGTCAGAGAATTTTTGGTAAAAGAAGGTTTCATCGAAGTTAATACTCCAAAAATTGTGTCTACTGCAACAGAAGGAGGAACGGAACTTTTTCCAATTAGCTATTTTGAAAAGGAAGCGTTTTTAAATCAGAGCCCTCAGCTGTATAAGCAAGTGTTGATGGCAGCGGGTTTCGATAAAGTTTTTGAAATAGGTCCAATATTTAGGGCTGAGGAACATAACACTACAAGACATTTGAATGAAGTGACATCCATTGATATAGAAATGAGTTTTGCAGACCACAACGATGTTATGAAAGTTTTGGAAGGCTTAGTAGTAAAAGTACATGAGGATGTACTTGAAAACTGCTCTAAATTTCTAGAAATTTTGGGTGTTGAGCTTTCTGTTCCAGAAAAACCATTTGAGAGACTAACATACACAGAAGTGTTAGAAATAGTAAAAAGAAAAGGAGAAGAAATACCCTGGGGTGAGGATTTGTCTACACCAGCGTTAAAATTATTAGGTCAAGAAATAGATACGTATTACTTTATAGTTGACTGGCCTACAAAGTCTAAACCATTTTATGTTATGCCATATCCCGATAATGGTGAGATTTGCAAAAGTTTCGATTTAATGAAAGGCCATATTGAAATTGCAAGTGGTGCACAAAGAATTCATGATTATGATTTATTAGTAACACGTATAAAAGAGTGCGATTTGGATCCAGAAAGTTTTGGTTTTTATCTTGAAGCGTTTAAGTATGGAATGCCACCACATGCTGGTTGGGGTTTGGGTTTAGAAAGATTTCTAATGGCATTATTGAACCTAAGAAATATAAGAGAGGCTGCACTGTTTCCGAGAGATAGACATAGGTTGATTCCATAAAAAAGCAAAATGTTGAGGACTTCTTTAGAAGAAGCTTAAAATCTTTGAGTGATTAGTTAAAAAAGAATTTATATTAAAATGCATATAAAAAAATTTAGAAGTTGGTATTCAAATAAAATTCAAAATAACTCCTATTTTTTTAGGAATTGAGCTAGATAATCTAAAGATTTTGCTAGATTTATTGTTATTTTAAAAAAATAATTAACAGAATGAACAAAATGTTTATATATACTATTTGAGACTTTTGACTTGTCCGACAAAAGTCACCCAAAAGCAATACATCGAAAGTCTAAAAAATGTGCAAAGTGTGTCAAACAGACAACCTTTGTTTCCTGTGGAGGTTTTTGAAGTGAGAAAAAT